>BNJT01002123.1_pt1 | contig 151083 bp, 203 predicted proteins | sample 8540491 | NCBI WGS metagenome assembly BNJT01 (sample SAMD00202455, study PRJDB9452) | human saliva metagenome | host: Homo sapiens
TAGTTAGTTACATTTATGTGATGGCTGAGATGCTTTCTAACACACACTTGCTCAACCTAACAATTAAGCCTTTTAACCACGATGATTTTATTTCATTGCACTTCAAATCCATCAATCTTTGCAATCAATGTCATGGTCATCTGGCGCATCAAAATATAGACGAATTGACTTAACTTTTGTCCCAACTTTGAGTGGACTGCTCGAACCTTTCACTTTGCCGATCTTTAATCACAGTAACACTATCACCATCACTGATAGTATTACCTCACTGCGTCTTTAATAACACTGAATTTCTTCTTCGGTTTGTGTTGCCCATTCATGAGCACACATTGGACAAATATACAATTCACGCACTCTTGATACGTTAAATTTTCAGCACATGTTTGGGCAGGCAGGCGATGACATCATAATCTCCTTTAAAAATTGAGTATTATAGCTGATCAGGATAAAATTTTTCTTGAAAATCCATAAAATTTACCCATAATGGTATAGTACAGGCAAATTATGACAGCATTTTATGCTATCAATTTAACAGGCAAAGATACACCGCCAAAATATTTTACAAAGATCCAGCTAACCGTTAATGTCCAATAAATTAAATACTACCGCTCAAGCCACAGCAGTTTAGCACCTAAAAGGGTAGGGTGCAGTTTGGTTGTGGAGTCACAAAGCGATGATAATTTTTGATAATCACATCGGCTGACTGTTTGACAGATTTAATAGCACATATTAAAAATATGGTGCTTTTTCCAAAAATAACCATCAGCGAACCAAGCGAAATTTATCCTACCATCATTAATGGATTACCTGATTTTTGATGACCCCAGTCAGGGGATTTGATGACTGGGCAAAATTAAGCATTTGTTTGGGTAACTACTGGATTACCGCCAAAACGAGTCAATTATTTCAACCTCAAGAGCTGCGCCTACACCAAAGAGGTGGAGTAGATTATGATAGGAAGGTTGTTATTTGGGTCGCAAATTATTGCACGTTTATATTTTAAAAGCCAGTCCACCTTTTTACATCGTGTATTGTTAAATCAAGCGGCTGATGGTGATAAACAAAGTACATTGTTAATCAGTTAAAATTGATGATGTTTTGACAGCTTGGTTATCGGCTCGCCTGAAGACGTTGCACAAAAATCGGTCAAATTTACCTTACACAGATAAGCTGATGGAAGATGTTGCACGTCACTAGTACCAATAATTATCACCATAAAAACAAATTCTTACCATTTCTGTGCTTGGAGCAGGCATACTGGGGTAACAACTGTTGAGTATTTGACCTGTGCAGGTTTTGATGTAACTGTAATCGACAGAAAATCCGCCGCTGCACTTGAAAACTTCATTTGCCAATGGTCAAATTTCAGGTTTGTCATGCCGACCATGGGCCAAAATCCAGCAACGCCATTAAAAGCATTTAAGTGGTTGGGAGGCAAAAGAAGCGCCTCTACTGTTTCATTTAAGTACCACTTTTTGGAGCAATGGCAATTTATTTGGCGGTTTTGAGGGCAATGCTCATTTAGCAGAGACGGCAATTTGGTACAAATGGTTAATTTAGGCTTTATTCGCGTGCTGCCTTAAAAAGCACTAATCACAGAGACTGTCACTGAATTTCTCAACGATTGCAAGGTATTTTGCATTTTACACAACCAACAAGAATATCAAGCTGCCTTTGGACCCACCAAACGTATGAGTCAATTGAGGCTGGTATCGTCAAATCATCACCTCCAAAGAAGCAATCAACTTAGAACCTTCACTAGCACACATTACAAGACAAATTAGTTGGAGCGACCTTTACAATGATGGTTATCTCTGGTAACGCTTACATATTTTACTCAAGAACTCGCTAAACATTGTCAGTTAGGCTGGTAACGTTTTTGTTTTGATACACATCAAACGAAATCCATCCACACACAACCTCATTGATTATTTTGTGTGTCTAGAGCGCGATTGTCACGAATTTTACCCATCAAAGTGATGCTTATGTGGTGTGTTTGTGCAAGTTTCGGAAAACAGCTGGTGCAGACCCTATTGGGGTATATTTACCATTATTTTTCCAGCAAAAGGACATTCGGCAACTTTTGCAGTCAAGATGCCAGTGGCGTGCCGCAGATTAGTTTGATTGATGATGAATGCGCAAATTGGTCATGAGCAGCTTTTACTAATCCAGAAAGTGATGTGTTAGAGAGTCGCAGGTACAGCAGAGTTTCATGGTCATGATACCCAACCGACCTTGAGTCGCTGTCGAAGGCTTTTAACCAGATTCAGAACTCAATCCTCATTTTGGTGAAAGCGTTGGATTGTCAAACGCCCAATTATTGGACGGGACTTCGCCCGACGGCACCATCTAATATGCCTTGATTGGGTCGAGGCGCACTTTGGTAAAAATCCGACTTGTGGCTCAACGCTGGCGAGACTTGTGGATAATTTGTGGTTAAACACAGGGCATGGCATCGCTTTGGTTTTTACTACACGCGTGTGGTTCGTGTAGCATTAAGTTTATTAACACAGAATCCAAAAACCAGATTTTTGATCAATTTGTTGGCTATTGGTCACCACGCCATAGGGTGAAATACCATAACCGCATATCAAGCCGGTTGTACCTCAATTAAATCAAAACAGTCGCAAAGCCAAAACCTTTCCAATTCAAACTTCTCAAACATTGGGTAGCTTGTACCCAATAGGCAAGGAGCTTTGATACACAATCAACTCATCTCACCAAATTTACGAGCAATAAAAAGCACCGAGAGGTTTATATCGGCCCGCCTCAACTCAAAACATCATAACACCGATATTGGGTTGCTGTAAATATGTATGCAAGTTGGGTACTCCATCACGCCACATAGTAGTGTGTTTTTATCAGTAAACACTTGGTACAATCATCTTTGACAATTTAATCGACCTTGTCTCGTCAACCACTACAATTTCTTTGGTTTAGGAATTTGACAAAGGTGCCCAGCCCGTTAAAACGCACTGTGGTAGCAGCATTATCGGCAAATGATTGTACCTGAACCTGTGACGTGCACCACTTTTAGCACGCAAATACCTGAACACTTTGGACGGGATTGAATGCTGGTAATCCCATTTAGATTCACCATCCTTTCATAGCAGTACGCCCATCAAGGCTGAAGCGGCTGGCCTTTAGACGCACATAAGGCATGTCGCCAGCTGCCCTTTGAAAAATCCAGCATTTAAGGCACGAGCTATCCTCACACACACCAGCGGTAACCTTGATTCCCCGATTTTAATACACTTTTGAGTGCCTAGTCCCGAAACCTGTGGATTGCTAATCTGTGCAAAGCTACAACCACCGAGAAACCTTAGCATCAATCAATGCCTCGAGTTGCGAGTGTTTTTCCGTGTGATTGGGTTACACGGCCCAAGCGTTACATAGACTGGTAACAGCTTCTCGAACATCTTGCTGATTGGATTGAGCGTTATGCAAAGCGGCCGCTTTCAGCATGTGCTGCACCTGCTGATGAAACAGACGCTATACTTTGACGATGCGCCAACACACAACCAACCCGCAGGATTGGGGCGCGTCGTCAGTTCACCTTTGCTGCGCTTGTTGCAAAAGGCTAGGTTCATAAAATAAGCATCTTCCGGGAAGCGGATGAGCTTAAATCAGCGACGAAATCAAACTCACTCAGATTCATCAGATTTATCCTCAGAAGCAAAACGCTAATCCTCGCCTGAAATGCAGCAATGTCTCGAGGCGCTGATAAACACTGGCAAAACGTACAGATGCCACATCATCAATTGCCTTTAACTCCGACACATTACAATCTCACCCAAACATTTTACTAGAAACTTCCCTTTCACCAGTATGACGTAGTGTTTTGTTCGGATGCGACTAATCATCGCCTCAATATCATCAAACCATTAGGTCGTTTTTGTAGGGCAATGCAGTGGAACGGCGCAATTTATTTTGATCATGGGGCTCATTACGCCCATTCACTTCTGATACAATTCTGGGAACAACTGGCCTTCAACCACTTCCAAATGTCGTAAATCGTTCTTGACAAGTTACACATAAACGACGACGACGAACTTGGGCGCCATCAGCGGCTACACGCGAATCTATATACTACTGGTGTCTCGTAGCATTGCTAATGAAAGTACCCAATACATGATTTTTATTGACCATAAAAATATTAACGAAATAATAATTACCATATAATTATTAACAGGAAATTTAAATATATATATCACTTTAAGTCGAAGTCAATAACAATTAAATATTAATCTCAGTGAAACTAATTAATCACATTGAGTGTATTTTATTATTATTTATTTCTTGATGATTAGGTCTGCCATGTTATTTAAATTTAATATTATTTACCGAATGCTAAAACTTGAGGCACACGCCCTAATAATTTATTTACTACTTTCCATTTTTCCTGTAATCTCACGACTTCTACGCGAGACAACCACAATCCTTTCTGCCACCAATTCACCCAGCATGATAAACGGTCAATTGTTGACGAGCCTGCCATGCATACAATTTCAGCTCGTTTTTGAAAGACATCCCAACGACGAGTTCTCGCCAAAGCGTGACACCTTCTTGCAAAACCAGCCTTTGCGCAAAACTTGAATTAATCTGCAATACCCGGAACCCGTTTGACAAGAAATCAAAATTTCGTTCACTAGGTTTCTACGTGGAACATTCATTTTAACTAGCAACCGGTTTTATTGGCAACACAGATAAGTTTTTGCTTGAGTTTATCAAAATCGCCTACAATCACCCTCGCAACAGCTCTCTAGCAAGCAGCATCGGGTCTATTTCACCACTTACATCATACACAACAAAGCAGCAAAACACTCGCTTGATTGATGGCGCTTTTGACTCTATCAATGCCAATTTTTCTACTTTATCAGCAGTCTGCTCTAAGCCCTGCCGTATCAGTCAGACGAATGCGTCAGTCCATTTTAAAACCAATGTGTCTTGCAATGTGTCACGAGTTGCAGCCTGCTCACGTCAGTTACAATTGCGCGCTCTGTCCCTGATAAGCAGCTTAAAAGGCTTGATTTACCAGCGTTTGGCTTTACCTGCTAACACAACATGGATGCCATCACGCAATAGTGCCCTTGTTTAGCATTTGGATCAAAATATCATCAATTTCTCATCAAAATTGCATCAGCTTATTCCTCAATCACGCCATCCAGCCATCTACATCTTCTTCATCAGGAAACCAATTGCTGCTTCAACATAGATGCTGCAAATGGGCAACTCTATCAAATCATTTGATTTTGCCAGGAAAATTTCACCAGATAATGAACCAATTGCTCCCAAAGCCTGAGAGCATCGCTCATGTAGCGCATCGGCATCACTATTAGCTTCAGCTTCGCACCACCCAATTTATTATTCTCAAAGGCTCTTAAATAATGAAAACTCTCACTGCTTGAGCTTGCTGCACCCATTTCAAATGTACGCGCCAGTGGTAAAATGTTTCTGCCATAACACCACACTCGCCACGACCCTGTAGTTCCACCACGATCCTCACCTGTGTAAATGAATGTGGCGCTTTAAAAGATAAATCACCACTTCATCAATCACGCCATTTTCGCACATAAAAACGGGCAGTTGATGAGCGTGCCTTGAATTTAAAGAGGATTTTTGGGTTAATTTGTACGCACAGCAATCGAATAAGCGGTCCTGATAGACGAAGTCAACACCTCAACGCCACCTTGACCAATAGGGGTGGCGATTGCCGAAACAGGCTGTGGATTTGTCATAATTTTACCAAACAAAGCTCATAGGTCAACACTTTTCAGATAAGCAAATTAAAATGTACTGTTGCGGTTTTTGCGCCATTTGGCTCTACCACGTGTATTAACAATATGCTGATGTGCCACCCATACAACAGGTTGTTTTACCGTCGAGTATAATACCAAACCTGCTGGGAGAAAACAGCATAAACACCGCAAAAATTAATGGCATAATTTTCATCATTTTTGCCGCATTGGGTCAGCGGGTTGTGGATTGAGCATCTGCCGAATAAACATTGCTGCTCCATAAGCGTACCGGTAGATGTCTGGAAACCAAGGTCCACATTGCAGACAAAATCACGAATCGCATATACCAAGGGCATGACGCAGCTCAACACTCTCAACCAACGTCCAACATAATGCCGTAACGGCATATTTGCGCAAAACTGGTAAAACAACCTGCCATTGGATTGCTCTTTTCATCACGATAAAGTCTGCATCATTGCTGGCTCATACCCACACACGGTCATCGCCCTTAAGTTTATCTTTTAATCGCTCGAAGTTTTGGAGCAATGGCACGCATTTTTGCCATATAGAAACGTAGCTTTGTTGGAAAACCATAATAATGCTAATTTAGTCAGCAGTTAATACAATAATAGACCAGCCCGAAGTTGCCCAATAGTTTGTGTACACCTCTAAAACCGCAAATAAAACTTGTGAGATTGGCCAGGCAACACCATAATCAACCGTTTGGATTAAGCCCAACAGCAACTTTTCTCAATTTCTTTTTGTACTTTTGGCAGCATAAGAGAAGCCAGCTCAGGTTGCTTGTTTACCAGCTGGCACACACATCAATCTGTGGGCTATTAAAGCCAATAAAGTAGTCTTGACCGCCGCCGCGGCTGTAGAAGGTTGCTTCAAAATTAGTTGCGTCCACGCCGAAACAAAATAATGCTGAACAACAGCTGCCCAACCATCGCGTTACCGCTTTTTAATTCACCGCTATATCAAAATTTTTAAATTTTTAGTTTATTGTATATGGACTGTCTCGGCGTTCTCGTGCCACCACCTAAGTAAGTCGCTCACACTCATCATGCCCTTATTTTCATTGCTAGTGGTCGCTACTATTATCACGCCCAAGCTGAGTGTATACCCGACCTCAGCCAAAGCTGTCTGGCTGTTATTATTAATGCTGTAACTTAACAATATCGACATTCACCAGATTTAAATGTATAAGTTTTAGTAATAGTAACGCCGCGTCTTTTGATAAATCGAGAGGTGCCTGCAAAACACCATTGGCATTCATTTGGTGAGTGATCGGACTGGTAAAACGCGTCGCGAAGTAGTATCAATACTCGTCGCGCCCAATCAAAACGAGATTGTGCCACGATGGCGTGCGCCGTTGGTTATTTTCCAACAAAACCAAAGGCGCTTTACGTCGCTCAATCATCATATTGTTTTAGACCGCATGTAAACAATATCGCAATGGGGTTGACGTTTGATTTCACAACGACCTGTGTCAGCAAAGTCGCGTTCATTATTGTTTTCATTAACTACAACTTCGTACTGTCTTGATTGGCAGTGATCGGTACGTCGCCATGAGATGCTGTTGGCACATCGTTTTTCAGATGCAGTAAACTACTGATTGAGTTTTAGGAGCATTCACAATGTAATCATTACATGCAAAAGCCAATATCAATAAACAGGCTGTAATTACGGCAATGATTATTATCCGAAGTATTTTTGCATAAATTTTCCTAAGGGCTATAAATTTAAGTTAAACTGCTTATTCACTAAAATTTTTGTAAAAACCTAGTATTTCATTGAAATGATTGCGATAAGCCTCGATAACTGATATGGTCTAAGTAAATGCATAAAATTTTAATATTTGTTTGATAAAAATCATATAAAGGTATGGTAGCTGCATCCACCCATGCCCCCAAAAGGTTGGCAGCGGCACAGATCGCTAAAATCAGCAGTTTAATCCCACCCACTCCATGCCAAAAGCAGCGCTTGTTTAGCGTACTCAGAGCAAGTTGGATAATAACGACAACGAGCAGGAAGAAGTGGACTGATGATTTTTGGTAAAACAAAAATGCAAGCCAGCCCCAAACGAATGATAACAACTTTCACAAGATTAATTATCTTTATTGGGATAATGTTGAATAATTTTTGAAAATAACTGCGATAATTGATCATGGATATTAATATCGATTTTTGTTTTATAACCACCAATATCAATTCCACAATATGCAATATTGGTTCAAACGAAAGTATTCTCCTAATCAATCTTTTTAAACGATTTCTATCAGTAGCATTTTAATGGTAATTGCCATGCCTAACCTGCAATTATCCATTGAATTTTCTTTAATAAAAACCAATAAATTTTTCACTATGAATATCGCACGCATCAAAACTTGTTTGAATTGGTAAGAATTTAGTAAACGTTGATTTTTGGTTAATTTAAAACTCAAGTTATGATTTTGGTGTCTCATGAATTTACCTTTTAGACAGCACCCAAAGGTGCTTTTATTTTTATAATCGCTATTATACAGTCAAACGATGACGACCTTTAGCGCAGGCGGCGAGCTAAAACTTGACGACCATTTTTAGTAGTCACATGCGAGCACGAAAACCGTGAGTACGTTTACGTTTTAAAACACTAGGTTGGAAAAGTCACGTTTCATAATTCACCTTAAGGATATAATCACATCACCAAACCCTGCAGTAGTGTGGTGATAAATTGGATAAATTGTTTGTTAATTTAACTAAAAATTAGCTAAAAGTAATTTTAAAGGACAAAAATTCTACCTATTTGCTTAGGTCAAGGTAAAAATTAAATTATCTTAGCAATTAACTGTAAAAAACAAATAAATTAGGTTATCCCTAAATTAAAAATTTGATTTAAAAATTAATTAATCTAGTAAAACAATTATATATTTAGAATGATTTTTAAGATTATCCACAAGTTTTTCTTGCCATTATTATTAATTTAATATATTATAATAATAATAAGGGCATCGATTTTCTGTTGATAAGTAGTGTTTTAGTATATCAATAATTTAAAATGTGGATAACCCTGTGTAAAACTTTTGTATAACTTGTGGGTAAGTTAGCTAATATGATTTTCCCACAGTTTTATCACAAAAGTTATCCACATAAATTTTGGGTGTATGATGGCAAGCAATATTTCGTTTTTGATGATGGGCTTTTTGATGAGGGATTGATTGGAACAGATTCATCTTTCTGGTTGTGGTTCAAAGTCAACCCTACAATCTTTGATGCGTTACAGTTGTGGCAGTTTGTTTGGATGAGCTAAAAAGGGCATCTCCAGACTCGGAGTTTCATCAGTGGTTAAAGCCTCTAAAACCTTCAATTGAAGGACTATGTTTTAGTGCCAACAGCAATAATATGTCATTTATTCATAAAATCAAAAGAACGATTTTTAGATGACATCCAACAAAATTGGAAGTTTATACCAAAGGTCAAATTCTTGCAGAATTAAAAACTGAGAAGGTAGCAGAAAACCACTACGCCGGGCTTTTAAATTGCGTTAAATCGAAGAAAATGCAGCAATTGGAAAAGGGCCTTTACTTTTTGAGAATTTTGTTAAGGGCAAGTCCAATGCCTTGGCATATAATGCCTGTCTTGAGCTTTCTATTGGACAAAGAAAAGAACAGTAGCATCGATAATCATTTGGTGTTTATTTACGGTCTCATCAGGGCTTGGAAAAACACATTTGATGCATGCGGTTGCACATCGTTATCGAAAAGGCTGGGCTGCGTTATTGTTATTTTACCAAAGACCAATTTTTAAGGTAACCATTGATGCCATGCGCGGAGGTGACGGTCGAATTGATGGGTTGATTAAGCAATTTGTCGAGCCGATTTGTTGATTGTGGATGATGTTCATTTAATTAATCATCAAAAATGGACCCACAGGTTTCACAGCTTCTGATGACGTTATTTGGTGCTACCGAAAAGGCGACAAGTGTTTAATTTTGGCTTCAGATAAACCACCAGCTCAAATGGCAAATTTTGATGGTAGATTTTTGTCACGGTTTTTCAGTGGACTAACGGCTGCCATTGAACCGCCTGATATTGAAACACGCATGCAAATTTTACAAAAGAAAGCCTCCATTATGAACATGGATTTTGCCCAAAGAGGTGCGCGTTGCTTTATTGCTCAAAATATCCCACCAGATGTTCGCCGTTTTAGAAGGGCGTTAAACCAAGTTCAAGCCAATGCTGCTATTATCGGTGATAAAATTGATTTGCGATCGTGCGCCATGCTCTAAAAGACCGTATTGAAGCCAAAGCCCGTGCAGTGAATGCTGAAAATATCAAAGATGTAGTCGCTGAATACATGGTTATTGCTCAAAAAGATTTGATTGGTAAAAAGCGTACCCGTACGATCGCCCGTCAAGGCAAATGGCAATGGCATTGATACGTGAATTGACCCAAGATAGTTTTCCTGAAATTGGACAAGCTTTTGGTGGTCGCGACCATACGACAGTGATGTGATGCATGTAATTTCACAACTGTGTCAAACAGACCCTAATATTCAAAAGATTATCAATCCTTTAATAGCAACATTAGAGTTTGCCTAAATCCAGAAGCAAACTTATGATGATCAGGCATCTATCACAATTGTTGTGGGTTTGGTTAAGATTAATTAAGGAATATGTGATGAAGTTAGTAATTGACCGCCGTTTACTTATTAAAGCAATGGCTTTGGTAGTCGAGGCAGCTGACAGTCGTCATCGTTTAGCAATTTTGGCAAAATTTAAAACTGGTGCTTTTACCCGAGGCATTAACGTTGACTGCTTCAGATTTAGAAGTGCAGCTATCATGCCGTATTGCTTTTGCCTGAAGGGGCTTGTGTGCAAACGGGAGGAAATTTACTTTTACCAGCTGAGAAATTTTTAGTATTTGTCGACTTTTTATCCGATGATTTAGTTGATATTGATGTGGATGAAAAACAAAAACCGCTGTTATATCAGCAGCAGGGTAGATATACGCAAGCGCTTTGCCTGCAAGCGGTTATCCTGGTATTGGCGAGCCAACAGGTGAGAAGTGTTAAGGTGGCACTGGATGCGTTTTCTCGATGTGTTAAAACACACCCGTTTTGCACAATGGCAACCCAAGATGTACGCCATTATTTAACTGGACTTTTGCTTGAAATAGAAGAGCAAAACTGACCGCTGTTGCAACCGATGGGCATCGTTTGGCAGTGGCGTATCGTACACTAAATGAATCTTATACACCCACCAAAAATCATCATTCCTAATAAAGCGGTGAGTGGGCTTGAAAAGACTTTTACTTGAATTGACCAAAACTCCTGAAAAAGACGATGTGGTTAATTTGGGTTTTGGATGGTGAATTTTTGCAGGTAACCCTAAATTTTGGCGCTCAGATGTCTGTTGATTTGACGCTAGACTCATTGAAGGTAAATTCCTGATTATCGCCGTGTTCTTCCTGCCAACAACGATAAAATTGCCGTATTTAGTAAAGATGAGATGGTGAGTGTTTTGCGACGTATCTCAGTATTAAATACCAAGAGAATCTCCTATGCGTATCTTTAAGTTTTCAAACAATGATTTTGCCTACCATCAGTTCAATAATCGTAGAACAAGACGAAGCAACTGAAACATTGACAGTTCAATACACAGTGAGCCTATTGAAATTGCATTTAATGAAAGTTATTTTGACGAGCGGTACTTAATGTATTAGAAGGGATGTTTATTTGCAAATGATTCACCCAAAATAGCCCAACTTTAATTTATCAAGCAGGGATGATAAGAATCATCAATATGTGGTAATGCCAATGCGTGTATGTAATCAACCGTAGCTAACTACTTACTTGAGCGCCTCTGGCTAAAACCGTGATTTTAATGCCAAAAATGCTATAATGACTGGGCTATTTTTTATCAAATTGGATGACGTATGACCGATATTACAACCAACACATAATAACAATAAAAGATTTAACCAAAAGGCGATTATACCGCTAAAATGTTCGGGTATTGCGCGGGCTTGAAGCGGTGCGCGTCAGACTGATATGTACATTGGTGACACGGATGATGGCACAGGACTTCATCATATGGTATTTTGAGGGTTGTTGATAATGCTATTGATGAGGCGTTAGCAGGATATTCAGATGAAATTAACATCACCATTCACCAAGATGAATCTGTGTCAGTGATGGATAATGGGCGTGTGGTATTCCTGTGGACATCCATCCCGAAGAGGGCGTATCGGCGCCCAAGTTATTATGACGGTGCTGCATGCTGGCGGTAAATTTGATGATAACACGGGCAAAAGTTTCTGGCGGTTTGCATGGTGTGGGCGTATCAGTTGTCAATGCTTTTGTCTTGTAAGTTGATTTTTAAATATTTGGCGTGATGGTACTATTACACACACAGCAGTACGCTGATGGTGAACCCTGCCAATTTACTGACTGCAATTGAACCTTCGGATAAAAACACAGGTACACAAGTGCGTTTTATCCTAGCAGTGAGATCAGGGTAATTTTTGATTTTGATGCTTAGCAAACGTCTGCAAGAGCTGTCCTTTTTAAACTCAGGTGCGCATTGTTTTAACTGATGAGCGTACTGATACTACAAAAAGTTTATGAACACAAGGGTGGTTTATCTGAATTTGTGCGTTACATCAATCAGGGCAAACAAACTTTGAATGATATTTTTCATTTTAATAGTCAAAGTCATGACATATGGTGCTTTGAGGTCGCTTTACAGTGACCAGATAATTATAATGAAAAGTATTGTGTTTTACCAACAATATCCCTCAAAGCATGGCGGCGCACATTTATCGGGATTTCGCTCAGCTTTGACACGCTGTCTAAATGCTTATGGACAGCGAAAAACCTCACCAAAAGAGAAAGTACAGGTTACTGGCGACGATGCGCGTGAAGGTTTGATCGTAATTATTTTCGGTGAGTGCCCGGACCAAATTTTCTAGCCAAACTAAAGAAAAATTGGTTTCAGTGAAGTAAAATCAGCGGTAGAAAAGCAGCGATGAATCAAAAATTAAGCGATTATTTGTCTGGAAAAATCCAGCCGCTGCCAAGACCATTGCAGGAAAATCATTGATGCGGCAAGAGCTCGTGAAGCTGCACAGCAAAAGCACGAGAAATGACTCGTCGAAAACCACATTAGATATTGCAGGACTTCCAGTGAAAACTTGCTGATTGTCAAGAAAAAGACCCAGCATTATCTGAACTTTATTTGTTGAAGGCGATCTGCTGGCGGCAGTAGCGCGAAAACAAGGTCGCAAATCCGTAAAATGCAAAAGCGATTTTGCCATTAAAGGTAAAATTTGAAATGTTGAGACGCGTCACCGATAAAATGTTATCATCGGCGGAAGTTGGCACTTTGATTACCGCACTAGGTACAGGTATTGGTAAAGATGAATAATCCTGATAAACTGCGCTACCATAAAAATTATTATTATGACGGATGGATCGGATGGTTCACATATTCGTGCACCGCTTTTTTGACATCTTTCGTCAAACGCCAGAACTGATTGAGCGTGGTCATATTTAGCATTGCTCAGCCGCCTTTATATAAAATCAAAAAGGCAAACAAGAGTTGTATCTAAAAGATGATGAAGCTTTTACGTAGTTATCTGTTGTCTTCAACGATTGATGAAAATCAGCTCTTTATCACTAAGAGACACTCCAGCGCGAACGGTCAAGCTTTGGGAAAACTGCTGGATTGCTCATAATCAAACACAAAATACGCCAAAATCTCGACTGGGTCGTATCTTTTCCGGATGCTGCTGCTTGACGCTTTTAACCTTGTCGCCAAAAATTATCATTACAAAGACATCAGCTCAAACACAGATTAATGATTGACTTGGATATTTCAAAAGCACTGCAAGATAAAGCTGCATGAGCTTGCTCAAGGATTTGTCAGACAGGTGCAGCTTTGCAAGAGTTTCTCGAAGGACGAGAGCTGCCACAAAGTACATTATTTGCTGCATCGTTTACCCCAATAGCCATACACATGGACACCGTAGTATTTATTAATTCTGAGTGAATATGCAAACTTATTTGCAATTGTCAGCTCAATGGGAATACTTTATTAGACGGTATGAATCATGTCTGCGCCGTGGCGATAAGCGATTTTGGTAAAGATCACCACTTATGGGAACAGATGATGAGCGATGCCAGACGCGGGTTATCCATTCAGCGTTGGCAAGGGCTAGCGAGATGAATGCTGACCAACTTTGGGAAACCACTACGGGATCGAAAATCGTCGTGGTGCTCAGTAATCACTGGCTGAAGATGCGATAATAAAGCTGACCATTTATTTACTTGTTTGATGGGCGATGAAGTGGAGCCACAGTCGAGCATTTATTATTGAAGAAAACGCCTTAAATGCTGACGTCTGATACCTGTGGTTAGTCTCTATCGGCATGGATTCTGTTATGCTGATTTTATCAGCTAATATGGGTATTCAAGTGAAAAGTTCAATATAGTGCAGCACGTCAATGCGAGATCAAACACCATTTTCTGCTTGATCTTACACTACCCATCTCGATTCGTTGCTTACTATCAATGCTTAAAACAACAGGTTTGCCGCGTCTAATGCTCCGATTCCAACTTTTTGGCAGAAATACTGATGTCGTGCGGATAAATGTACATGATGCCTACTGAGCGGTGAGACCTTCGTCGGATTGCAGGCAGAAAATCGGCATAATCGTACCACGATACAATGTATCTGGCGGTATTTCTGCACATAATGACGATCACAGTCTTGCGAATGTCCTTGTACTGCTCGAATCCATCATCGGAAATTTCTAAAGTCGCTTTTTATCGTTATTTCTGCCACAACCAAATAACCGCTGTTCTTGCCATTGATTGATTGTCAGTTTCAGCAGCCTTTTGTAATAATACATCTGGCCAGTCCAGCCTTCAGTGCTTTGCAGGTAATGCATCGTTTCAGGCTTGTGACGCAGTAATGAAACTTTAAAATTGTAGCAATTGTCTATTATGCCATGACCTCTTATTGTTTTATGCTTTGTTAAGCTAATATGTCTCATTGTGTTTGAACCCTAGCATTTACTGGTATTTACTCTGTTTTATAAACTTTCTGTTTGCATTCTACGCTTGCGCTTGGCAGGAAGTCAATGGTTTATCTTTTTAAATGACATCATCATGAATCAATAAAGATAAACCTCAGTTTACCCTATGGGTTGGCTATTTTCTTATTTCTGAAACAACAACCAATAATGAATATTATTGATAGGAATATTTTCAATCATGAAGTTTCATGCATTTTTAGCTGTCCAATCACCCATGACTACTATCAGCAACCGGCGGACGGATGCCATTGATTGCGAGCGGACTTAGAGCAGTGGCACAATTTCGCAGTTGAACCTAAATACGCCCATCTGATCGCCTTTTTAAGCAATCTCGTGCTTTGTTCTTGAATGCAGGGTGTGCGATGTGAGCCTTCCTGTTGCAAACGCATTCAAGGCCTGCAACAATCATTGCTCTCAACTAGAGAACCACACACTTGCTAAACCCGTCCAGTTTCAAAAATACATGCAAAACGCCATGCGAGCATAAATCACCAGATATCGGCCAGTATTTTTATTGACTCGAAAACAAAGCTACCTGAGTATATATAACGACTTTGAATTAGTTTACCGTCGATGGCATACGCACCGATGATACCGCTTGGTGCAAGATAACCTCAGACAGGCTGCCCATCGATAAAGGTTTGCAGTCGCAAAATCAGCTAATAATTGACCCAGCTGAATAGTTAAACCTCTTTGGCCCGCAAAATAGACGTCATGATGTGTACCAATCTGTGAAATTGTGCACATCAGCGGGCAGATACGCTGTTGGGCGTTGAATCAATCGCTGTGCCTGGTATTGAGTTCGCGAGTATCGTTAAAACCGTGATAATCAGTCAATTTTCTCGCTGATATTCATCTAGTAAGTGAAATATCACTTGAGACTTTGGCAAAGGAAATGCAGAGATAGAAGATTTTGATGTGAGTGATTTTGGCTTTCTCAGTCAGATTGCCTCGCTACCTCACTCTAATTTTTGTTGAGGTGCACATCTGGGCAGAGGAGAAATAGAATTCATTAATTAAATCAATTGGTAAGATAAAATAAAATGTTATCCTGATTATAACGAGATCATTATTTCAATATATGGAGCGATGCACAAAGCCTCTGTACATGCTTTTGATTTAAAAGATTGAATAAATATTGATTGTTTGCCTCGATGTTTTTGAAATGATTGAATTTAAGAATGTGAGTAATTTATAGATATTTTTCAAGATCGCTTTTGAAAAATAGATCTCAAGAGAGCGAAAACGACTGATTGTTTTGACTTCCAAAACAACAGGTGGTGCTATAGCAAAGCAGGCAAAGAAAAACTCTGGATAGCAAGTCAAAGGGTTATTGGTTACGTTGATGAAAAACTGGAGAATTTTTATCAAGCTGCATCGTTTAGAGTGGCAAATCAAAAGAGACACAAAGATTGACTTTTGGGGGTCATAAAATTTATATAAGCGTTTTGGTAAGACCAGAAAGTATCAGATAATAAAACTCAGTAACACAAAGCTGCATTATTTTATGTTGATTGATTTAATGAGAAAATGGAATCCATCAATTGTTAAATGATAGAACAATACCACCAGTTAATTTAAATTATCGCGATATTATATTTACTAAATAAAAGAATATAATGAATTTGAAAGCAAATTATCAGTAGATAAGGAAATATCTTATTTATTTGAATTGTGATGGATTTTGATAACAATCAAGAAAGTAATTTAAATTCATATTTAAAAGATATTAGACAATATTTTAAATACCGTAGTTGAATTTGATGATTTATGTATTTGCCTGTCCAAGAGTTATTAAAAGATGCTCAAAATTGCCAAGAAGATGGTGAAGAAAATGACTTTAGACCAATGAGTAATCAATGTATAAAACGAATTTCAATAAACTCCATCTCATTAAGACATAACTAGTAGCTTTGAGGTTTTTATGACGATGCGATGATATATTTTGGGAGATCATGCAGATTGGTTGTTTATGGTGAGATTTTACGATACTGTGATATCAATTTTATCAACGCCACTGATTCAGAGGTTGAAAATGAATATTATTGATGTGTATAAAGGAAATTACCCAAGTTTAGCTGAAGATAAACTTTTTAAAATTAATTACTGATTGATGCTTTTTACGTAGAATCTCTGATTTTTATGAACCTTTTATGGTAAAAGGTAGCACGATAACCAGATTGTATTTTTGATGATTATAAAAGTAAAAGTCCCTGAAGATATTGATTTGTTTGTGTATGGTCATATAAAAATACTCAAGATGCGCATAGAAATATTTACATCATGGACAGATAAAAGCCACTCATTAAAAGATGGCATTTATATTTAAAAATTTTCTAAATACAGTAATTGGCAAAATATCGATTATGCAATGAATGAGATTTTCCAACAGTATTTTGGTGTATTGCGGGCAGAAATCAATAATATATTTATTGACATTGAAATATCTCTCAATCTAGAAATTCTTGCCAATCCTATAGAAAATATCTATCCAACACCCAAAAAGATACAATTTATCTTCCATATACTGCACCATTATCTATTCAAATAGCTTGGAAAATTCACCAGTGCATTATTAATCCACGTTTTAAAGATTTTTATGATTTGGCGTTTTTAATCAATAAATTAAATCGTTATCCAGATATTGATATTTTATTTAAAACTTTAATCAATGAAGTGCAGACGCGATAAAAATTTCTAAAATGCTAATTAAGAAAATTCTTTGATTATCAAATACCAAAGAATAGGCGTTTTTATTCAATAGATAAAAACTCTCAAAATTGACAAAAACTACCAATGGCACTATGACGAATTATCTGAAAGGTTTGACGAGTTTTTGATAATTTTAATGATTTTTGGTTATTTTATCAAACGCAATGAAAACACTGTCAATTCAATAATTATGTGGAACAATACCTGTTAGATTATTAATGTCAAAACGAATCTTATTAATTTGTGTCAAATTGGCAGAAAAATTGCAGTTATTTTATAGAGTTAACAAGGCGTAGATGGGAGAATGATGAGTAGCTTAACCCCTGAACAAGTTGCTTTTGCAGTGGGAGAGCTTAGAAGGCTGGACGCTTGATGGCTGCAGCCAAACAAAACCTTGAGTTTGTGATTGCACAAGCCCCAGCGTTTGCGGTGCGTGCGGGCTTTTACTGTGCAGAATTTGAGCATTATCCATATTGGCAAAAATAATTATAATATCGTTAGTGTTCGTATTGTAATCCAGACGATACTGCCATTGAAGGGCGTGATATTCAGCTTGCTAAACGCATTGAGTCTTGTTTGGCTTAAGCAAGTAATGTTTTATATTCACTGTGTTTGTCTATAAAACTTGCAACAAATGAGCAGCTAGCAATTATCTGGTAGGAATTTGAGCATACATCAAGGCGTGTTTAACAAGTTTTGAGCCAATTCCTTGTCCGCTTAGTTCACCAGGTACAATTGTGTGCTGAAAATCCAAAAACATCATCAGTAACAATCTGATAACTCAGAGTAAGCCGTACATAAAAGCGATGGTAGAGTGTAAAAACGTTGATTTTGTAAATCGTGTTCAATGATGTTGTTTGGAGTCAGCGATGTTCATGGTTTGATTGTATAGTATTTGCAATTGTAGAGATTTTAGCATGCAAAATTTTACACTGATATTTTTATACTTGACAGTTTTTAAAATCTTTATAATACGCACCATAAACAACGCGGGAATAGCTCGGTTGGTAGAGCACAACCTTGCCAAGGTTGGGGTCGCGAGATTCGAATCTCGTTTCCCGCTCTAAATTATAAAAAGCCACTTTTGATTAAGTGGCTTTTTTGTTATTTGTGCCAAAAATAAACCAAACTGTTGAATTGGTAATAGGGTTTGGTTATGAAATATACTTATGATACAAAAGGTAATTATCAGCGTGCAGCAAAATATTACGCTAACACCGCAGAAACGCAAATTTTCGGTCTATTTAAATATTGATGGCACAGGGTCGGAGAAATTGATACGGGCGTACCTTTTTAGATCATATGCTAGAACAAATTACGCGGCATGGGCTGTTTGATTTTAACTGTAAAATGCTCGGGGCGATACTCATATAGATGATCATCACAGTGTTGAAGACACAGGGATTGCGATTGGTCAAGCGCGTTAAAAGCAAGGCGCTGGGTGATAAAAGGTATTCGTCGTTATGGGCATTTTATGCACCACTTGATGAGAGTTTAAGCCGTGTGGTTGTTGATATTTCAGGTCGCCCAAGCTCTACATATGAATGTACCTTTTACCCGAAGTCATGTGGGAAAAATGGACGTGGATTTATTTTTCAGAATTTTTATGGATTGGTCAATAATGCAGCAATCACTTTACACATTGATAATCTAAAGGTCAAAACAGTCATCATCAAATAGAAAGTGTTTTTAAGGCATTACAGCAAAGGGCGCTACGTATGGCGTGCGAATTAGATGTGCGTGCTGGTGATAAATTGCCTTCAACTAAGGAAATATTTGTAATAAAATAACTAAAGGAAAATCAATGAAAACAGTAAAAATTGCTCTGTTAGATTATGGGGTTGGCAATCTTTTCTCAGTAGCAAATGCTTTAAGGGCGGTTGGTGCTGATGTGTGATTACTCAAAAATTTAACAGACATTCAAGCGGCTGATAAAATATTACTTCCATAGTGTGGGTGCAATCAAAGATGCCATGCATCACATGCAAAAAGCTAAAAATAGATATCGCCGTTAAAGAAGCTTTCTGCAAAATAAACCTGTTATGGCAATCTGTGAGGCATGCAGGCGATGTTCGATTATTCAACTGAAGGCGGTCATGTGGATTGTTTGGGGATACCTTTCAGGTAGTGTGCAAAAATTTGATGAAACATGGCTAGAAAACGGTCAACCGATAAAAATCCCCCATGTTGGTTGGAACAAAGTAACTATGGATAGCAATCACCATTTATGGCAAAACTGTAAAAATGAGTATTTTTATTTTACTCACAGCTATTATTAGCAAACCAGATATGACCAATCAAGACAATCGTAATTTGATTGTTGCTGATTGTGATTATGGACAGAAATGTGCAAGTGTGATTAAAGAAAACCTTTTTGCTACTCAATTTCATCCTGAAAAAGCCATAAAGCGGGACTTTGTCTATTAAATAATTTTATTACCTGAATCCTTTAAACATCTAAAAGTTAGCAATAACTGATTTTCATCTTAAAATCAGTTATTGTATAAAAACTACCAATGTTGTATTTGTCTCAAATTTCAAAATAGATAGCGAAGTGGCATGATTGAATTTACTATAATCCTAAAAACTTAAAAACTCATCATCACTGAAAATCGCCTTCAAAAAGCACACCATCTTCTCTAAAAATTGCAGGCGTTGCGCATAATAGCAGAGTGCTTGAGCGGTTTTTGACTTTGTGCCAGGGGTTGTGAGTGGTTTTACAGTGGGTGTTTTAATGGTATTAGAATTTTTCATAGCAGAATCTAATAACATTTGACGTTTTTGTTGGTCAGTCTCACACCAAATCTGTCTCATAATTTCAGGCGATTCGGTCATAGACAGGATAACCAATCACAAAACACTAATGCCTTTTTGGTTGTATGAATGTCTCATGAAATAACCTAATAAGGACAATGAACATCTGTTGCAATATAAACAACCGCTCGGTTGTCAGTTGGATAAAGCAATCAGTGATCTTTATCTAAACTTGCCAAAACATGATTATTTTTGACCATTCAAATTTGAGTCAATTTCTGAAAATTCACCATTTTTAATGCTGGAAAACATCACCTTAATAGAACGTCATCTGCACTGATGAAAAATGGAGTTCCACCTGTCCCTGATACACCCATGGCAGATGCGTGTATACTGGTATGACATACCGTCTGCAGTCAAAGCTTTTTAAGTTTTTTGGTGTTGGCAAGCAGTAAAATTTTGTATTCCCCAGTGATAGGTGTACGTGCTGGTTGTTTGGTTTTGTAAAGATTTTTGAATCAAAAACGGCAGGACTGGATTGTTTTCAGGATGACCTTGAACAAATAACCCTTTTGGCGTGATTAATAATGGCATTGGACCGTCTTTGATTTCAACCAATAACAAATCACCAATGCCACTTGGACGAATATTTTTGAATGGTTGCTTGTAAACCTGTTGATACAAATGTGTTTTGTATGTGATTTTTGGAAGTCGTTACGGGTATTTGCAAAACTTGTTATAGATAACGGTACCAAAACAATGCTAAAAATAAGTTTATTCATAGTGTGTTTGGATTAAAATTGTTTGATTTCATCGGTGGCCAAAACGGCATCACCGATTTCAAGCCCATCCAAAGTATGATGCTAATGCTAGCACGATGTAGTTTCGTTACTATTGCCAAAATAAGCCATCATGCGTTTAACCTGATGATACTTTTGCCCCTCGGTTAAAATCAAGTGGCGTGTGTGTCATGTCAGCGAAAACTAAGTTCAGAGGTGAGTTTTTTCGCGTTCGCCTCTAACTAAAATGCCTTTGCTAATTTCTTTTAATTGCATAAGACTGTGCGTCAATATCCATAGGTTCAGCTAAGGTGATTTCATATGTTTTGGCTGGTGACGTTTTGGGCTGGTTACTTTGTAGCCATTGCCCATCATCTGACAACAATAAAGTCTCCCAGTAGTATCCACATCCAACGTCCCCGCAATTCGCAGTGTATTAATTTCAGGTAGGGCAATCAGTTCAGTAACTATGGATATTCTTTAGGTTTTAGTGTGCATTCAAAACCACTGGCTTATATACATAGTAAATAGCGATTGCCTTCAGCAACGGATAGTTCTTCACCCGCCCATAAAACCCTCATCATCAGGATGAATGTGTATGCTACCATCGTTTGACGATTTGGTCGTTTACACTAATTTCGCCGCTGTGCAATACTTTTTGGCATCTTTACGAGATAACTCAGTGGCTTTGCTTAAAAATTTATCTAACCGCATATGTTATCAAATGATTCACTAAAAGTTTGGAAAATAGGCGGTTTAGTTTATCATAGATAATTTATTTTTAGCAGTTTTTATCCATTGTATGACTCTACCAAACATTATCGCAGCCGTGTACCGCTGTTTATGAAATTAAAAATCTAAATTTCTAGCATTTGCTTATCCAATCTCAGATAAAGAAGAGATTATGTTCCACGTGAAACAATTAAGACAGCTTTATCCTGATGCTCGTCATCATTGTTTTCGCTTATATCCCCTAGGCGACCCAAACAATACCATTCATGCAGGTTTTGATGATGATGGTGAACCAAATGGCACAGCGGGTCGCCCAATGCCGAGACGATATTACAACATAAAAACCATTGGTAATGTGCTTTGTCGTGGTAGTGCGTTATTTTGGAGGAATTAAATTAGGGCAGAGGGTCTAACCGGGCACAGCACGGTAGGTTGGGCTTTGGTTGATATGACGATTTGGTGTATTTTGTTGCTCAAACCAGCTTTGTCACTGTTGATTTTGCTGATGAAGCTCAGGTGCGTTATTTAGGTTGCTCAAGCTCGGCGGAGATTGTTTTTGGTGAGTATCAGCGGCAAGTGAAGTTAAAAATCAAACTTGCACAGGAAAAACGAACTAATTTTCATCAATCACCACCACAGATACACACAATTTTGGTGATGATGAATGAAACTGTTTTATAAAAACAGGATTGCCAGATATTTAAATTAAGAGCGTTGCAGAATGAAAAGCCACAAACCCAAAAGGAGGAAAGGTTGCGGCTATTCACAGGAGATTGTTAGCTACATGCCATATCCATATAGGTCAATCCATCGCAACAGCGGGCTATCCATAGTGGTTTAATCCGTAAACGTCCATTGCTGTTGGGTGTATTATGCCAAAGTTGTTCCAAATCAGAAAAGTGGCAAAAACGTCTGTGTGTGTACGATATTTCTACAAAGAGTCGGCGCTTTCGATTGTTATTATTTTTAATCGTTCAATAGCAACAACCTTAGTATAGCCTTTATCCAATTGAACTCCGCGACTGGCGCGTTTACCCTGATAATATGGAAAAATTCCTGAGTAATTTTGAGTGTGCGGTTTTGGTATGAATTGCCAACGTGTCGCCTGTTTTAAAACCAACAACCGCGCGACACGATCACCATCTTGTAAGTGTATAAGTTTATTGCCCTTACCTTTTGGCTAAAATGGGCAAATCATCTTTATCTAAAAATCAATAAAAACCCGCCTGCACCTGAGTACTGCAATGAAAACTATCATCAGCCATCAGCGTAGCAAAATGGTAAACCTTGACTCGCCATCAGCTAAGTTTACCACAACTCTTCCTGATTTTTGGGCGGTGTCTAGGTTGTGAAGATGATTGATAAAACCATAGCCATTTGAGCTAGCGCAAATGATGGTTGGGGATTTAGCCTTTGTTTACAGCTGCTGCTCACTTTTGCCTGGCTGCAAGCTTAGTAAACTGGTGATAGGGTCACCCTTGACCGCCTGCTGAAGGTAAATTCAAAGTGTCTCAAACCATAACTGCGTCCCGAGTGTTATCCACTAAGTAGCCCATCTGTGCTTTTTGCCTTTGACGCTTGTCAGCCAACCATCGCGTTTTATAACTTAATGATTCTGCCAAAACCTCATGACCTTTTGCCACGCGGAATCCAGCCCGGTGTGACAAAATCACCGTAACCGCTTCAGATGGTTAAAATCACTTACCTTTAAAAGCAACCGCTCTTCGCGCTCTACGACTGGTGATTGACGTTTGTCGCCATATGTTTTCATATCAGCAGTCAACTCATCTATTAAAAGATTGGTTGCTGTCAGGATTGATTTAACTGCTCAGTAATAATATCATGTTCATCTTAGACTGTTTTGTCTCAGCAGTAAGTTCAATCCCTGCAATTTCAGCAAGTTACGCAGTTTAATGTCTAAAATCGCATCAGCTTTGAATGTCACCAAAACGTCATTAAAAATATGTTTAGGGTCGTCCCCGTACGGATAATTTGAATCACTCATCATCGTGTAAACACGCCATCAAAAGCCCTGCCAAAATATGCAGGCGTTTTTCCAATGCGGTTCTAGGCGATATTTTTGAGTCTTCGGTAACAACGTTTCTTCGGCAGATTAGCTTCATTGTCTGAAAAGTGCGTTTGATTTTACGGTGCCATTCCGTCATCGATTCGATAAGAGATTCTAAATCGGCACAAGCCAAAACAAACATGCTGATTTTTGAGCGTCGTGTCGTCCTTTTAATTCAATAACAATGCGACAAGCATTTTGATGATGGATTCGCTCGCTGATGTCAGTAGCAACCCGGGCAGCTTTTTGTCATGTCATCAACTTAGCAATCGTTCAATGATTTTATTGCCAGAGATTTGATAGGGCGGGGCATCAATAACGATGGTTTTTGCCCATATCTTCGGTGTGATAAACCGCGCGCATTTTTGGCATTACCCTTACCTGTTTGGTATATTTTTAATAAATCATCTTCGCCATTGATGATTTCGGCACGAGTCGGAAGGTCGGGCGCTCTGGATGATTTTTGCATAGCTCGCCAATGCTGGTTTTGGGGATTTTTAAAAGTTTAACATGCTTTTAACCACTTCATTAAGATTGTAGCGGCGTGTCGTATTGCCACTACGGCAAATGCCAGTTGTACCGTTTAACAAAATGTTAGGCAGGCGGGCAGGCGAGCGTAGTTGGCTCAAGTAGTGAGCCATCAAAATTGAACGCAAAAACCACCGTGCCTTGGTCTAGCCTCGCCAATAAGCGTTAGCATAAGCGCTCATTTTAGCTTCAGTGGTAGCGCATGGCAGCAAAGATTTTGGGTCATCGCTGCTTCTACAGTTACCCGTCCGCGAATCAATGGATACGATAACCAAAGGGCTGCGCCATTAACACCATAGCCTTCACAACATGCACTATCACCGTGTGTGATGATCTTACCTAAGACATCACCCACGTGGTGCAGGCGGATTTTTGGTTTGTGCGGTGACGAAGTCCCGTTCGCTCATGGGTACAAATAGCGCTTTCGAACGGGCTTGAGTCCATCAGCAAGGGTGTGGTAACGCTCATCCATGATGACATACTATGGCATAATTTAAAATAGGCAGCTGCGGTAAATTGAGCAATAGAACGAGTAATAATAGAAGTTGCTATGGTGTTTTGTCATGATCGTTATTATCAAAATTTAAGAAAAATGCACTATTATAGCAAAAACATGATTTTTGATGTTCTTTGCCAGTCAAATCTGCACACAATAACTGATAATTTTATAAAGAAGTTTTTAAGATGATTGAATGTAAAAACCTGGTATTGTAGAAATGGCAATGAGTTGTTTGTGGGGTAAACTGCAGCTGCATAAGGCAGCATTGCCTTAACTGGTTCCAAATGGTGTAGGCAAATCAACCCTCAGTGATTTGGGCGAACATCATAGTGAGAGCGGCTCAATTCATGTGCCAGATGATTGTGCAGATTGCTCATATGGCGCAAGTTTTGGGCAACCACATCAGCGCTGTGGATTATGTACTGATGGGTGATAGTAGTCGGTATAATTGAATCAACAAATTCAAAATGCCAATGAGTTACCCGAAGAGATGATTGCTAAAATTTATCAACGATTTGATGAAATACACGGGTTTGCACACCTGCTAAAGCCGCACAAATTTTATCTGGTTTAGGTTTTTGTGAGGCGGACCATCAAAAAGCGTTGCTAGCTTTTTCAGGGGCTGGCGGATGCGTTTTAAATCTTGTAAAACCTTGATGTGTCGACGTCGACATTTTGCTACCTGATGAACCAACCAACCATTTGGATTTAGATGCTATTTTTGTGGCTAGAAGAATGGCTTTTAAAAATTTGATGGGGTAATTTTGGTCATCAGTCATGACAAAGCATTTATGGATAATTTATGTACACATATTTTTGCATATTGAACAAAAACCATGCAAATTTATACAGGTAACTACAGTCATCTGTCCAGATACGCAGTCAAAGACTCAGTCAGCAGCAAGTGCTTTTTGAAAATACAGTCCACCAAAGCTCATTTAGAAGATTACATTCGCTGCTTCTGCAAAAAGCTACCAAAGCCGAAACAAAGCCCAAAGTCGTATCAACAATTAGCTCGTATGAGTGATCTCGCTCCCTGTCATAGCAGACAGTGAATTTGTTTTGCGTTTTACCACCGGGTCTTATATGGCAAGCCCTTTGATAAGCCTTTCGATAACGCATCCATTGGCTACAATGAACCAATTTTAACCAAAGTTAATTTGCAAATCACCCTGATATTAGGCTTGGTATCTTGGGGCAAATGGAGTGGAAAATCGACTTTGATAAAATCTTTGGTGGGTGATTTTACATGCCGTCAGGCGTGTATAAAGTTTCTGAAACGTTAAAACTGGTTAATTTTAACCAGCATCAAATGGATGGTTTGACAGCACAGCAACGCCATCATCTTACTTCGTAGATTGGCAGGGCAAACGTCGGATGCTGATTTACGGGCGTTTTTGGGTGGTTTTGACTTTGAGGGTGATAAAATCGATACACCATGTCGATTATTTTCAGGTGGTGATCGAGCAGATTGACACTGGCATTAATTGTGTGGCAACGACCGAATGTATTGAGGCTATTGGATACCGAAACCAACCATTTGGATTTATCCATGCAGTGCTTTTAATGTTGGCTTGCAGATTTTTCAGGCGCCTTTGGTGCTTGTATCGCATGATAGACAGCTTACATGCCAGTTTCGTGATACACTGATTTTGCGTAGCAGATGGTAAAGTATCAGAGTTTATAGATATGGATGATTATGCCAATTATCTCAAAACAGGCGCGTCTAAATAAAGCTAAAGAAAATGAAATTAACCTTCCAAAACTTGCGACCAACCAAAGAAGAAAAACGCACAAATCAGGCAGCAAAATCGCCAAAAAGCGGCCCTTTTACGTAAACAAATTTGAAAAATTAGGAGACAAGAACTTGGTAAAAAGAACAGATTTTATCTAATATTGAACATGCACTCAATGACAATGCAAAGTATGATGTTGCAAATAGAGATAAACTTTTTGACATTGCTTGATGAACAAACTCTTTGGTCCACCTTGCTGAAATGTTGAAGAATCACTACCACTTTTGTTGATGGATGAAAGCTAGAAGAATTAGAGCGAAGTTTTGAGTAAATTTGCATCGTTGGAGAAGATATGGCAACTAATGTACCTGATTATTATCATTTTAGGTGTGCCGTTTTCGGCAGATTTTGATCGCGATAGCATATCGCTATTTGGCAAACCAACATCACCCGAGATACGGTGGTCAAGAAGCTGATTTTGCTTTTGATTAATGAAGCTTATCATGTGCTAAAGACCCCTCATTAAAACGTATACGACAATCTTTATCGGTGGCATTTTGGCGTAAAAATCTTATCATGCTTTTGATGCTCATGGAGTATTAAAACATCTTGGTCGGCAATTTGGACAGTTTGTTAAAAACCGCTGACTCATCAAATATAGATGATGTGAGTACCCTGCTTAACCATTGATTTTTAATACAGCGATGATGGGCGGTGAATTGACATTTAATTTTTAAACAAGTTCATACAGTGTTAGCAAAGGTTTATATCCGATGCCAAAATTAAAACTGATGATACAAAAATACCCAGTCTGAGTTTAGAATAGACGACCACGCCACATCGATCAAATAAAAGACGTGTATCTAACGCATTTTTAGATATTTGGCAAGTAGCTCTTGGTGAAAAATTGCAGTAACGTATGGCAGTCAAAACATTGCAAGTTGATTTATCCGCCGTTGATACCAAATCAGCCAATTTTATTTTGCCAATCAAGGCATTCCAGCACTAAACGAGCAAAAGCTGGTAATTTATACATTTATCTCGTTATCACGCAGCTAATCGACCATGATTGACGGGTGAACAAAAACAAGCATTTTTAGCCTTAAAACACAGTCTTGATTGATACGTAGAGTTATCATGACAGCATTTTGATGATATAGTATTATGCTAAAATACAACAAACTTTTTGGAACAATCCCATGACCAACATTACTACCGACCGCATTTTTGATTTTTGATTTTGGTTCTGCAATACAGTCAGCTGATTGCTCGGCGCGTGCGTGAGGCAGGTGTGTACTCGAAATGCGCGCCTTTGATAACTGATGAAGACATTCGTGCGTTTGCTCCTCGGCGAATTATTTTTATCAGGTGGACCTGAAAGCGTTTATCAAAAGACGCTCCATCTGCGCCTAAAGCGGTATTTGAACTTGGCGTGCCAGTCCTTGGTATTTGTTATGGATTTCAAACAATGGCTGTACAACTGGGTGGGCAAGTCAAAGCAGGTGATGTGCATGAATTTGGTTATGCCATGATTGATGTGCTGCATGAAGATAAGTTGATTGCACAATATCAAAGACAACCAAAATCAATCTGCAAGCATGGATGAGCCATGGTGATAAGGTGTGTAAGTCTGCCCAGAGGGCTTTATTGCAACGTCTCAGCACCGGTAATTGTCCTTACGCATCAGCTAGTGATGAGACTCGAAATTTTTACGGCGTGCACTCATCCAGAAGTGCCCATTCTGCCAAAGCGTAGAACTGATTGCTAATTTTGTTCAGCAAGATCAGGCTGTGGTCGCGTGGAACCCCAGACAATATCATTGAGCTGCGTATCAAACAATTACAAGAACAAATTGGCGATAATCAAGTGTTGCTTGGTCTATCTGGTGGTGTGGATTCTTCGGTTGTAGTGGCTTTGATGCAGCAAAGCACTCGGTGACAAACTCACTTGTGTATTTTGTAGATAACGGGCTGTTACGCTTAAATGAAGGCACTCAAGTGAGCAAATGTTTGCTGAAAAATATGGGTATTCGTGATCGAGGGAGCTGAAACCGCTTTTTAACTGCATTAGCGGGCGTAACCGACCCAGAAGCTAAGCGTAAAATCATTGGTCGAGAGTTTATTGAGGTTTTTAGTGAAGTAGCCTGTAAACTCAATGGTGTAAAGTAGCACAAGCGCTACAATTTCACCCTGATGTGATTGAATCTGTGCTAGCAAACATGGCAAAGCTCATCGTCATTAAATCCCATCATACTGTTGGCGGCTTGCCAGATGATTTGGCACGTGAACCGGTTACTTTTTACGTGATTTTGCTTTAAAGATGAAGTGCGTAAATTAGGCGTGGCCCCCTAGCATTCCTCATCATATCGATTTACCGTCATCCATTTCCAGCGACCTGGATTGGGCGTGCGTATTTTGGGTGAAGTTAAAAAGAATACGTTGATATTTTGCGTCTTGCGGATGATATTTTTTAGTGCAAGAACTTAGAGCTCAGGGCTGGTAGCGATAAAACCGCGCAGCTTTTTGCAGATTTCTAACCGATAAAATCCGTCGAGGGGTTGTTGGTGATGGTCGCCGCTATGCGTGGTGATTGCTTTGCGAGCCGTGGAAACTGACGGACTTTATGACGGCGCGTTTGCCCATTTGCCACATGAGCTGCAGTTTGATAAAATTTCAACACGTATGAATGAAATCAAAGAAGTATCACGTGTGGTATGATGATGTATCAAGGCAAAACCACCAGCAACCATTGAATGGGAATAAAAGAACAACGATCACTGGGATTTGGTTTTGATAGCTTAACCAAAATCCCTCGCTCGTCTGCCCTTAAAATCGTAATAGCGCCTATCTTTCCCCATGCAAAAATACGTTCGGTTTGAAACAATTGATTTAGCCACAGGTTGTACTGGCGTTGTTTGTTTAATTCCTGTTCTTTCTGCCAAGTTTTCCCAGCAAAATTCTTTTCATATTTGTGGAAAAATTTAATATCAACACCCCAAATTTTCTTTTGATAAAAACATAAATTAATTTGAAAAGTTAAAATCACCAATATTTATTTTATCCAAATAGACCCATAACTAACTATTTTAACATCATAAATATTATAATCTAATGCTATTGTTAATATCATCATGATAGGTTCTTATGAATAATAAAACTGATGATTAAGATGAATATTTCTAAAACTATCACTGACTAGAATCAGGAGAGTTTTTGCATAACAAAACTTGGTTTATATTTCTAATAAAAATTAATTGACCATCATTGATGGACCCGCATATCTGCGCCAAATTCACCAGTTGCAATGTTGGGATAAATTTGTTTGGCGTAATCAATCATCATTAAATAATAATTTAGCTTGCTTTAGGATGCATGGCTGGAGCAAAATCAGTGTCGAAGACTGTTTTGCTATTTGCCATCAAAGTAAACTGTGATACCAATAATAATTCACCATGAATATCGGACAAAACTTTTATCCATTTTCCCAAGTTTATCAAAATCTGTGGTATTTTCAAAGATACGATAAGTCAAAAATTTTATCAATTAATTTTTAGCTTTTATCTAAGTTATCATCATGTCCAATACCAATATAAACCAAAATACCTTTTCATCTGCTAATTGTTTGATTATCTACACAAACTTTAGCTTGTCTTACTCTTTGAATCAGTGCTTTCATTGTTTTCCTTGTAAAATGAAATAACGCATAAAAATCATAACCAATTATAAATAAACGCATAAATACTAATGGCAATTGATAAAACCAATATCCATAATAAATGCGTTTGATAAAAATATTTAACGTATAGGCACAACAGGAGCAGTAAATAGTAGTAAACCACCTTCAAATAATAAAACATGCAATAATCTTATTAAAACACGACGATTTAAACGCCCACCTATAAAAATTTTATCAAAAATAATTAAAAATTACATTTCCCAAACCATTGCCATTATAGACACGATAACTGATAAACCAAACGTGGTGCTGATGTGATAAGAGTCTGACAATTTAATAATAAGAATAGAAATAACAATCGCACCCAATTCAAATAATACAGCGTGAAAAATACGCTCTTTAGTGGTCATTAGATGATTGGTATTATTTAAGCTATTATTCATAATAGTTAATTTATTTTAATAAACTCATAATTGTAACATAATTTATTATTTTTTATTAGTAAAGAAATTTATTAAAATCATCTTGTCTTTTTGAGTAAATTTCATGAATAATAGAGTTTAAAGATTTTTATTTATTTTTGGAGGTTTTTATGAATATTGAAAATATAAAACAGCATTATTAAATTTAAAAAAATGAATACCAATCTCGTATTGATAAAATCAGCGATCATATTTATCATCCCCAAGACGACCCTAAACCATCATTGGACTGACCAAGCGGTTTGCAAGCCAAGAAAATGACATGCGTAAAATTTACTGTTTGAGAGCAGAACAAAGTATGACTATGGTAAACAATGCCCTTTTTACGCATCGAAAATGGCAGTTATGGCATCTGTGCTAAAATGTGGTGAAGAGATTGAACCGGGGCGTTTGGATGCCATACCATATGCTTGGCTTTTGTGTAAAACATGCTCAGTAATCGTGCTTAATTGGTAAAGTGTAACTACCCAAACTTCCGATTTGCGAACCCTAAACGAAATGGCACGCCCCAAAAACCATAACACTGAGGATACAATGGTGTGCATATTGCCAACTTTACCATCAGCCATAGGCGATGGTATTTTAGAACTTTGACAATGAAGTTGGCAGGAAAAATTTGCCCATTGTGAGTATGTCCTGAGACTTGTAAATCAATTGGCAGTTTAGCGTTCTGGTCAATTCGGCTTGGACGATGGTCTAATAAAATAACTAAATTATCAGTATCTACCCCCAAAAGTAGCTCCTGAGTGTTTTTCGGTTTGTGGCGTGGTCATCAAATCGACCAGACTAATAGTGATGGGCGTGCCATTAATGGTTGTGCTGGCAGTTTTATCATCCAATAACACCATGCCCAGTTTCTTTTGATAGCAGAAGCAATGGCAAAATCTTTGTTGATTGTTGTATAAATCATGATTACCTAGACTGGCATAAACCTGATGATTGGCAGATTTAACCACGGCTTCAAACGCAGGTTTCATGTGTTTTTCATCATAAATATGAGTGTCATCATCCATAATATCGCCAGGCATAAGCAGCATATCAACACGTTCTTGATTTAAGATATGAGCAAGTTGATATAGTTGTTTACTACCAAATAATTGCCCCAAATGCAAATCAGACACCATGGCAAGTTTAATTGGTTTATTGATGGGTTTTATCTATTTTTAGATTTAAATATCGTACGGTTGGGGTATAGGCATTGTATATGCTCATCGCAATTAAAACTGATAAAAAATCAATACAGATACGGTTCGAATTGCATGGGGATAATTTGGGGATAACTGCAAACGCTTGACTGGCAAGGCTTGTTAAAACGTCAAACCAAATGTCATCATCACAAACCATAAAATGGCAAGCCAGCTCATTGTTAGGGCGAAATTTACCAAAAATAAACCTGCCAAAAAGATTGCTGATGATAAATATTGTGATAAAAAGTGTGGTTTTTGAAATGGAAAAATAAGGTTTACTAAACCAAAATCCCTTAGCCAATCCAAAAAGTAAATAGCTGATAAAATAATACAATACATGTCAAAAACCATTCGCATCAAACAGTTACCCCAAAAATACAAAAGCCTGTTTGCCAATAAAAATCTAAATTGAAACTTTTTAGTTTTATAATCATAATTGACAAAACCAATATGCCCGCCATGTTTGGTATCTAAAAAGTTCCACATCTGCTGATACGTCGCCAGATACCGCCGTTACTCCTAAAAAGGGGTCATCTTTGGCGGTGATACTGAGTGTGGGTTTTTGAATTTGGTTTAAAAAGGTAGGGCAGATGATTTTTGATAATAGTCATTTTTGAGCGAAAACCATGACGTGGTGCGGTAAAGGCATTATCAAAATCACTAAGGCGTTTGGCATTTTTTAAAACGCAAACTTCATCACCTGTAAGCTGATTGGCAAGGGCTTTTTGATAATTGGTTTAGTAGATATGGGGTGTAAATATGCCGTCCAAAAATCGTTCCATCGCCACTGCTGCGCTGGCTAAGTCTACAGGTGCTGATACTACAACCGCTTTTTGGCAGATTGCATCAGAGTCATATTCTCCCATATATTTGGCTAGGGCATTGCCGCAAGCGAAACTCAATAGCATAAATGCAGGAGGAATTTTCTGCTAAATGGTTTAATAATGATGAATCTCTTTGGTATCACCTGCGTTATAAAAATACCTCACCAGACACTGCAACGCCGCCACATGAGCGAAAAATGAGCCACAACAAAATTCAGCCTGGCTTCATGTACAATCTTTTGCCAATGTTTTTAGCATAATGACTTTGACTTGAACCTTCCATGCCGTGAAATAGTACCACAACAGGCGTGATGTATTTGCCGTTTTCATCTTTTTGTTTGTTGGCAAACAAATAATCAAATGCTACATCGCTTTCTGATAACGAATCTTTAATCAATTCGCGTTCATATTTTTGGATTGAATTTAACCAAGTAACGAGGAAGAATGGTTTGTAAATGGGGTTTTTGAGCCAAATGGGCGGATTAAAATACATCATAATTGTAAATTTACTGACTTGTTAAAAAGATTAAAAATTTGATGGATTTGCTGCAATTAAATTTTTATTAACCAAAACATACCCTGACCAAGCACAACACTGACGCTGCTCCTGTGACTTCAGGTAAATTACCCGCCTGCATTAGTATGCTTTGACGAGCTAGCCGAGAAAAAGCGCACTTCCCACCCAGCTTAAGCGAAAGCCTTTAGCATCCGTGGTGGTTACTTGCCAATCAGGTAGCAAAATTTTGCTAATCTTTGTAAAAGATAAACATTATAAGCGCCACCACCACACACAAAAAGTTGATTATGTTTTTGGGTGAATTTATCAATTTCACGGCTCAGCTGATAATGCTGTAAATTCACATAAAGTAGCCTGCACATCTTGGGGTGAAATATCAAAATCAATCAAAAATATCATCAAGCCAAGCCAAATGAAAATCTTCTCGCCCTGTGGATTTGGGTGCGGATTTGGATAAAAACTCATGCTGCATCAATCGGTCTAATAGAGAGCAAAACTTACTGCACCTGATTTTGCCCAGTCACCATTTTTATCATAGGGTGTGCCAAGATGGCGGTTTGCCCAGCCATCCAGTAGCAGATTTGCAAACCCCGTATCATAACCTAAAACAGCGTCGCCCAAAAACCGTGATATTGGCGATGCCGCCTAAATTTAATACAACCTGCACGTGGTGTTTTGTGCGTAATCATCAGATGATTGGTTTTGCCCAAAATGGCTGATGAAATGCAGGCACAAGAGGAGCGCCTTTGTCCGCCAAACCGCCATATCGCGACGACGAAAAAATCACTGACTACACCGATGCCTGTTTTTCAGCAAGTATATTAGGGTCAAGCAGCTGTAAACTAAAAACCAAATTGCGGACGATGGCGGACGGTTTTGACCATGGCAACCAATGGCAATGATGTCGTTGGCATTGATAGGTGATTTTTCTAAAAGCTCAAAACCACTTGTGCGGCAAATTGAGCGTACAATACGCCACCATAACCCCAAAAACCAGTTCGCAACCTCTGATAGTCATCATCTTGTAATTCATCAATGCCATTAGGCGCAAAGCATTAATAAAATTTGTCTTAACTTTGGTGGAAACGGGCAGCTGGTGTCGCAATTACAGAAATTTTATTGGCTGATTTTTCATCAAATTGACAGATGACCGCATCTAAAGCATCTAGGCTAGTACCGCTCATCATGCCAATATAATAGCCTTCATTATCGTGATTTAAATCAAAAAGTTCATGCAAGTCTTCTAGGTAGTTGATTTTCTAACATAAAAAGCTCAAATTCAATTTTTAAAAATTATTATTAGCATAACAAATTTAATTAAATTTTTACCTAAAATTTTGCCAAAAATAGGATAAAAATATCTCATAATCTTGCGGTGTCAAAATATTTCTTATTGGTGAGCGATTGATGACATATTTTCTCAAAAATTACACTTGTTCAGTATTTTTGTCAAAATGCTAATTTGATGATTGCAAAGCAAAAAGTCTTTGTTATATTATGCTTACTTTTTAGTTGTCTCAATTTAGAGCATTTATGAAAAATCTCTATTAATCGCTAGCGTTATTTACTGTAGCTTCTATGCCTTTTAGCTCATGCAGATTAGTGCGTCCGATCTCAAGAGCAGCTCATGGTTCTACCAAAACTACAAAGACAGTGAATTATCATTGTCAAAATGGCAAAAACGTACGTGTAACTTACGGTTTTAATGCTCAGAAAATTACCTACTTATGCTCAGCTAACATTGATGGTAAAAACCGCTTTTTACCAATCAATCTAAATCGCAGTGATACGTAGATACCGTGTTTGGTGATTCTGACAACTATAGCATCATGACAGACGCGATGACTTTGGCTAACCACAGAAGCAAAAAGCATCAACATTCAAAGCGCATCTGGCGAGTTTGCTTTCAAAGGCTGCAGCCCAAGAAGATAATCTAATATCAAATAGTTGATATTAACATCACACCCTAAAAGCAAAAGTTTTTAGGGTGTTTTTCATGATGAAATAAAATCAATCCTGTTTTATAATGTAGATTTGTTTAGAATTTTAAATAAAAATAAAAATCCCTTTAATTTTATTTAAGAGATATTTTTTATATTTAATTAGTTTTGTTTGCTTTTTGGTAGGTTTTTATGTAAGCTGATTTTTAGCAAATCGCTCAACGAGTATAAAAATCAATTTGTGACTGTATCCATATTGACCGCAGCAACCTTAACTTTGACTGCATCACCAAGTGCAAAAACATCACCAACCTCACCAATTAATGTGTGATACTTCATCGAAACGGTAAAATTGTGGTGGTAAATTTCGAAAATATGAATCAGTCCATCAATAAACAATCTCGTCAAGTGTAACAAACACCCCAAAGCTGGTTACGCTGGCTGATGGTTGCAGTGTATTCCTCACCGATATGTTTGCTCATATATTGGCATTTTTAGCCAAGTTTCTACTTACGACTGGCTTCTTCAGCGCGACGCTCTGTGTTTTGAGGTATGTTCGCCCGCCTCATCAAGTGTATAGTAAAGGGGTTTTGGCTTTTATGCCTGTAACCGCGCTTTTGATTGCACGATGCAAAAATCAAATCAGGATAACGGCGAGAATAGGCATGCAAAATGACTGTGATTCATCATAAGCCAAACCAAAGTGCCCAATGCTGGTTGGACTGCGATTTGCCTGCATCATAGAACGTAGTAACATACTGTGAATGATGGCAACGTCTGGGCGATTGATGGTTTTGGCAATGGCATTTTGAAAAATCTTGATGAGTGGGATTTTTCTCTTGGAAAAAGCAATACCAAAGTTTTTAGATAATCAGATAATTTTTGCAGTCATCACTAGGTTTGTCGTGATTGCGATACAAAACAGGCAGTTTGTTTTTAAAGCAAACTTAGCAGCGCAAGTATTGGCATGCTAAACATACATTCTTCAATCATCTATGAGCATCCTCGCGTGCGTTTTGATGTCTAAAATATCGCCGTCATCGCCATAATATAACTTTCGGTCGTTTCAAACGCCATTGCTCCTCGTTCTTCACGCTTTTTATCCAAGATTTGATACAATTGATACAGCGTATCTAAAGATTTGCAAAACCTCAGAGTTTTTGATAAGCCTCATTAGGCAGTTTGGTTGCTAGGGGTCGTCAAAATAAGCGATAGATTGTAGGGTTAATCTTGCTTTTTGAATGCACTATCGCAGGATAAAATTTAAATGCCGTTACATTACCAAAGCGACACACAACTCAGCCACCATACATAAGCGGTCTATGTCCGGATTAAAGTGAGCAAAGTCCATTGGATAACACTTCAGGCAGCATTGGGATGACTCGATGCGGAAAGTAAACGCTGGTACGACGGTCATAAGCGTCTATATCCAAAATCAGAACCAGCTGTTACATAGTGGTTTACATCAGCGATTGCCACTACTACGCACGGTAATCACTCGCTCGTGGGCAAAAACAGCATCATCAAACATCGCGCATCTTCACCATCACAGTAATTAATGGTAAGTCTCGTAAATCATGTGCACCCACAAATCTTTTTCATTGGGCTCTTGGTATTGGCTTGCTTGCTCCAGTGTCTTTGACTAAATGCTGCTGGAATGGCAAAGTGGTGCAATGTGGTTTTGCTATAATCAGCTCTCGATCATTTAAGCTGGTAAGCAATTCCAGTAATTTTTCCTGTGCGTATTCTTGATAAGTGGGAAAATCAATTAAGGATACTTTGACGCTATCGCCAATGGCGGCGCGATTGTCGCTACATTATCATCAGTTACAGTAATTGGTTGATGACTATTTGAGCCCGATAATTGCACAAAATAGCCCTCATCATCTTGGTCAAATGTGCCAATAAATTCAGTATTGGCACGTTTTAATACTTGGGTTATTTTGGCTTCAGGTTTTGCCTTTAAATTCTGTCGACTAATTGCTTCCAACAATATCGCCATCAAAAACCAATCGTAGCTGTTTTTCATGTAAAAATAAGTCAGGCATATCTGGTAAAACCACAAAACCAAAACCCTTAGCAGTACTGGCAACTGTGCCTTTATAAGTGCTAGGTAGCGGAGCAACGTTAAAATGAATGCCATCACTGCGTTCTAATTGCCCATCTCTTAACATTGCTTTTTAGACGATTATTTAGGGCAAAAACGTTCATCGTCGTACATAAAATATCAAAAGTGCATTGCCAAACTTTCAACCGTTGCCGCTTTAGCTTGATTGGTCATTTGGGCAACTGTTTGTAACAATAGCAGGCGTGATGGAATGGGGTTTTGGTACTTGTCTGCTTCAGTTTTTGAGCGTTGGGGCTCATTCCAGTTTGTTGTGGTATCATTCACTCATTCCTTAAAAATATAGCTTTGAGGTGATGGTATCAATTTATAAATTTCTTTAAATTAAATGATAAAGGGGTGTGATATCTGGTTTAATTTTTAGGTGTTTATATGGATAAATGCATGATAATATCAGCTATCATAACATAAAAGACAGGTGCTTCATGCACAAAAATTAGCTTACTATGACCAACAAAACCAGTTGGCTATTAATGATAATATTTGGTTTTCCATTACTCAGATTGAGCAGCAACTTTTTGAGGATACTTTGGGAATAAACAATCACTATTAGACAGTTTAAACCAATTTAGCACAAAAATGCTGATTGCCTTTGATGATAACTGCGTGATTGGCTATTGTATTTTTAACAGTGTTTTTGAAATCGCTGAAATTTTACGCATTGCTGTGAGCCAAAAACATCATCAAAAATGGGGTTGGTGAACAATTATTAATCAAATCTTGTCAAATTGCTAAGGATAATCAAGCTGATGCTTTTAGAGTGCGAATGGATAATTTACCTGCAATCAATTTATATAAAAACTTAAATTCTATCAAATAGATATTAGATTATTATCAATTTAGTCATCAAAAGCTAGATGCATTGATTTTTGATTTATTAGCGTGAATTTTCATAAGTTTGACAAATTTGTTGGTATTATTTTATGAATAAAAATTAACCATATTTGTTGTTATAATTTTAATCATATTATATTGTTACAATAAAAAACAATTAAAAATAATTAGTTGATTTTTCATAATAAAAATTTTAATTTTGACTAAAATTGTATCCTATTTATAATATTCTTTATTTATTGGCATCTCTTTTGCAAAAATTATTCATGTTTAATTAAATTTCACTATTTTTCTTAACTATTAGGAAAACAAATCATGTAATAAAGTTTATCGCTTAGTCTGGAACAAAGCAGCCAAACCTGGAATGCCATGCTCGAATATGCGCAAATCTCAAAGTAAATCTTCTAATGCTGTTATTATGCCGAGTTTGAAAAGGTGCCTATAGAGTAATGCGTGTACTATTCATGCGATTTGCTTATACAGCATTGATGTCAGCTTTACTTTATTAAGTGGGCGAGCGGCAATTGCAGTAACTGGACCACTACAAGTAGTGGCACATCTGTGACAAATGCAGTGAAGTCATAACACCTGCTACTATGATACCACAACTCAAAGTGTTGTTTGTGGTGATGTGTCAACAAAGTTCTGAGTGTCAGGTGGAGCTGGAACCTCTAGTGCGCCTTCAAGAATTTCTCAATCTGTAGTATTGGGTCAAAGGTGCAGAAGTAGCAGATAGTTTTTTCACGAGAAAGCTCACCGATACAATCATGTACTCTCACGCTGTTGCAATTGGACAGACGGCAAAAGCTAATGGTTATCAAAGTGTTGCGGTCGGAGCTAATTCTGAAACCAGCCGCCGTTCAACAGCACTAGTTTTTGGAGCTAAAGCGGCGGTCATAACAAAACCACAGCAGCCCCTGATGGCGAGCTTTTATGGTGTAGCAATTGGTTATAAAGGCAGACGCTCCACGCCATCATGAGTGTTGCCATTGGTGCTGAAGCAAAAGCTAATGCAATTGCACAACTGATACCGCACGTTCTGATGCACTTTGCAATCCAACTCCTCAAAATGGTTTGATTGATGGCGCGACATCCGCTAGTGATTCTGCTGGAGCAATGGCGTTGGGTCAGTGTACTAAAGCTAATGGGTATGCTGCTATAGCTCATGGTTTAAATGCCGAAGCTACAGCTGCTTTTTCTACAGCAATTGGTGCAAACTCAAAAGTCAGATAGATGGAAACAATTGTATTGGGTTCTCGTGCTGAAGCAACAGGACATCATGCAATTTCAATTGGTAGTTTTTAGCAAGATGGAGCAACCAAAGCCAGTGGAGGAAAACTCCACTTTGCAGTGATTGGTACAAAAAGCGTACTCTCCCACCAATAACGCCATTTGCAATTGGTACGAAAATACAAAAAGTACATCTTTAAAACAATTGCTGTTGGTAATGCTGCAGATGTGGGCGGTTCGCAATTTTGAGCATCGCTATTTGGTGGTGGTGCAAAATTAAATACAGATTCAACGGCTACAGGTAAAAATACTGCCATTGCGATTGGTTATCAAGCAGAAGCAACCGAATTGGATGCTATGCTTTTGGACGTAAAACGCTCTGTGCAACAGGCAGACCTCTTTAGCGATGGGTGTAGAGGCGCATCTAGCGAGATATCATCTATTGCTGTTGGGTGCAAATACAAAAGACTGATGATAAAGATGGTATCGCTATTTGGTAATTCCCGCCGCAACAGGGAACTGGGGCACAATATGCAGCTGTAGGCTCTATTCTGAAGCTAATGTTGGCTGGTCTATTGCATTGCTACTCGTGCTATACTAATGCTAATGGCACATTGGCGGCAGGAACAATGGACGTCAGCCGAAAGGGCAAGGCAACAGCCATTGGTTCGTTTAGCTTTCGCTGAAGGTTTGACCAACACGGCATTGGGTTATAATGCTCATTGCTACCCAAAAACCACTACTTCGAAATTACCGCGGATGGGTGCAGGCACAGTGATGAATGGAAAAATGTCAGGCGCTTGGGCAGCAGCACCTCATGCCAACCCGCATCAACATGATAATACTAAACGTAGCATCATTGGCGGTGAAGGCAGCATGCGATTAGTATTAAAATATCCGTTGGTAATTTAACTAAAAACAGTGTTGTTTTTGGTAACAAAATTAAAATTAGTGCTGAGGGTGCAAACACCTGACGACAACCAATCCTGCTGGTCAAGGTAATAGTATCAAGAGCCGTGAAGAAGCGGTTACCTATACCAATGCTACAGCATTTCAGAAAATGTAGTTGCCATTGGTAACAGTTTCAAAAAGTAACTGTGAGTAATGGTGTGTGAGTTCAAAATAGCGTTGCAATGTAGACAAAAGAAGAAGAAGGCAGTGACCCATTAAACGCCGTTACTAATATAAAATAGCACACGGAAGGCTACTCATGCTGCAGTATCTGTTGGTGATGGCACAGACGTTACCGTCAAATCACTAGTGTGTTGCTGCTGGTAAAAATGATGCAGATGGCAGTCAATGTTGCACAATTAAAAGCGGCTGGATTTGAACTATCAGTGTCCAGGGAAAACTGGTGGTGGTTCTTCAGAAGATAAGACTCAACCTAGCAATCTATCTGACAAAAAGTTAAAAATGGGTGAAACCGTTACTATTGATGCTGGTAAAAAACATTAAAGTTACCCAAACCGGTAAAACAGTAAGCATTGCTACCAAGGATGAAAGGTGAGTTTACCGAAATAACTTTTGGGTGATGCAATAAATAACACAGTTCTGACATCTACCGCTAATGGTTTGGATGTAGGTGGTGATAAGATTACTAATGTTGCCAATGGTGTGCTGATAAGGATGCAGTAAACGTAAGTCAATTAAAAGCTGCTCAGCTGCCGCTACCAGTAAGGTAGCCGCCGGTAATGGTATTAGCGTTACACCGGTGGTGGATGCAACCACTGGCAGTACGACTTACACGGTAGCAGCTGATACCACTACGCTGAACGTAGGCGATGGTACCAACGGCAATCCCGCCGGGCAAAGTAATTGACTCCGACTGGTCGCTGATGCCAAACAAACTGGCGACAGCTGCTGTGACATGCTAATGCAATCAACAACAGCGGCTTCAAGCCACAGCGGGCGGTAATTGCTAGCGGCAGCAACGCTGACACCTACTACCGTTAAACCCTGGTCGAAAGTAACCTTTGCAGCCGGTAACGGATTGACTGTAAAACAAGATATAGACAATGCCAGCGGCAACCAGGCTTACACCTAGCCATTAGATGCCCAATCTGGGTGCAAGATGCTCCAGCTTCCTGTTGTGTACACCAAAGCAGACGGCAGCAAAGTGTACAAACAGCCGGACGGCAAATTCCTATGACGCATCGACGAGGCGGCAAACGAAGTTCCAGCCGGTGACGTAATTGCCAGCATGCAGGATGCGGCAGGTTTCCACTACTGCGCCGACCACTTTGGCTAACGTGAAGAGCAATCTGGCAGATGCAGGGCAATGCCGTAACCAACCCGGCTGGTAACAACCGCGCTGATTTGGCAGAAGGCAACAATGCCGCTACCGTGAATGATGTACTGAATTCGGCTTTACCGTACAAGGTAACGGAGCAGACAAAGACTTCGTTACCCACGGCGACACCGTTAACTTTGCCAGCAAGCCGGCACTGTGGCCAACGTAACGAGCACCAATGGTGTTACTACCGTTAAGTTTGATACCCCGATGGCCTATGCCGATGCATCAGGTAACCCCATCAGCACCCCGAGCAACAAAGGTAAACCTGGTAGGCGGTACGGCGGGTCGGCCCGGTTACTTTTGGGTAACGTGGCTGACGGTACTATTGCTGCAGGCAGCAAAGAAGCGAGTGAACGGCGGTCAATTGCATGCTACAGAACCAGAACGCGTTGCCAATAATGCGACCAACATCGCCAAAGGCATCAACTTTCGGAGGTACTACTGGTAGCAACAACTACCAGCTGGGCGATACCATCAACGTGAAAGGCGACAGCAACATCACCAGCACCACCGTAGCCGGCGGCGCACAGTTGGCGTTGAATCCGAACCCTGAACGTAACCAGCGTAACCACCACCGATGCGGCTGGTAACAAAACCGTTACGAGCGGTAGTGGTGTAAACCATCACTCCGGCGTCGGCGGCAATCCCTGTCAGTCTGACTACGGTGGTTTGAATAACGGCGGTAATAAGATTGCTAACGTTAAAGCTGGCGAAAGATGATACGGATGCAGTAAACGTAAGTCAATTAAAAGCTGCTCAAGCTGCTGCTAAAACAACTGCAACAGCTGGTATATTACTGTAAAAACCAACAACAAATCCTGACGGTTCAACCAATTGTGAAATTGCAACTAAAGATGATGTAACTTTTAACAAAAACCACAGTTGGTAATGTGTATTACAGATGGTGCAACTGGTAAGATTACAGGCTTGACTGCGGGCGATGTCTCTGCAACCAGCACTGATGCGGTGAAATGGTAGTCAGCTACGCACGCCATGGCGCAGGTGTAAAAATATTATTGGTGGCAATACAACTTATAATCCAGCAACTGGCAATTACACTAATTCTGATATTGGCGGTACAGGCAAAGCCAACATTGATGCAGCTATCAAGGCAGTAAAAACAGAAGTAAAAAGCAGGTGATAATATTGCAGTTACTTCAAATGTGGATGCAGATGGTAAAACTACTCTATACCGTTGCAACCAAAAAGACTTAGTTGTAGACAGCGTAAAGCGGGTGATAAAGTTACCTTAAATAATGCTGGTTTGACGGCTGGTAATGTCTCCAGTTACTACAGGTGGCATTAACGCAGGTAATACAATTATCACCAATGTGCAAAAGTGGTTTAAATGGTGAAAACACTTGAACAGATTAAAAGCTGATCCAAATGCCACTGAACGCAACAATGCTGCTACCATTGCGACGTAGCCACAGTGCAAAATAACGTTACTAACATCAACAATAACTACAATACCGTTGTTAATAAAGCGATTGGTAGCAACACCTGATGGCAAAGTTACGGATGCGAATGGCAAAGTGTCAAAGATAACAAAAGGTAATGTAGTTAATGCATCAGATGCATTAAAAACTTATAACGTTTCAGGCAACCATGCTAAAACAGACAATACACTCATCACTGCTATCAAAAATATTAATGAAGGAGGTATCAAATTCTTCCACGTTAATGATGGCACAGGAAACCAAAACGTTACTGGAAGCGATACGCACAAGCGAAGATTCTGCTGCTTCTGGAAACTTTGCAGCAGCGGTGGGTTATCAAGCCAAAAGCCTCTGGCGCTAATGCAATTGCCTTTGGTAGAGGGGCTGAAGCGACTGCTGAAAATGCCATCTCTATTGGTACAGAGCAACAAAGTTTCAGGTAAAAACTCAGGCGCTATTGGTGACCCATCAATTATTACTGGCAATAACAGCTATTCAGTGGGTAATAATAACACTGTTAGCACAAATAACACCTTTGTACTGGGTAATACATGTTACGCAAACAGTTGATAATTCAGTATTCTTAGGAAATAATTCAGCGTCAACAGGCGTACGCACAACGGCAAATGGTGGCAATTACACCTATGCTGGCATGAATGATGCAGGTGTTTCGGGCGTTTCTGATGTCGTGGGTGTTGTTAGTGTTGGCAAAAGAGGGTGAAACTCGTCAAATCCAAAATGTTGCTGCTGGTGTTGTATCAGCAACGTCAGCTGATCGCCATCAACGGTAGCCAATTGTGCGCTACAGCAGAAGGGAGCTTGCAGGAACCACCATTAATATGGGTAATCAGTTAAATAACCGTATTAATGAAGTTAAAGACGATGCTAATGCGGGCGTATCATCAGCAATGGCAATGGCAGCGTTACCACAAGCTACATTCCGTAAGTCTATGCTGACAGGTGGTATGGCAACTTATAATGGTCAAGGCGCAGTGGCTGTTGGTTTGTCAAAACTGTCAGACAATGGTCGTTGGGTGCTAAAAAGTAAGTGGTTCTGCTGACACCAAAGGTAATGCTGGCGGTGCCGTAGGTGCAGGTTTCCACTTCTAATTGAGCTTGGTTAAAACAAGAATGCTGCAAAAGTGGCATTCTTTTTAAGGAAAAATTTGATGAAACAGTTTTAAAAAATTACATTAACTTTAGCGTTGCTACTTTAAAGCACCAACAGGGTGCATGGGTACAAAACATCTAAGCCACAATATTTCTGATGAAGGTCGCACTCAAAACAGTGATGATATTGTTTTCCTGAATTGGATAAGGCATGGCAAAAAGATGGTCAATTTCCAAACAGTGAAAACCTATCCAAAATCCGTGCTGGCATTGGTAAAGATGAGTGTATCAATTGCTTGGTCGTCCACATTTTAGCGAAGCACACAGAGCGCGTGAGATGGATTATATTTTAAAATTTTATCAACCAGACGAATCAGTTAAAATTTGTCAATATAAAGTGATTTTGACAAAAATTATAAAGCCCAAGAATTTCACTGGTTGCCTGCTGATTGTGCAGATTATGCCACCATTCAGCCAAAAGAAACAAAAAGTTACTATTAATCCAGTAGTTCAATGGTGCAAGCTCCTGCTGCTGCTCAAAAGTGCATCGTGATAATTTTGGTATTGGCGCTGATACTTTGTTTGCTTTTTGATAAGTGGGAGCTTCAACATATGCAATCACAAGGTCGTGCTGAACTTGATGATTTAGCGATTAAGATTTTGGCGTATGGCGATAGTATTAATCAGGTTATGGTAACAGGTTATACCGACCGTTTGGGCGATGATATGTATAACATCAATTTATCATTACTACGCGCTCAGACGGTACGTGAATATTTGGTATCACAAGGCGTAGACCCAAATGTCATTGTGGCAACTGGTAATGGTAAATTTACACCAACTAAAGAATGTACTGACAATCAATCTCGTAATGAATTAATTGATTGTTTGTATCCAAACCGTCGTGTGGAAGTATCGGTAAGTTATTTTAAATAACACCTGCAAGAATCGCTTGATAAACTAAAAACGATAAGTCCAAAAACTTATCGTTTTTATTATAAAACGTTGATGATGCAGCTGTTTGTGATTGACTTTTACTCATAAAAAGTGGTAATTAAGCAATTAGAACAGGTTACCAATTTAACAATAACGTGCATTCATAAATTTAATTAAACACTTGGTCGCAAGCGTCTTTGAAATAGGCAACAGTGCGTTCAATGTTTTGTAATTTATCCAGCCCAAAAAGTCCAATTCGAAAAACTTTGATAGTTTTCGGGTTCATCAACTTGCAGTGGAGTGCCTGCAGCGATTTGTATGCCAGCTTGAGCAAACGCTAAACCTTTTTGGATATCAGCATTAACAGCATGACAAACAGATGACACCAAAAGGCTTGATAGGATTTTTGTAACACTAAAGACGCCTTTTGTCTTTTAATACGGCTAAAATTTTTGCCCCTAATTCAATTTGTGCCAATTTTAGTTTGTCAAAACCAAAATTTTCACACTCTTTTAATGTGTCTCTTAGCTGACGTAATCCATCAGTTGGCATGGTAGCACAATAGGCATGACCGCCATTTTCATAAGCAATCATGATGTTTTAACCATGCTTTTAAATTCAAAGCAAAACTGTTAGGAGTGCTTTGTCAAAACCAGTTCTTTGGCATGATTAGACAGCATACAAGCCCAGCGCATGGCGTACTAGACAGCCCCTTTGAGGAGCGGACAACAAAACATCAACTCCAAGCGCCTTCATATCAAGCCAAATACAACCAGATGCGATGCAGTCACTAATCAAGATTCCGCCAACTTCATGTACAGCATCCGCCAAAGCTTTGATATAGTCATCTGTTAGCATCATACCAGATGCAGTTTCTATATGGGGAGCAAAGACCAGCCCAGGGCGATGGGTCTTGATAAATTCTGTCACTTGAGACATCAGCTGGCTCAAAAAGGCTTTATTATCAATCAGTTCATAATTTGATTTAAAAACTTGACTACTTTTTGGCAATATTGGCTGCATCTAAAATTTGTGTCCAGCGGTAACTAAAACCAGCCATTTCGGATAATCACCCATCATTATCTTTGGCAAAAACATCGCGCCACTGCCTCCATACCAAAGGTTCCAGAACCCGGTACAATAGCGACAGCGTCGACTTTTATAGATTTTTAACAAAGAAGATAGGTCAGTCATTACCGTTTGGAAGGTTTTGGACATATGGTTTAAAAGCACGGTCGGTATAAACCACAGAATATTCTAGCAAGCCGTCCGGGTCAATATTTGCGTGAGGTAGGGTGGTGTCTAATCTAGCCATTTACAGCTCCTTGTAAAAATGTAAACTTTACTTTACCCAAAAGCCATCTAAAAAGCAAATAAATTTCTTAAAACAACTGCAAAATTATCCAGAATAAGGTTTGTTACGATAAGTTTTTAGGGTATTAACTGCGCTTTCTAGCGTTGCCCCATCAGAAACTTTAGCAATCTCAGTGATGAGCTTTGATGGTGAATGTGTCAGTGTTTGGGTTAGTGTATGGGCAAATTCTTCCAAAACTGTTTTTGGCATCATGACCTTTATCAAGCTTTATTTTTAGCAAGTGCCAGCAGTCTTTCTTTTGTGATTTTGGGTTGATGGCTCGATAATCAGCAATCATGTGTTTGGCAACTAAAAGCTGCATCTGACTTTCAATATGACTGGTAAATTGACTGGCGAGCAGTTCAGCTTCAACCGCCGCTTGTTTGCGTTCTTCTAAATTTTCAGCAGATGACGTGCTGCAAATCATCAACAGAGTACAAATAAACGTTGTCTAGATGCGCCACACTTGATTCAATATCGCGTGGAACTGCCAAATCTACCAATAATAGAGGATGTTGACGACGCATTTTTGCGCATTTTTAACCATCTCTTTGGTAATTAAAGATTCATGCTGCCACTGCAGCTGCTTACCACATCCGCCATTGGCAAAACATCAGCTAGCTTATCCAAACTCACGCATTCAATGGCAATGTTACGAACACTACTTTTTGCCATCTCCAAAAGCTCATCTTTGAGCGTCTGGGCGCGCTCACTGCTACGATTGGCAATGATAATCCGACTCATACTAAGGCTAGCAACATTATGCGCAACCAAGCGGTTCATCTCGCCTGCTGCTACAATCAATAAAGTGGTTTTTCGGGTTTATCACAAAATTTGGGTAACTAATTTGGCAGTGGCAAAGCCTAGCGTTACCGCTTGTTGACCGACTTTGGTATCTCGGCGAATGGTGCGAGCGGATGCAAAAATTTGTTGAGTAAGCCAATCAAAATGTCCACCAATGCCATTAGCCTCTTTGGATACGACGATACTCGCTTGACGAATTTGCCCCAAAATTTGTGGCTCGCCTAAAATCATAGAATCTAAACCAGATGCTACCCCGCAGCCAGTGGTTGATGGCGCGCTGTTTTTCGTAGACGTATAAAAAGATGAAATTTCATCTAAAGGTATTTGTTTAAAATCAGCTAACCATTGTTTGATTTTAATATGGATGTCGTAAATTCATCAGATTCATCCAATTTCTTCGGTGAGTATCATCAAAACCAACATACACTTCACTGCGATTGCATGTTGGAAACGATAATGCTGCCATGAAATTTACCAAACGTTGCCACAGTTTTTAAGCTCATCAATGGCATCTTTTATCTCGCCGCCAAAAGATAATCGCTCACGCAGAGCGACAGGGGGCGGTTTTATGGTTTAATCCAATGACAGCTAATTTCATAGGCAATAAGAATCACTAAAATTTAGATAAAAACCACTTTATTATATCAAGTGTCACGGTAAAACTGTTTTAATTGTTCATTTAGTAATTTAATGATTATATTTTTTAATCAAATATAATGAATTTATAAAATAGACAATTTCAATAGCTTGTAATTGGTGGAATATTACCATATATAATATTCAAAACAATCTTAGGGCAATTATTGGGTTGGTTATATCATTTTAACAATATTTGGGTGAGTCAGTGAGTATTTGGCAAAATCTCTGGCATACACAAGGTTTCGCCCAAAAATGGGTGATGATAAGCCTATTTTTATAAAAATAGACGTTTTTTATATTTTACCGCTATGTATAAGTGCTGTCATTGGTGTTTTTGCGGTCAATGTATCTGCTCAAGCGGGGTTTTTGACACGCTTTTTAGACATTATATTGCCTTTTTATGATAGAAATAAAAATCCACCCACTGCTAAACCTACTGATGATGCAATCGCCATTCAAGATGAGGAACAAAATTTTTCAAGAATCAGCAACTCAAAAATACAAATACAGATAACTTGATTGTTGATAAAACAAATTTGGATAATAAAACCTCCAATGCAATCAATGATGAGGCTGATAACTTATCAAATAGCAACAAAAATGACATTAAAAACAAGGACGATTCATCACTTGCCACAGCTCCAAAAGCTACTATTTCAAAAATATATGGCTATCAAGCCCGCCTTCATCTATGGAAGAGCTGGATGCTAGCTTACCTGATTTTTATTGGATGATACTTTAATTGCAGGCGACACCACTCCAATGCTGGGTGAACCAGATTTGTATGCATTATTATCTGCCGAATTTGCTGCCGATAGGGGAGATGTTGAGGATGCTTTAATAATTTTATAAGGCGAAAGTTTTAAAGACAATGCCACAGCGGTATTTGAAAGAGCGTTGGCTTTGTCTATTGAATATGAAGAGCCCCAAAAATCATTAGCATTTGCCACTGCTTGGCAAATGAACAATCGAACACATTCCAGCGTGGTTTTTATGTGGCGCATTTGGCACTAAAAAGCCAAAGACTACAATCAAGCTATTGCAAACATTGGGTATGATTTTGGGATTATGACAAACGCGCTGATTTAACTCAGATTTTAACTGGGATTGTGCCTGATGATTTAGAAGACCAGCGTTTACTTTTTGGCATTGCAAACGGTGGAAGAGGATAACCCATCAATTTCGGTATTAAAAAGCTGGTCTATTGATGCAAATGGGCGACTATCAACCTGCTATTTTTATACGTTAATCAGGCGTTAAAAAGCTGACCCAAAAAAATTTAGCATACATCATGTTAAAAATTGACTTATTGCGTCTTTCTGGAAAAGGATGATGAGCTTTGGCAATTTGTTGCTCAAAAACAACAAGAAATCCCCAATGAAAAGAGTTGTATTTATATCAAATTCGTTAGCAAGATAGAAAACGGCGATTTAACCGACGCTTATCAACTTCTTTTGACTGCCTATACAAAAACACAGGATGCCGATGTGGCGCTTTTAACTGCGCTTGTGGCTTTGGATATTGGTGAATATACAAGCTTCATAGACGTGCTAAAACCACTGATTCAAAACCCAGAATTTACCAGCTCGCGCTCATTATTATTTGGGGAATTGGTTATGAAAGAAAGTGGTGATTTTGGCAATCTCGTCATCATTATGAACGTGTGACTGACCATGAACACGCTTTGGATGCGCGCACTAAAGTAGTTGGTTTTTATTTAATGGATGGACAAACCGATAAAGCTTTGGCAACGCTGGTAAGACTGCGTGATGAGCATGAAATGTACACAGCAGATAGTTATATTTTGCAAGCGGAAATTTTTATTGCGTCAAGGTGATAAAAATCAGCCGAGGATTTACTGCGTACTGCCAATCAAGAAAATCCCGATGACGACCGTTTGCTGTTTGCCAGTTTTAAAAATCCTAGAAAATGAACTTAGTAACGAAGATAAACGTCTAGCTCTGAATAGATTATTGCCTACTTGACCCTTATAACAATGAATATCTTTTAGCGGATGCCAAACTGCGTCTGATGATAAATCCTCAGGACCAAAACGCCCTAAAAAGTTGCCAAACAAATTAGCCAATTAGATAGTAGTGACCCTCTTTATGATAGCCAATTGCAGTTAGAAGCACTAAAAGTGCTGTCCAATCAAAGCTTTATCACAAGGTCAATTTGGTAAAGTGATTGAATATTTAGAAGTACCTTATGAAGTTGCTCCAGATTTAGATGTTGGAATTTTATTATTCGCGTGGCTATCAAGGCTTTGGGCAAATATGATAAAGTTAATAGTTTGCTTGCTGATTTAAAACAGCGATTTGCTTTTGGACAAAATAAAACAGGGCAAGAACTGCAAGAATATTAGTGGCAAACCACCTTATCATAAACCATCCATTTAGTTTTATCATCAAAATATGACCATCATTACTCAATTTTTCATCATTTATCAAATCCATCAAATTATTCACCAAAAGTTTTTATTAACTTGGATGGTTTTTGACGGCGTGTCAAACCATCAAACCCAAGCCTGTGGTTACAGATGAACATTTAGCGTTTAGTATTACAGGTAAAATTGGTATTACCACCCCAAACCCAGCATGGCAAAGAGGCAAAGCAGCGCATTTTATACATGGAGCCAAGAAGATGACCGTTTTGGAATTAATTTAACGGGAGCTTTAGGTATTGGAGCGGCAGATTTTAAGTTTTAATGGCAAAACCGCCAAACTCGATTAGTGAGCGCACAGGTGAGATTTCGGCAACTAGCCCAGAAGAACTTTACAAAAAGCCACGGGTTTGAATGCTCCATTAGTTATTTTCGTTTTTGGATTATTGTAAACCTGCCCCCAAATGATACCAATAAACAAATGGAAAACAGTCGCTTAACTCAGTAGTGAAAAATGGCGATTGGACAGCAAAAATTTTATTATCAAAAATTCTGTTTATCCAAATCGTCTAATTATTCACACGCCGATGGTCACAGATTGCGATGACAATCAATCATTTAAATCATAATTCAAATAGCCAACAGTAAACTTTACCAATCAATCCCCAAGAATCCAAGGAAAGCTCATGGCAGAATTAACATCACCCGCCAAAATCAATTTATTTTTACATATTACTGGCAGGCGCGATGATGGCTATCATAATTTACAAAGTGTTTTTCGAGCATTGGATTTTGGCGATCATGCTGTACATTTCGCCCCAAAACGGGCGGGGATTTCAATAACGCTTTTGGGTGATAATTTGCCTTGTGAGCAGCAAGACAATTTAATTGTTAAAAGCGCTCAGCTGCTCGCTAAAAATTTCCTGCCTACGCTTCTTCTGTGAGTGTGGTTTTGGATAAGGTCATTCCTGTTGGCGGTGGGCTTGGCGGTGGCTCAAGTAACTGTGCAATGACGCTGATTGCCTTAAATCAGTTGTGGGGACTGCATTTAACTCCAAAAGAGTTGATGAAAATTGGAACAACTTGGGAGCGGATGTGCTCCTTTTTATTTTTGCGCATGCTTATCAAACTGATGCAATCGCTCTAGGGATTGGTGATGAACTTACTGCCATTAATTTACCATCTCGAGAGTATTTATTGTTAGTTTCTGATGAATCCATCAATACAGCAGAATTATTTTTCAAATAAAGATTTAATCAAAAATACCGCAATTATCAGCGATTTAACCGCCAAAATTCCCAATTTTTAGACCCTACAAAATCCGCCTTTTTTTCAATGCATTTGAAACAATTGTCTGCGAAAAATACCAAAAGGTCAATCAGGCGTTGTCGTATTTACGTATGAAAGCGCTATCCCGAGACAACCGCTCGCATGAGCGCTGCACCGGTAGCACTGTGTATTTGCCACTGATTGGTTTGGGATCAAGTTGAGTTTATCGATTATCCATGCCCTGCGGTATTGGTAAATAGTTTATATGGATAAACCCAGACTAAATGATTGTAGCAAATCTGTTTTACTAGGTTTACTGGCAAATGGACGAATTAACGATGGCATTTTGCACATTAATTTGTAGAAAATTAAGTGATTATTCGTCCCTTTGTTTCCTTCGCCAAGTGTTAAACCGCCATTGCAATAATCACCATTACCATGGTAAACACTCATAAAGATGAGATTAAACGCATTCTCAATATTTCATCATATGAGCAATCACCAGCGGTGCAACCATACCACCAACTCGCCCAATTGCGGATGCCCAACCCGAACCAAACGCTCGCATTGCAATCGGATATAACTCTGGCGTATAGGTGTAAACAACCCCCATGCTCCTAAATTAGAAAAAGACATCAAACAGCCCCAAAAATAAAATCTCAGCTGTACTGCCAGCTTGTCCAAAGAAATAACTGCATAATGCACAAAATATCATCAACCCTGCCAGCGTAATTTTACGTCCAAATTTTTCTACACACCAAGACGCAAACAAATATCACGGAAGCTGGGCAGAATCATTGTCAGTGTGTATTCAAAAGATGATACGATGGTAAAGCCTTTGTTTTTATGAGCAAGCTTGGCAGCCAAGTAAAAATTCCATAATAAGAAAATACAATGCCAAACCATAAAATCCATAGCATTAATGTACTTTTTATAAAGATTTTTCCCATAAACGGGCAAATGAAAATTTTTGTTTTTGATGGGTGGGTACGTGATTTCTGCAAGGTCAATATGAAGAGGCGGTTGTTTGTTAATTAGACAGATTTGATTGGCATAATCCAAAGCCTGCTGTTTTTGCCCTTTTGCAGTAAAAAGGAATGGATTCTGGCAAATGATAATATATGCATAAAAAAATAGGCAGACCACCCAATAAAAATGCCGTTTGCCAGCCAAAATTTGGAATTACAAAAATACGCTAAAATCGCTGCAACCAACCAGCCCAGCAAAAACTTTCCAATAATACGATAAAGCGACCACGTACATTAGAGGGCAAATATTCGCTCATTAAAGATACTGCCACGGGTAATTGACCGCCAAGCCCAATCCCTACAATCAGGCGAAAAATAAGCAGTGTGGTTAATTGATTGGAAAGCCCACAACCAGCCGTTGCCAGACTATAAATCACAAGCGTTCCAATAAACACTTTTTGCGTCCAAATTTATCTGCTAAACTACCTGCTAAGATTGCCCCTGATTGCCATACCAACAAAGGTGATGCTGACAATAGAAGCTTTTTGATTAGCAGTTAATGCCCATGCGTCTACCAGTTTTGCCATAATAAAAAGAAATCAGCCCAGTGTCCATTGCATCAAATAGCCAGCCCAGTCCAATCATTATGAGCAAACGGTAGTGAAATTTGCTAACTTCAAACTGTTGTATATATTTGGTTAAATCCATATAAAAACCTTCTATTTGTTAAACCATTTTTATGTTATTAAAACAACAAAAATCCCTTAAAGGGGATTTTTATTTGGTGATGGTGCATCACCGTTTTTCAATGACTGCTTTTAGTTACAATCACTTCGCTAACACCTTGCATGCTAGGTAACTCATACATGGTATCAAGTAGAGCATTTTCAATGATGGAACGTAGCCCTTGCTCCGGTTTTTCGTTTCATTGCTTGCTTAGCAACGGCATGTAAGGCATCGGTTTCAAAGGTGAGTTTGACCCTTCCATTTTCAAACAAATATTCATATTGTTTGGTTAATGCATTTTTAGGTTCAGTTAAAAATCTCAATCAATGCCGCTTCATCCAGCTCATCTAGTGTTGCAATGACGGGTAAACGCCCAATAAATTCAGGAATGATTCCAAAACGAATCAAATCTTCAGGTTCAACCTCACGAAACAATTCACTAATTTTGGCTTCTTCTTTGGCTTTTTTACCGAGGCATTAAAGCCAATGCCTGTGGTTTGACTGCGTTCTTGAATGATTTTTATCAAGTCCCTGCAAACGCTCCGCCAACAATCATTAAAAATATTGCTGGTGTCCACCTGAATCATTTCTTGGTTGGGTGTTTACGTCCGCCTTGTGGCGGGATATTAGCAACTGTACCCTCAATGATTTTTAGTAAGGCTTGCTGCACGCCCTCACCAGAAACGTCGCGAGTGATTGAAACGTTTTCGCCTTTTTGCTGATTTTATCAATTTCATCAATATAGATAATGCCGCGTTGGGCGCGTTCCACATCGTAATCAGCAACTTGTAGTAAGCGCTGAACGATATTTTCTACATCTTCACCCACGTAGCCAGCTTCAGTCAATGTTGTTGCGTCTGACATTGCAAAAAGGCACATCCAAAAGACGAGCCAGCGTTTGCGCTAACAATGTTTTACCTGAACCTGTTGGGTCCAATCAGTAAGATATTGCTTTTAGCAAGTTCAACTGGTGCATTTTCGCCCGTTTCCTTAACCTTTTAGACGCTTATAATGATTGTAAACTGCAACAGATAGAGCTTTTTGGCGCTGCTTTGACCAATCACATATTCATCAAGATGTGCTCTTAATTCTTTTTGAGTTGGTAAAACCGCTGTTGCCCAATCTTTATCAGACGATTTTTATCAGATGATTGTTTGTTTAATTTCTCATCAGAATTTGCTGAGTGGCTATTTTGACCAAGCATATCGCCACACAATTCCCACACATTCATTACAAATTTGGGTTTCAGGGTCAATGCCTGCAATTAATTTTTGACTTCATGTTTGGTTTTGCCACAAAAAGCACAATGGGCTGGAAATTTTCACCATGAGTATCCGCCTTGTTTATACTGCTAATGGACGTTTTTCAAGTACTTTATCCACCAAACCATAATTACATGCCTGCTCTGCACTCATAAAATTATCACGGTCTGTATCTTTTTCTAAACGTTCTACAGGCTGATTGCAATGTTTGGCAAGAAGCTCATTTAATTTGGCTTTTAATTGAATAATTTCACGAGCGTGAATTTCAATATCGCTTGCTTGTCCGCGAAAACCACCTAAAGGTTGATGAATCATAATGCGTGAATTGGCAAGGGCGGAGCGTTTGCCTTTGCACCTGCAGATAATAAAAATGAACCCATACTGCATGCTTGACCACCACAAATGGTTGAAACATCTGGCTCAATAAAAATTCATCGTATCATAAATCGCCATACCAGCTGTGACCACGCCGCCTGGTGAGTTAATGTATAGATGTATGTCTTTTGGGATTGTCTGCTTCTAAAAACAAAAGTTGGGCAACGATTAGTTGGCCATATGGTCTTCAACTTCGCCTGTTAAAAATGACTCGTTCACGTAAAAGACGGGATATCAAATGAACGTTCGCCACGCCCTGATTGCTCAATGACCATTGGTACAAGTGCAGATTGGGCTGCCATTTGGCTGGCATGAAATGTTTCTGAGTTAATCTGGTCAAAAATAAGGATTGTTTTTCATTCAGATTCCTTGTGGCTAATGCCGTATTAAGTGCGCCATTTTAGCACATTTATCATTATAACTGAAAAATACCCCCAACTTTAAGTTAGGGTATTGTTGGATAATGGATGTTTACATCATTGCAGCTTGTTGGCTGGCTAGTAATTCTTGGTATTTTACTTCTTTTTCACTAACTTTGGCTTGTGATAAAATGTAATCCACAACTTGGTCCTCTAGCACAACCGCTTCTACACCCTGCACGTTGCTGTTTGTCATTGGTGTAGTGAGTCAATGACTTCTTGAGGTTCTTCGTAGTTTTCAGCTGCTTCCAGCAATAAATGCAGTTACTCGGTCTTGGTCAAGTTCAATTTTTGGCTTTCAATCAATTGATTAACAATGACACCAAGACGTACCGCGCGTAGTGCAGGCTCTTCAAAAAGCTCATTGGGTAGCGTGTTTTGTCAAAGCCTTTTGGTATTGCCACCAAATTGCGCAGCAAAACGCTGTACCATTTGTTCGCGCTGACGCTCAATTTCTTGTTCAAGCATGGCTTTTGGTACGTCAAATTCATTTCAATCAACGCATCAAAAGCGGCATGTTTTACTTGATTGCGCGCAGCATTTTTTAACTTCGCGTTCCATATTTTTCTAACATCAGCTTTTAGTTTATCCAAACCGCCTTCTTTTACTCCAAACAGCTCAAAAACGCTTCATCTTAATTCTGGCAATTTAGGAGTTTTAACCGCTTTTAGGTTGATTTTAAAGTTAGCTTTCTTTTGCCTTTTTAAGTTTTCAGCTTGATAATCTTCTGGGAAGGTTACAGTAATAACTTTTTTTCTTCGCCAGCTTTTCATGCCTTTCATGCCGTCTTCAAAAACCAGGAATCATACGTCCTGAACCAATAATCAAACGATAATCTTCAGCACTGCCACCTTCAAATTTTTCACCATCAATAGAACCTTCAAAATCAAAAGTTGCTTCATCACCATCTTCTAGTGCGCCGTCTTTGGTTTCAAAAAGTTTGACGTTGTTTTTGCAAAATTTTCAATCATCGTATCAACATCGCTGTCAGATACATTGGCAACTTGACGCTCGACTTCAATTTCATTTAAACCTTGAACTTCAATTTTTGGAAAAGTTTCAACGGTTGCTTGATAAACCAAAAATCATTTTCTAGTTTAACATCATCAATATTTGGCACGCCCACAGCACGAATCTCAGCCAATGCTTCAAATACAGTGTCGCGAATTACATCGTTAATGGTTTCTTGTTGAATGCCAGCACCATATTGTGCACGAATGTGTGAAACAGGCACTTTACCTTTACGAAAACCATCAATTTTTGCAGTTTTGGCAAGATGACGAACACGAGCTTCTACCTTGCTTTTGGATGGTGCCAACGGTACTTTAACAGTCAGTTGGGTTTCTTTTGTCAGAAATGACAGCAACAGCAATATCTAAATTAGACATGAATTCACCTTAAACTTTGAATTTAGTTTGTTTTGTATAAAAATGGGAGGGCGTATTTTTATTTAAAAATAAGACAAAATAAAACGCTAAAAGGCGATATTATAACGGTTTTTAGGTAAAAATTACAACCAAACAAAATTGCCATTTAGTCTAAATTACCTTCAAAAACCACCTCTAAAAATTGTTATCTAAAAACCATCAATCTGAAGTGACCTGATACATTTCAGCGATGCTGGTTGTGCCCTGTAGTACTTTCATAATTCCTGAGCGGCGCAAATCTCGAAATCCTAGTTTTAAGGCAGCATCTTTGATTTGAATGGCGTTGCCATCTTCCATAATAATGCGTGAGATTTCAGGGTATACTTTCATCACTTCATAAATACCCACACGCCCCTTTTATAACCTTCTCGGCATTCAGAACACCCCACAGCTTCATAAATCACGTTATCAGGATTTGCTAAATCTTCTTCAGTAAAACCAATTTCAAGCAATGATTGTTTTGGTACGTTGGTTGGGCGTTTGCATGATTTACATAGGCGCCGAGCCAAACGTTGAGCGATTACTAAGTTTACAGAAGTTGCAATGTTAAATGAAGCTACCCCCATGTTACGCAATCGAGTTAGTGTTTCTGGTGCAGAGTTGGTGTGTAAGGTGGACAATACCATATGACCCGTTTGAGCAGCTTTTAATGGCAATTTCAGCAGTTTCTAAATCACGAATCTCCCCAACCATAACAATATCAGGGTCTTGACGTAAAAATGCTTTTAGAGCGGATCGCAAATGTTAAGCCAACTTTTGGGTTTACGTTGACTTGATTGATGCCTTCTAAGTTAATCTCAACTGGGTCTTCGGCGGTGGAAAATATTGGTTTCTGGGGTGTTTAGAATATTAAGCCCTGTATACAGCGATACCGTTTTACCCGAACCAGTTGGACCTGTAATTAATAACATGCCTTGAGGTTTGTCTAAGGCTTCTAAAAACAACTCCTTTTGGTCAGGGCTCATAGCCCAACGCATCAATTCCAAGCATCGCTGATGACGGGTCTAAGATACGCAGTACAATTTTTCACCAAATAAAGTTGGCAGTGAGTTTACACGAAAGTCAATGGCTTTGGTTTTTGGAAATTTTAAGTTTAATACGTCCATCCTGAGGGGATGCGGCGCTCTGAAATATCCATTTGCGACATGACTTTTTAAGCGTGCAGCAATTTTGCCTGCCAGTTGCACAGGTGGTCGGCTGACAACTTTGCATCACACCATCAACACGAAAACGCACGCGATAGGTTTTTTTCATAAGGTTCAGGTGTAAATCCGATGCACCCATACGGATAGCATCTAATAGCATTTTATTCACAAATTTTTACAACAGGCGCATCTTCTGGCTGCCAGCAGCATCAATTTCTTGACCGTCATCATCATCGTTAGGGTCATCCCCATTTCACTGGATAAATCAATATCACCAATTTTGGATAAATCTTCAGTGCCGCCCATATAGACGTTTTCAATCATTTTTGAGTTTGTCTTCTTCTACCACAACGGTTTCAACCGTTAAATTGGCATTAAAAAGAAATGGCATCAATGGCGTCAAGGCGCGTTGGGTCAGACAAACCCACAAACAATCTTTTACCACGTTTAAATAGTGGCAGCACTCCATAACGGCTGACGGTTTTTCATCAACCACTCTTTGGGAACAACATCTACTGATAATGCATTTAAAATCAAATAATGGGTCGCCAAAATGATGGGATAATAATAAAGCAATTTGGGCAGGCGGGGCTAAACGGTTTTTCCACCAAATAAGGCACGATTGCTTTTTGCTGCTGCTTAGATTCTTCTAAAGCGCGAGCCATTGCATCGGGTGCAACCAAATTATTAGCAACCAAAAAATATGAGCAAGACCACTAAAATTATGGGCGTTTGTTGTCATCATTTTCCTCCTGTTTTGGCAAATGTTTGTAATGGGCAAGATGTATCATGTAGATATCAAACACAGATATTTTAAAAATATGATTTTTAGCAAGTGTTGATTTACTTTTCTTTATTTTACTTTAAATTAAAAAGAGAATGCCTTATTTTATCGTTATCTTTTTGCTTTAAAGGCTGAAGTTTTTCGGATTACTGGAAAAATCAGCAGGTTAATCGGTATAATAGAGCGGTTAACTGATAGATTTCTAAAGAATATTTATGAATACAGCCAAAAATACGTCATCGGCAACTGGAAAAACTAACCCACTAACCCAAAAATAATGCAGTCGAAATTTTTACAGATATTGCGCATCTTGCAGATAATTTAACCAATTGTGTGGTGGCGATTGCCCCAAGTTTTGTGCATTTACCAGTTTTGCGAATACAAAACCAAACATCGCTGTTATTAGGCGGTCAGGATGTTTGTGCTTATACTCTTGAGACAGGAGCGTATACAGGTGATGTTTCAGCGGCACAATTAGCCGATATTGGTGCAAAATTTGCATTAGTTGGGCATTCAGAACGTCGTCAATATCACGGTGAACATGATGAAATTTCTTTAACTAAAAATCCGGTCAGGCTTTTTGGCAAATTTATCAGTCATTTTTTTGTATTGGTGAAACCAAAGCAGAATACGACGCAAGTCAAACTTATGAAGTTTTTAGAAAAACAGCTAGATTGCTTGAGCAATTTGCTAGCGATGTGGGGTTTGAGCATCACGACGAACTACCCAAGCTTTTTAATTGCTTATGAACCTGTTTGAGCGATTGGTACAGGACTAACACCAACTACTTTAGAAATTGAAGAGGTGCATAATTACATTAGTGAATTGCTAAGCACCCCTAGAAATTTACGCTCCTTTTGTTATATGGTGGTAGTGTCAATCAAAAACAACGCATCTGATATTGCTAATATTGCTGTTGTTGATGGTGTTTTTGGTAGGTGGTGCATCTTTAAAAAGCGGATAATTTTGGTCAAATTATTCGTGCTTTTTATTAATTAATTTTTGAGTCAATTATGTTTACGTTTATTTTAGCCATTCATATTATTGTTGCCATTGCTTTATCTGGTTTTGATTTTAATCCAACATGGCAAAGGTGCCGATGCTAGCGCATCTTTTTGGTTCAGGGTGCTGCAGGTACGGTGTTTGGAGCCTCCAGGTTCAGCAAATTTTTCTAACACGTACGACCGCAATTTTGGCAGCGATGCTACCAGTCTTGCACTTGCTTATCATGCCAAAGAAGAAAATAAAAATCAGTTTCATCTTGATGTTAAAGAAGCACCAAAAAGACCCTAAAGCTCCTATCAGTCATAAATAAAATAAAAAACCATCAATTCAAAATTGATGGTAAGCAAATACTAACCAAATTCAGATTATTTTACCTGACTTACCATATAATCTACCGCTGCATACACTTCAGCTTCACTTACATCGCCTGCTGCTTGAGCGGGCATTTTATTAAAGCTTCTGGCAGAATGTGCGTGTAATGTATCTACGCCTTGCTCCAGCGCGTTTTGCCCAGTTAGCTTTATCTGCAGAGTTTTGGTGCATCCAAAAGCCCTTGCTCGTGGCACGCTTTACAGGTGGTTTCGTAGCGTTTTTGCCTTCTTCATGGATAGGCTTTAACATCTGATTTTTATCATCCGCTTTTTGCTATCAGCTTCTTTGGCTGCTTTATCCTCTGCTTTTTGCTCAGCTGCTTGTTTTTGTTCAGTTGCATCTGAAGGTTTTTCGTTTGTATTTGCTGCGCTAGTTTTAGCTTCTTCTGCGGGTTTAGCTGCATCTGTCTTTGTTTCTGGAGTTTTTGCTTTCTGCGACTTTGGCAGGGGTGTCAGTTTTTGGTTGAGATGGCTTATCTTCACCACACGCATTTAATACCAAAACCCAATGCTAAAATTCCAAATAATTTAATTGCTGTTTTTACTTTATCAATCTGCTGGGTAGCGTCTTATCTAAAAACATCGTCATCACCTTGCAAAGAAATTTAGGGTCATTTTGCGTTATTGTTTCTGTGGTACATCTAATTTTTATAAAAGCAAAACTATTTCAACAAAGCGTTGGATGGGTTTATTGTGTTTTATCATCAACCAAAATGATTGTAAATCAAAAAGAGCCAGTAGGCTCTTTTGGTGAAAAGTATTTTGGCAAGTACTTTAAATATTTTGGATTTTTCACGCAGCATTGGTAAAATGACGGCGAGAGACCGCCAGTTTTTCGTTCATGCCACGAAAACGTACTTTGATATTGTCCTGAATCTACAGTTTCTAGCAAATCTAAATATTCTAGATTAATCAAAGCATTTCGATGAATGCGAAACATCACCCTTCAAATTCTTGTTCCAAATCTTTAAGGTTTCATCAATCAGTACCACGCCATTTTTATGGCGAACTTTTGACGTATTTTTGGTCGGCAGTGAAGTAATACACATCCGCCAGCGCAATCAATTCAACTCCACGATGGGTACGAGACAGCGATGTATTGGCGCGGACGACGTCCCTTTGCCTTGTTTGGTATTTAAAGCGGTTTGCTGAGCTGCATTCATGCGGTAACTTTGTTTAAGGCGATTTTGTAAATCAGCTTTATTTACGGGTATTAACAACAGTCTACTGCACCTGATTTTAACGCGGTAAGTGTTGATGTAATGTCATCAATCCCTGAAAAATCAGCGCTGGTGGATTGTGAAATCACGATTTAATACCTGATAAAATTCATGAACATTAGGAGTATGAGCACTCAATAAAAATCACATCGGGCTGACGCGCTTTAACTTCTGGAATAATTTCCTCTAAAACGTTCCACCTGTGCTGTTACTCGATGACCCTAAACTTTCAACTAAACTGGCTAAATGTTTACGTACTGCCAATTCCGCATCACAAATGATTACTTGCATAACAAACACCTGACACCTTTTTCAATCGTTATTAACTAAAAATTTTTACCTAAATTATTTGTAATTAGAAAAATCAAATCATGATTCTTATTTATCCAAAATTATCGCATCGATTTGTCAATTACAAAAACAAAACACGTTTTGCATCAATCAGACAAATCAATAAACTTTTTCTATAAATGGTTTGTAATTTCAAAAAGTTGATAAAAACCGTATATTACACTTCATCCCCTTTTAAAAACCATTTAGTTACAAAATAACTACGAACAACCCTATAGAAGTGCGACAAACTTCCGATACATGGTTATGCTTTTTAATCCTGCAAATGTTGTTCCAACTTTTTATATCAATTTATAAATTTAAAAATTTTAATAAAATGCTTAAAAATTAAGCGTTTATTACATTATCTTTAAAAGTTGATTTTACCGTTTTATTTTGCTGCTTTAGGGCTGTATAAATGGATAAACTTATAAGGTTATTGTGCTTCATGTTAAAAATAGCTTTTATATGATGACGGAATTATTGTAGTCATCCATTGAAATTAGGTGAATAACTATGACGGGGCATAATCAATCAGGACAGATGTGGGAGGCGATTTAATGAGGCAACCGATAGTTTTGTTGCTGAATTTACCGCATCAGTTAATTTTGATAAACGTATGGCAAAAGAAGACATTCAGGGTTCTATTGTTCTGTGCAACCATGCTTGACAAATGTGGCATTATCAGCACAAGCGAAAGCCGACGCAAATCATCGATGGGCTGACTCAAATTGAGCAAGAAGATGACAGTGAGAGAATGGTCTGGTCAGTCGCTTTAGAAGATGTGCATGGCGAATATTGAGTCCAGACTCACCGCACTGATTGGCGATGTTGGTAAAATTGCATACAGGACGTAGTAGAAAACTGACCAAGTTGCTACCGATATTCGCCTGTGTTTACGCAATCAAACGGACGTGATTTTATCACTACTTTCGCGCTTGCAAACGGGGCTTTTAGAGCTTGCTGACAAACACACCAATACCATCATGCCGGGTTTTTACCCATTTGCAAACAGCTCAACCAGTTAGTTTTGCTCATCATGTCATGGCATGGTTTGAAATGCTGCTGCGCGATAGTGAGCGTTTTTGCGACACTAGAAAACGCATCAATCAAATGCCACTTGGTAGTGCAGCATTGGCTGGCACAACCTACCCCGATTGACCGAAACATTACTGCTAAACTTCTAGGATTTGAAGGAATTTGTCAAACTCACTGGATGCAGTTTTCCGATAGAGATTTTTGCTGATTGAATTTGCCGCCAATGCGTCGATTTTGATGATGCATTTATCTCGTATGAGCGAAGAGATTATTTTTGTGGATGTCTCGCCCAATTTGGTTTTGTGTATGTGCCTGATCGTTTTTGTACTGGTTCAAGCATTATGCCTCAAAAGAAAACCCAGATGTTCCTGAACTGGTGCGTCAAGGCGGCTCGTGTGTTTGGTCAATTAACCACACTATTGACATTGATGAAAAATCAGCCCCTAGCTTACAATAAAGACAATCAAGAAGACAAAGAACCCCTATTTGACTGTGTGGACACTTTAACAGGCTCTTTACTTGCTTTTGCTGATATGCTGCCAAATCTTGTGCCAAACGAACAAAACATGCGTGCTGCGACGATGAAGGGCTACGCTACAGCTACATGGATTTAGCAGATTATTTTGCGTAAAAAGGTTTGCCATTTCGCGATGCTCATGAGGTGGTGGGCAAAACCGTTGCATTGGCAGTAAGCCAAAATATAGATATCAGTGAATTATCTTTGGAACAATTGCAAGAATTTTCACCATTAATAGAAAATGATGTATTTGATTGTTTGACGTTAGAAGGGTCGCTAAATGCTAGAAACTGCATGTTGGCGGAACTGCTCCAAAATCAAGTTAACAAGCCATTAAAAACGCCAGAAAGCGCATAAAAACACATTAGGAAAAATCCAATGAATCATAACGCACCCATTTGTATTTTTGATATTGAGACCATTCTGATACTCAAACAGGTAAATTGCTGTACCCACAGCTTGCTGATTTATCTGAAGAAGAGGCGATAACGGAGCTGCAAAAATTCGCCAAGAAGGGGCAGGTAGTGATTTTCATGCGACTTCCTTTGCATAAAAATCGCATGTTTATCGTTTTTGTGGTTTGAAAATCAACCTAAAATTGCATTCTTTATCACTAGAAAACCATGACGAACAGGGAGTTTTAAGCACGTTTTTGCGAGCATTTAATAAAAACCAACGCTGATTTCGTGGAATGGTGCAAATTTCGATTTTACCAGTGCTGCTTTATCGTATGGCGCACCATAAACTTAATGCACACCGCCTTGCTGCAGGGTAATAACAGTGCTAAAGGTTGTTTAAATCGCTACAGTCAAAGTCATATTGACCTGATGCAAAAATTTTCCTTTGAGGCATGGGTAATAAACAAAAACTGATATTATTGCCGTCTTTGTGGGGTTTGCTGGTAAGGGAGAAATTGATGGTCATCAGGTTGTACCAATGGTATTAGAGGATAGATGGCAAGAATTGACTACATATTGTGAATCAGACGTGATTAATACTTGGTTGATTTACATTCGTTATCAGTTATTAACTGCGAAATTGACATGCAAACAGCTGATAATGCAGTGAATTTTACCAAAAACTATTTACAAACATTGACTAACGCTGATGGTAAGGGCCTAGACATGCCCGTTTTACGAAGAATGAATCAAAAGGATAATTTATGAATGTAATCAGTGCCATCATCGCCATCTGTTAGATGATGTTCGTGAGGCTCTTTTCTGATATAGGCATCAACGGTAGTACTCACTACCGAGGTGAAAGGTTTTGGCAGGCAAAAAGGTCATACCGAGATGTATCGTGGGGCAGAATATGTGGTGGATGCCAAAAATCAAATTAGAAAATTGCTTGCACAGATGATATGGTTGAGAAAATTACTGATACCATCATCAGTACAGCAAACACTAATCGAATTGGCGATGGTAAAATTTTTGTAACACCTTTGGAGCAAGTGATTCGCATCCGTACGGGTGAAACCAATGAAAACGCCCTTATGAACTAATAAAAAACGCATCTACAATGATGCGTTTTTATCTATCAAGCAAATTGATGTATTATTTTTAACCCAAGTTTGCGAACCTTTTAAGGTTTTTAAAGTTAAGCTGTTGCCATTTAATGTAATATCTGCTTTTTACCGCAGGTAAAGGCTCCCCAACGAGGGTCTTTTGCACGCCCTTTATATTTGCCATTTCCTTTGAGATTCAACATCTAATAACACTGTTTTCCCCACAAAGGTTTTTGGCTTTTTCAGTTTGTCCACTAGAGACCGTGACAACGTATTTTTTGCGCCGATTGATCTGATGGTAACGACTGCTTTAGGCTGCCTGTTTTCGCTCATTTGCCAATTACTAACATAATTGGGTCAGCAGCAAATGCACTTACACCCAACATTAAGCCTGCGCCAAATACCATTACTGAGTCATTTCATAACGAATCCTACTAATAAAACAGTTGTTAAAAACAAACGTAAACCAAATATAGGCAAATTATAACAAAATTATTCACAAAAATCAAGCAAAAGGATTTTCTATGCTGTCATTTTCCAATGAATTTTTGGGTAATGTTTCTGGTAAACTGTCTATTTTCAAAAGTTTGCCATAACTCTTTGGCAAAAATCGTATACATTTGTGCTTGTTGTTTGCCGATTTGAGTTTTTCACTTCAACATCACCAGCACTAAGTATGCTGTCTTGTCCGTTTTCAACGGTTAAACTGGCAATTTGTAAAACTTGACTATCGTTTTGAAAAATATCCATTTTACCTTATTTAAATAAACTAAGAATAAATTTTAAAATTTCAGCAATCAAACCGCCCAGCCGCTAGCATCTTCTTTTTGATTTTGCTGATGAGTTATTATCATCATTTTTGTTGGGTTTTCTGCCGAAGTTGGCAATGAATAGGCTTCTTGGCGCAACGATTGGGGTAAATCAGGCATTACTGATATTCCAGTCAAATTGGTAAGTTCATCTAAGCTAATAACCTGCATTTGACTGTTCTCAGTGTTGGCAGAATAATAAACCCCGCTTTTTGAATGGATGGTAGGTAAACGGCTTTTTAAAAATGGCTTTGGAACAAGCACGCCTGCACCAATGGATATTTTTACCAGAAAATGCCACGCCCGGTAACTGACGTAGGCGCTGCCGTATTTATTGACCAACAGCGCGTGCTGGATTCTATTTTTCGCCAATCACCGCGATTATGCTGCCATTTGCGGGGCAATATTAGCAAGGCTAAAACTATCAAACTGCTGTGATGAGTTTGCCATATCACCGTTTGGCGCCAAATGCCCTCTGTCAAATCCAGATTGTCGGTAATCGGATAATAAGGCTTGAGCAGATTTTGGTAGACGACTTTCTTCATGAAAGTTATCTTCCGGGTGAGAGTTTTGGCTTGCCGAATGCGTTCTTTGGTTAAAAATTCTGCAGACCAAATTGGCGTTTTGGAAATCCCCGAATAAAGCACCGCAAACCCATCAAAACACAACTCATAAGTGGCAAGTTTCTCGCTTTTAGTGCTAACAATGTTGGGGTGGGGTATTTTGATAAAAATTGTCAGGACAGCTGGTGAAATTTTTGAGCGGTCTGCTATTTACATTTTGACCAAGGTGAATATCATTTTTGGCAATCGCCGTTTGAGCGGACAACAACAAGGTTGTACCAGTAAATAAAACTGAAATTTCTGTCATTAATCGTTCCTTTTGATTGTTTTCATACAAAGGATAGAAAAACCGTAAAATGACCTTATTATAGCCATTTCTAAGTCAAATGAAAATTTTATGCCATCCACACTCTTTCCCAAAAATACTCACCTGGTTTGAAACATCCGGTCGGCATGATTTGCCATGGCAGCAGCACAAAAAAGAACAAAGTGATATTTATGGTATGGTTATCTGAAATTATGTTGCAGCAAACCCAAGTCAGCACAGTGATTCCCTTATTTTCAAAGATTCATTGCAAAATTTCCAACGGTGATTGATTTGGCGGCAGCAGACTGGGATGAGGTTGCCAATCTTTGGGCAGGGCTAGGTTATTATGCGCGTGCCAAAAATCTGTATCAAGGGGCAAAACAAGTGGTGGATTTTATAGCGCACAGGTAATTTCCCTCAAAGTGTTGACCAGTGGCAAACCGGTAAAGGAGTTGGGCAATCAACTGCTGGGGCGATTGTGGCGATGGGAGTTCGTGGATTTGGAGTGATTTGTGATGGCAATGTCAAACGCGTTCTGAGTCGGTGGGCGATGATAAGTGATGATATCAATAAAACGGCAACTCAAAAACAGCGTTGGCAGCTTGCCCAAGCACTTACGCCCAAACACGATAGTGGAAAATACGCTCATGATGATGGATTTAGGTGCAACTATGCACCAAAAATCGCCCAAAAATGCACACTTTGCCCAATTAGTGCGGATTGTCAAGCCTCATCAAAAGCCAATCCTATCAATTATCCTGTTAAAAACAAAAGCAAAGAAAACCCAAACGTTATAGTTTTGCATTTCAGCTTATTCAGGAAAAATACAGCAAAAACACTGTGGCTGAAAACGTCAAAGTGTAACCAAACATCACGGTATTTGGGAAGGTTTATGGTGTTTTGCCACTGTTGGATAGTGATGTGCCATTTGATGGTGATACCTATCAGCCATCGTTTAATCAGGGATTGGGTCACTGCCAACTGGGCGAAACTGTATTGTTTGAAATGCTCAAAAATAAACCTTTGCCCACATCCGTTATCCGTACCATCAAACACACGTTATCGCATTTTTCATTGGTATTTAACGTTGGTTGAGTTAAAATAAGTCCAGCACTGGCAGCAGAAATTGAGCAAAGATTAATTAAAAATAACGTTTCTTTTTCGTTGGCAAGCCTGCATATGATGGTTTTGCTAAACCAAAAGCAATGATAAACCCTGCTGCAGTAGCTATCTTTATTATCAATAGGATACGATTAATAAGATTAAAATTGACGCACTTGCAGCCAATCTACGATAGTAGCTAATAAATTATTATCACCAAAATCGGCAATGTAAATTTTTGCTTGATAAAACAGCGAATCCGCGTACTTTCTGGCATTGTCAACCCCAAGCAATTTAACGTGAGTGGATTTTTGTAATTTTTCATCTGCCCTGCCATCTTTCCAAGGGTTTGAGTGTCTGCTACCACATCTAAAAACATCGTCTTGCACCTGAAAAAGCAAGTCCTAAACACCGGGCGTATTGTTGCAAATTATGCATATCTTCGCATGATTTGCAGATGCCTGACGCGCCCCCATTAAAACTCGCCGCTTCAATCAATGCGCCTGTTTTTGTCTTGATGGATGCATTCTAACTGGTTCTGTGATAGTTCTTGATTTTCGCCATTTAAATCCAGTTGCTGTCCTGCCACCATACGTCTGGCACGCGGTGCTAAAATCTGGATTAAAAATAAAGCAGTTTGTTGCTGGTTTTCAGTTAGAGTCTGTTGTTAGTATTTCAAAATCGCCAATGATTGTAAAAACATCACCAGTGAGTAATGCTGACGCTTCGCCATAAACTTTATGACAGGTTGGTTTGCCTCGTCGTCAAATCATCATCATCCATACATGGCAAGTCATCATGCACTAAAGAATAACCATGAATTAATTCAACAGCAAAGCATGGCTTTTTGAACCAAAGAATGATTTTGGGATAATTTGGACATGCCATGTAGCGTTAAAAATGTCGCCAAAGTTAACATGGGGCGTACTCTTTTGCCGCCATTTGCCATCGCATAAAATGCTGCTTCTGCTAAAGGTTTGGGTAAATTGGCCTGAGTTAGTAGGTTGTGTAGCTGTGTTTCAAGCTGTGATTATGTGGTTTTTGCAGTTCTTGGATAAGCATATTGTTCTTTGTACCTACATTGTATTAAAAATATGCTTATCATACTGCAAAAATGAAAAATTTATAAATTTCTTTTATAAAAACACTTGCTAAATTTTAAAAATATGCTATTATACGCAGCGTTGTTACTTGATACAACTTGGCGCGATAGCTCAGTCGGTAGAGCAACGGATTGAAAATCCGTGTGTCGGCAGTTGATCCTGCCTCACGCCACTATATTTAAAACCCCCTAGGAAACTAGGGGTTTTAACTAGCTTTAAATCATTATCAGATTGAAAACTTACTCAATAAAAAGAGCCTGAAAATTGGCTCTTTTATTCACATTAGAAAAATTTTCTAGTGAATTATAGCAGCGTCAGCAGCGGCTTCTGCACCAGCTTTTAGCAGCGTCAGCAGTAGCTTCAGCGGCACCTTTTTGCAGCGTCAGCACCAGCTCTAGCAGCGTCAGCAGTAGCTTCAGCGGCACCTTTTGCAGCGTCAGCAGTAGCTTCAGCGGCACCTTTTGCAGCATCTTTTAGCGGCTTCTGCACCAGCTTTAGCAGCATCAGCAGTAGCTTCTGCACCAGCTTTAGCAGCGTCAGCAGTAGCTTCAGCAGCGTGTTTGGTGGCATCTTTTGCAGCATCAGCAGCATCAGCAGCAGCTTTAGCGGCATCTGCAGCAGCAGCATCAGCAGGTTTTGCAGCATCAGTAGCTTCTGGTTTGGTGCGTCAGCTGGCTTTATCAGCTGGCTTTTTGGCAAGCAGTGAAGAGCTAGTGATGCGATTAAAGCAGTAATAGCTAATTTAGCTTTCATACATTTCTCCATTGAGTGAATAACAGAAAAACCTAAATTTTTTACATGCAATACATCTTAAATTATGGGTTCCTTTCTTTTGTTTGTTCGCATTATATCTTTAAAGCAAAAAGTAAAAGACATTTTTACACCTAATTTTTACAAAATGTAAATATTAATGAAAATTTCATGCAGTTTTGTAATTTAGCATATAAATTTGCGCAACATAATTTAAAAATTGCATAAATTTTAATTAACTATCGCGCTCAGCCTTTGGTCATACTGGTAAAAAAACTCATCATTTGTTTTAGAATTTTTAGGCGGTCAAGTAAAAATTCGGTTGCAACGCTGTCTTCCATGGGTTGTAAAAGTTTGCGCAGTACCCAAACACGTCGTAATGTTTCCTCGTCAAGCAGACGCCTCTTCACGGCGAGTGCTGGATTTTTGATATTAATAGCGGGGAAAAATACGTCTTTCTGCCAAATCGCGCTCAAGTGTGATTTCTTGGTTGCCTAGTGCCTTTAAATTCTTCAAAATCACACTGTCCATTTTTGAACCTGTATCAGTCAGTGCAGTTGAGATAATTGTCAAGCTGCCGCCTTCTTCAACATTGCGTGCCGCTCCAAAAAGCGTTTTGACGTTCTAAAGCGTGCGCATCTACACCACCAGTTAAAACTCTTGCCACCAGAGGATAACAGTATTATACGCCCTCTACATCGTGTAATGGAATCCAACAAAATCACAACATCTTGTTTATGTTCAACCAGTCGCTTGGCTTTTTCAATGACCATTTTCAGCTACTTTGAATGTGGCGCTGAGGCGGCTCGTCAAACGTTGATGCTACCACTTCACCACGAACCGTGCGCTGCATTTCGGTTACTTCTTCGGGCGTTCGTCAATTAATAGCACAATTACATAGCACTCTGGATGATTTTTGGTGATGGCTTGGGCAATGCTTTGCAGTAAAACGGTTTTACCAGCTTTAGGCGGAGCAACAATAATGGAACGCTGACTTTGCCAATTGGAGCAATTAAGCCAATCACTCGTCCTGTTAAATCTTCAGTTGTACCATATACCAACTTCCAAACGCACGCTGTTGGGTGGGAAATAGTGGGGTTAGATTTTCAAAAATTAATTTATGGCGAGAGCGGTCAGGGTGCCAAAGTTGATTTCACTCAACCTTGAGTAATGCAAAATAGCGTTCCGAATCTTTAGGTGGGCGAATCTGACCTGCAATAGAATCTCCCTGTTTGCAGGTTAAAACGAGCGAATTTGACTTGGCTGACATAAATATCATCTGGACCTGCCAAAATAAGAACCTTCACTAGAACGCAAAACCCAAATCCATCGGGTAAAATTTCCAGCACCATCACCATAAATTGATCGCCATTATGAGCATGAGTTTTTAAAATGGCAAAATAATATCTTGTTTGCGGCTACGTGCCATATTATCCATGCCCATTTGCTCGGCAATGTGTAGCAATCCCGCCTACTGATTTTCGCTTTGAGTTCAGTTTAGATTCATAAGGTTATAACAAATTATCATGATGCACAAAAAGGCATCAAATATTTGTGATGATAAGATAAAAAGATGGAATTTCATTTAGATTGGGATAGGATTATCCTCTAGGGCTTGTTATAGTAAGGCTTTTGCAAGTGTTTTTGTCAATGTTTTTGTGAATTTATCACCAATTGAGAAATAAAAATCCCAATTTACCTATGGTGATGAGTAAATTGAGACTTTATCAAAATCATCAATACAACAAGTTTGTATTTGATTATAAATACTTGTCAATCATTTGAGCAAGTTCAGCTTTTTGAACGGGCGCCATGCACCGATTCTAGTTTTTCGCCATCTTTAAAAACAATCAAGGTAGGCACAAAACGCACACCAAAACGCACAGCAGTTTCAGGGTTGGACTGAGCATTGATTTTAACAACTTTGGCACGACCTTGATATTCTTCAGCAACTTGTTCCAAAGATGGCAACATTGCCAAACATGGTCCACACGATGGCGACCAAATATCAAGTAAAAACAACATCGCGTCCGCCTAAAAACATCGGCATCAAATGTAGCATCGGTCGTTTCTAATATGAGACATTTCTACTCCTTTATTTGTAGAAAAAATTTTAATTAAAAATTAGTTTAGATAAACTTTGGTTTGATGGTGGTCTAATTTTAACAAAAACCCATTTTGTAATTTATTTAAAATGGGATGCTAGTATAGCAAATTTCAAGATGGGTATAATTTTGTTTTATCAAGGACTGTATTTTATTTTGAGATTTGTTTTTACAATATGCTTTATTTGTTTAATTGATTAAAGCTATGACATTAACCGATGATAGGATTAATGAGTTAAATGCTCAAGAATCTGATTACACGATTGAATTTTTTAAAAATTTCATTCAAAAACATCACTGTTTATGAAGATGAAGATATTTGGGTTTTTGGATAAAACCCGCTGGGCTTTTTGAGCGTTGATGGGCGTATTTTAAAGGTAAGTCTACAATCTCGTTTACTCAAAGTAAATCCCAAGATTAAATTGATTCATCGGTTGGATATAGGATACCCTCGTGACTGATTATCTTTTGCTAAACATGCCGCTGCTCAAACGCATATTGGTAAACAATTTATACAGCGCTTGCCTCAAAAGAGATATCGAGCCTTAGTTTATGGTAAGATGACCTCTCAAAATGGTACGATAGATATCCCTAGTGCGTTATGAACCAACCACCAAAACCCCGTCATATTACGGATATTTCTTGGGCCAAAACAGGCAGTAACCAATTATCAGGTTTTGGGTATTGAATCAAAAACAGACACTTTAGGTCGCACCCACGACATTACTAGAGTTCAATTATTTCCAATAACTGGAAGAAGTCATCAGCTTAGAGTGCATATGTTGCATATAAACTCGTGTCATGCTTGGCGACCCCTATTTTACTGCAGAAGGCTTGGCTTTGACTTTGTTGCCACGTTTGGCTTTTACATGCTCATCGACTGCGCTTTAAACATCCAACCAAAATGTTTTGGCTGCAATGGCAAAAGTGATGTTCCTTTTTAATAAACTAAATGAATCAAAAAGTTTGTAAATAAGATAAAATTAAATATCTTCTAACAAAAATAAACGAGATATGCAGTCCATCAAGACAATCACCATCGCTACTGCCAAAGCCCGCTTGCGTTATGGCAAGCTAATTTTATCAAACAGCACTTACAGAGATTATATCCTGATATCGAAATCAAACTTTTAACCATGACCACCAAAGGTGATAAGATTTTAGATACGCTGGTTGGCAAAAAATTGGCGGAAAAAGGTTTTGATTTGTTAAAGAGCTGGAAAACGCTTTATTATCAAAAACAAGCTGATATTGCTGTTCATTCTCTAAAAGATGTACCAATGGTTTTACCTGAAGGGCTGGTGATTGGGGCTTATTGTAAACGTCACGCGCCAACTGATGCTTTTTGTTTCCAATCAATTTAATGCCTTAGAGGATTTGCCTGTTGGTGCGGTTTTTGGGAACGTCCAGTTTAAGAAGAGAATGCCAAATTCGTGCTTATCGTCCTGATATTGTTGTTAAATCTTTGACGCGGCAATGTTGGCACACGCCTACAAAAACTTGATGATGGTGAGTTTGATGCACTATTTTGGCAACGAGCGGACTGCAAAGATTGGGGCTGGATACACGCATTCGCCACGAGCTAGCCACTCACATTAGTTTGCCTGCGGTTGGTCAAGGTGCGCTTGCGATTGAATGTCGTGATGATGCTGCAATTTTATCACTGCTAAAAACCACTCAATGATGATAAAACCGCCCTTTGTGTTTGTGCTGAAAGAGCCATGAACACTGAACTTGAGGGCGGCTGTCAAGTGCCAATTGCTGGTTTTGCCACTTTGAATGATGGTAATTTAACCTTAGAAGGACGGAGTTGGTACACCAGATGGAAAAACATTGTTAAAAGCAAAACAAACCATCACATTAAGCCAGTTATCAATGATTGATGCTGAAACTGGGTAAAAGTATCGTACAAACGCTATTGAATCAAGGCGCAAAAGCGATTTTGCAAACAAGTTTACGCCGCCCATGATTGAGGCTGTTTTTAAACACCCGCCCATTAGGCGGTCAGTACAGATTCGGTGGTAATGGATTTAATGACAAAACTCATTTATCCATAACCACTTTGGATTTACCTTTTGATTGAAATTTGTACATTTGAGCCCTGAACAGCTTTCCAGTAATGCACAAATAACCTCTACAAAAACTGCTAACTGGATCAGCGATAGTGGTGGTGAGTGTGCATGCTGCTAAAAGATTGTGTATTATTTGCAGTATTACCAAAAGGATGCTTGTTTTTAAGCGATACAACCGTCATTGCCGTAGGTCATGCCACACAACAAGCTCTGATAAATATGGGAATTCAAAGCAATCAATCCTGAAGATAATGGCTTGTCAATGAATAATGAAGGCATGCTTGGGCTAGATGTTGTTAAAAAGCCTTACACCTAACGACCATCTTTAATAATAAAAGGCATTGGTGGGCGAATGTTATTGCATGACACACTTGTTGCCAGAGGTGTTGGGGTGTTTACTTTAGATAGTTATCAAAGAAAAAGCCCAACAATTTACTTGAAAATTTTACCCAAATTCAGCCACATATAGTCAATAAAACAACATTTGTACTTATCAGCAGTGAATTTGCTTTGAATAATTGGCAAAGTTTTAAATGCTAAAGGTGATTTTATTTATTTGGCGTTTGGTGATAGGTTGTATCGTTTAGTCAGCAGGCTTATCCAAAGGCTTGGATAGTTTTAGTGAATAACTTGCAAAAATCCCATATCCAGCATGCAGTTGCCAATTACTTAATAGATTTTAGAGATGATTATGCACCCTAAAAACCCCAATCAGTCTGATTTGTTAAATCCCATCAAAACCGACCAACAAAGCGAAAAAGCGTGGCGAGTTTTGATGCGAATTGTGGCTAATGATTGCGCTTTTAGAAGCGGCATTGTTTGGCTTTACACTTCTTTTGAAACCTTATCTAGCGATGTTAATAACCGTTTAGAAAAATCGCCACTGTCGACACTAGACTTAACGATATGGATGACCGCTTATTTGCGATGACATCGTTATATGGGCAGACGCCTACGGAAAAAGGTTGGTGAAAAATCACGATGGTGCTTTGGTGCAAGTAGAAATGGCTTTAGCAAACGAATTGTATAAACGTGGCGAGTATGAAAAAGCTCTAACTGTTTTATCGGTGATTCGTTTGCAGTTAAATGATTTAAAAGGTTTATCTGCGCCTATTAAATCAGCACTTATCAAAAAGTTTGCAAATGGATATTGAATACATTACTGCCTCAAAAAGCAGCCTGATTCTTGGCAGGCGCACATCATTAAAATGCAAGATATTCAAGCATTTTTACGCAGACAAACCAACCAAACCAAAAATATTACTTACAACGACCTGTTATTGCATGATAGTAGCATGTTGTTATCGCTGGCAATCAGTGCTGCCACTCATCGCGATAAGGATGGATGACAACTTATTTACAAGAATCAAAAAGTCAGTTAGAGGCTCATATTTTGGCTGTGCAAGGCAAATTTCGCCTAGAAAAAGCGAATCGGCAACTTTAGAAACGCTTGATGACGCACTGTATGCACTTTAATGATTTGCTTTGCTAACAGTCCAAAAAGTACCGATTTGCACAGTATGCAATTACTTAATTTTAATTAATGTTAAAAATCAGCCCAATGTATTAAGCAAACCAAACCAGCTCTTGCAGTGCTTGTATCAAACGTAAGTTTTGTTCAGCTGTGCCTACAGTGATGCGTATAAAATAATCTTTGGTGCGCACATGGTTAAAATGACGAACCAAAATGCCTTGTTCGCGTAGTTTATCAGCAATATTTTGAGCGCTGAGCGTTTTGTGGTTGGCTTTAACAAAGACAAAATTGGTTGCTGACGGTAAGACCTCAAAGCCCAGTGCGGTTAGTGATTTTTCCAGTTTATTTCTTAAGTGTATGACTTCTAATCGTTTTTCTTCAAAATATTCAGAATCTGCAATGCTAGCTGCTGCCCCTATTTGTGCTAACATATCTAAAGGATAACTGTTAAAACTGTTTTTAGGATTGTTAAAGCGGTAATTAAACTTGGGCAAGCAAACGCCATACCAACTCGCAAGCCTGCCAGTGCGCGAGATTTTGAAAAAGTTTGTACCACAACAATGTTATCAAAATTCTTTAATCAATCCAATTGCCGATGCGTTTTTGGTTCGTCAGCATAATCAATATAGGCCTCATCAATGACAATCACTGAATTTGGGTGTTCGCTGGCAAGTTTACGAATTTTATTCAAGCCCAATAAAATACTTGTGGGCGCATTAGGGTTTGCCAAGATAATGCCGCCACAAGGAATGCGATAATCATCGGTATCAATGCTAAAATCAGCCTTTAGAGGGATGCTTTGAGTGGTAATGCCATAATGTTGAGCATAAACAGGATAAAAACTGTAACTGACATCAGGCATCAAAAGCGGTCGGTCTTTGACAAAAACACGAAAATATCAATGCCAGCACTTCATCAGAACCATTGCCAACAAAAACATTATCGTGTGTCATTTCTGGATAATAGTGATTGTAATATTTTTACGATTTCATCACGCAGAGTAATTGATTCAGGTTCTGGATATAGCCGTAAATTATCACTGCTGTTTGCTAAAGCCTCACGCATAGCGTTGATAGCTTTTGGGCTTGGCGGAAAAGGATTTTCATTAGTATTGAGTTTACATAAGTTTTCTTGTTTGGACTGTTCGCCGGGTACATAAGGATTAAGATTGCGAACCTGGCGCTCCCAAAAGACGGTTGTTAATGGTCATTTTTTCACCTTTTTAGTTTTATTTTTATACGTTCTTAATTTGGTTATAGATTTTCATCAGTATAGCGGTAACGTGCCGATAAAGCGTGAGCGTCAAATTTTCTTGTTTGGCTAAAATATCAGCAGTTTTTGCTAAAATTTGACTGCCTGTATCAGTGCAATAAATGAGTGATGATTTTTGCAAAATCATAAAACCCCAAGTGGCGAACTAAAACGTGCTGTACCAGAGTTGGCAGTACATGATTGCTGCCAGCACACTAATCACCAATTGCTTCGGGGTGTGTCTTCCCATAAAAATCGCCCCTGCATGACGAATGTGTGTTTCAACCAATCTGGACTATCTAATGACAGTTCCAGATGTTCTGGTGCAACCTGGTTGATAACATCAATGCCTTTGCTGTCTGTCTTTTACCCAAATTAGCGCCCCACGATTTTTGTAAAGCGGTTCTGGCAATCTCTGATTTTGCAGCGATAATGCAAGGCTTTTTCGATGGCATTTTTTACATCTTGGAGCTGTTTTTGCAGGTAGTTACAAAAATAGCTCGAGCAACGGTGTCATGCTCAGCTTGGGATAATAAATCCATTGCCAGCCAATCGGCATTATCTTGCTGTTCGCCTTCAGCATATACCAACACTTCGGATGGTCCTGCTATCATATCAATGCCTACCTGACCAAAAACGGCGCGTTTGGCGGCAGCAACATATTTACTGCTGGGACCTGTGATTTTATCCACTTTTTGAATACTGTTTGTACCATACGCCAATGCCGCAACTGCTTGGGCTCCACCAATGGTAATTACCGTATTAACACCTGCTAAATATGCTGCCGCTAAAACCAATGGATTAAGTTCACCATTTGGAGCAGGGACAACCATCGTGATGTTGCCAACGCGCTGCAACTTTGGCAGGAATAGCATTCATCAACACACTTGATGGATAGCTTGCTAATCCTCCCGGCACATAAATGCCCACACGGTCAAGCGGCGTTACTTTTTGTCCCTAATGTATTGCCTAATTCGTCTGTAAATAAAAACCCAGATTCTTTTTGGTGTTGGTGAAATGAAAAATACGCCCAGCTGATAATTCTAAGGCGTGCTTGACGTCATCTGCAAGATTATCAAAGGCTTGCTTTAAGGTATTTTGAGTCAATAAACAGCTCATTGATGCTGGTTGCAGGATGTTTATCCAACGTTTGGGTCGATCAAGTAATGCGTTATCGCCATTTTGTCTTATTCTTTGAATGATGGTGTCCATAGTTTGAATAAGCTGATTGTCAGTTACAGTCTCAAAGGCAAGCAGAGTATTGAGCTTGTTTTGAAAATCAGGCTCTTGGCTGTTTAAAATTCTTATGCTTGACATAAAGCACCTTTATTAACAAAAATCATTTGGCAGAAAAATTCAATTCTACAGTCGGTATGACATGAGTTAGCAACATATGCACACACCAACATATGAGACCTAATCACCATGTCATCATCTATCGAATAAGGTTTAGCGCTTTTTAGTAGTTCAGTAGGGCTACCTTTGATGTTTTTCCGCAAACCCTCTACCTATACCTCCTTGAAATGGCGGTTTTGGTCGATGAATATCAATCGGACAATCAGCAAAGAACTGATAAGATGCTGATTTTAAATATTTATTTTTCTTCACCATTTATTGGCTTGGGATTAGCAAAATTTTTCTAAGACAACGTAGCCTAACTGTGGCTTTACATCAACCTTAAGCCCAATGGGTTTTGATAAATAATGGTACTTTTTGATGACAAATAGTTCACTACCATCACTATCCTTGCCAAGCACCATAAAAATCATCTGACACGCTTGCTAACGCCATGACGGGTAGCAATAAACCCCATAATAACCATTTTTCATTTTTAATCTCCTTGTACCGTTTTTCTAAAATCTGTAAAATTGGCGATAATTGGCTTAATTTACGTTTATAACTGGCAGGATTGGCAATCAGTCGTGAGGATACTTGGCAAATCTCATCTAAAGGTTCAAGCCCATTGGCGCGCAAGGTATTGCCTGTATCTACCACATCTACAATCAAATCACCCAGTCCCCACAAGTGGCGCAAGTTCCATAGAACCATACAGTTTGATGATATCCACCTGCATGCCCTTGTTGGCAAAGTATTGACGGGCAACATTGGCGTATTTTTGTTGCAATACGTAAGCGGCGGCTGGGCAAAAGTTTGACCAGCAATGCCTGCTGTCATTAGACGGCATTTTGGCAATTTTTAAATCCAGCAGTTCATAAACGCTGGCATTATATTCCATTAAAACATCTTTTCCTGCCACACCAATATCAGCCGCTCCATGTTCTACATAAGTTGGTACATCAGATGCTCGTAAAATCAAAAATTTACATCAGGATTAGTGGTTTGAAAAATTAGCTTACGAGAATGATGAATGTCTTCCAAAGGACAAATATCAGCTTTGGCAAATAAAGGTAGTGTTTCTTCCAAAATTCGACCCTTGGATAAAGCAATGGTCAAAACCGTCAAACCGTTGATTCATATTATTTTCCCTATTTTTCAAATCAAGTTAGGCAAATACCATCAAACAAATGCGATCAAATAAATATGATTAAATGTACCTTAAGATAATATCGCCTAAAAATCCATTTGTAAAAACCTATGTGCAAAAACGCAATATAGGCGCTATCAGCACAATCAGTTTATTTTGATTCTTTGAATATTTACGCCAAGATTGCGCAGTTTATTTTCCACATCATCATAACCTCTATCAATATGATAAATGCGGTCAATAATACTTTCACCATCAGCACAAGCTGCCGCCATTACAAGCGACATCGATGCACGTAAATCCGTTGCCATAACAGGGGCAGGGGTGACTTTTTCCACGCCGGTTACAACCGCCGTATGACCATCCACTCGAATGTTTGCGCCCAAACGCTGAAGTTCTGGAACGTGCATAAAGCGATTTTCAAAAATATTTTTCAATGATGGTGCTGGTGCCTTCGGCTAAACAGCATACCGCCATTAGCTGAGCTTGCATATCAGTAGGAAAGCCAGTGGTGGGGCTGGGTACGAATATCAACGGCTTTTGGTCGCTTTTGTCATGACTGCGCGAATCCAATCTTCGCCTGAGGTGATAACTGCCCCCATAGCTTCAAATTTTTTAAGTACGGGATGTAAAAATTCTGCTGATGTGTTGGTTGTTAGTACATCTCCACAGCTCATCAACGCGCCTGCTAGGTAGGAACCCTGTTTCAATACGGTCGGCAATCACGCTAAATTCACAACCATGTAAACTATGAACACCTTCAATAGTCATTGTGGTTGTACCAATGCTATCGATTTTAGCGCCCATGGCGACTAATAAGTTAGCTAAATTGACGATTTCAGGTTCACAAGCGCAATTTTCAAGGCGGGTAACGCCATCTGCCAGCTGCTGCCATGATGACGTTTTTCGGTTCCGCCTACGGTTACCATATCAAACGTAAAAATCGCAGCCAATTAAACGACCACCTTTTGGGGCTTTGGCTTTGACGTAGCCATTTTCAACATTGATGGTTGCGCCCATCGCTTCAAAGGCTTTTAAATGTTGGTCAACAGGGCGAGAACCGATAGAGCAGCCACCTGGCAAAGAAACTTCAGCTTCACCAAAAACGTGCTAAAAGTGGACCTAAAACCAAGATGGATGCACGCATGGTGCGTACCAACTCATAAGGAGCATAATAATTGCTAACAACACGAGCATCAGCAACAACCGTATTACCTTCTTTTTGATAGCAATACCCATGCCTGAAATAAGTTTAATCAGAGTATCAGTGTCTTTTTAGGGTGGGAACGTTATGCAAAAACGGTTTCATCTGTTTGGTAAGAGCATGGCAGCCAATAGTGGTAAAAGCTGCATTTTTAGAGCCAGAAATTGCCACCTCACCAGCAATGCGGCTAGCACCAATAATTTTAAATTTATCCATAATCACCTAACCTTGTGCTTGATACTCTGCATGAGTCAGAGCGTGAATGGTTAGCGTGCATTTGACCGCCTTGAATAAAAGGGTTGGCAATGGTATAGACCATTTGCTGACGAGCGACTAGGCGTTTACCTTCAAAAGCCATCATCAATAATTAAAACTTCAAATTTATTACCTTGATTGACTGCTTGAATCTGGGCGTCTTTCAGCAAAATGGGGTTTGAGTAGGGCGATTAAATCGTCTGCGTTCATATATCACTCATGTTTACAAATTGATACAATAATTGTCTATTATATCAAAGCATAAGAATGATGAACACAGATTTTTATGGTGTGCTTTTGAATCTTATGGATTTGCTGTACCATTATAAAGCTGAACGTAACTGCTGGTTGGGGTTTCTTGATACGCACCGTGGTTGCGCCATACATTTTTGTTCTGGTGCGTGCAACCATATCGTTGGGTGAATTATCACTCATGATGTCGCTGGCGTTTAATTCTTCGCCATTATCGGTAACCAAGGTTGCTAGCAGCACCACTCTTTCCATGCCCATAGTGTCTTCAATGGCCTCAATAATTTGACCTTGTTGAACTGGGGGTGAGATAGCCCATAAGATAAACAACATCACTACGTACGGTCATTTTATACTGTGAATTAGCTTTACTTCCCATGAAGGGTAATTTTAGCGCGAATCTTAGACTTTAAAAAGTTCTCATGAGCAGTATGACTTGGACTTTTTGCTGTTGAATTCACAGTCAAATAATTTGATACCTTTTTAACATCACGCATGGATTCTGCCATTTTTGTGATGCCTGCTTTGACTTCTTCATTTGGTACTTCGCCAGTGAGTAATACTTCACCACGAAAGCTATCAGCAACGACACGAAGTGTGCGTTCGTTCATGTTTTCAAGACCTGCAACATTGGGTAAATTCTTAATCAAAGTGTGTTCAATACCCTCGTCTATCATGCGTTCAGGTAGAGTGCGGTTTAGTACAGGTACACCATAGTTATTATTAGCGGTAATTGGTTGGTTGGCTAACGCACTTAAAATCCCTGAAATTATTATGGTGAAAACCATTTTTATAGCTGCTGCTTTCATTGTTTTGCCTCTGACTTCATTAATGTTAATTGGTATAACTGCTTAAAAGATAAGCGAAAAATTTACCAATTAATAACTCTTAATTATACCTAAGCAAAAATCACGCCAGCTAAAAGATATTCTCCAACCATTCAGCCCCTATATTCTGCTTTTTGTCGTAATTAAACACAATTGCATCAAATCGGCATGGCAATTTGGCATATTTTGGGTGTTGTTGCAAAAATATTCGGCAGTATTTTTGTAGGCAATGCTGTTTAGAGGTGATAATGCTTATGGCTGGCATTTGCATAATTGCTCGAGCACGTACTTCTATAAACACCAAGACAGCTGTTGGTTTTTAAGCTGGCAAGCAATAATGTCAATTTCACCTGTTTTAGGTATGTTAAAAATTGCTTTGAATGATGACAAAACCACGATAAGCCAGCCAAAGTTTGGCATAAGCCCTCAAAAATAATCACCAATTTGCTTGCTTGTTGGTATGTATGAGATTTTATTCATAATGTTTGTGGTTTTTATTTAACTTAAAAAGAGTTTAATCAATGAAATTAAGAATTATCAGTATCGGACACAAAGCTCCAACTTGGGTGCAAATGGGCTTTTGATGAATATTTTAAGCGTATTTTACCAATGATTACCGTACAAGTTGTTGAAATACCGCCCGTTAAAAGAAGCAAAAATCCATCAGCAGGTGAAATTGATAAAATGTAAACTCCAAGAGGGTGAGCTGATTTTTGGCGGCACGATTACCCTAAAGAAAAACTATGGGTTTTGGAAGTAACCGGTAAAATGCTCTCTACTGAAACGCTTGCTGATAGATTAGGTCATGCCATGCAAGATGGTCAAGACGTGGCACTGGTTATTGGTGGTGCTGATGGTGTATCTAAGGCAGTGTTGGCGGCGGCAGATTTTAAATGGTCATTGTCGGATTTAACCTTGCCCCACCCTTTTGGTTAAAGTCATTTTAATGGAGCAGTTGTACTGAGCTCATGAGCATTATTCATCATCACCCCTTATCACCGTGGAGGTTGATTGATGCTGAATCAATATTTCTAATTCCAAAAGGAATGTGTACTGATGGTAAGATATCAATGGTATTGTCCAAATGTACTTTTTGGTCATCAAAGAAAATTTGTGGGTTGAGCGCTTTTAAAATTTCTCGTTTTGACACTCCACCTAAGAAAAAGCTTCATTAATGTGGACGCCCCATTGTCTGATGGTGTGAATTACTCGTTTGTGTGATGGAGCGCCACGAGCTGTAACAATGCTGATTCGTAGTTTTGGGGGTATAATCATTGTTTTGGCTGGCAAATGCTTCTTCTTGAATTTGAATATCAGATAGCTTTTTTTCAAAAATGAGCAAGCGGTCCGTGATTGTGCGCAGTATCTTGATGCAATTTTTCATACTCATGAAAAACCATCAAGACCTTTTATCAGCAAAGACTTTTTCGGCGCTATCATCGGCAAGTACCCCCGTCAAAAATCTAGCGCCACTCTTAGTTCGTCATCGTTTTTTATTGTCTGTGATGTGTGATTTTTAAAACATGGCCTGCGGCAAATCCTTCATTGATGGCTTTTTGTACATCATCTTGATTGGAAGATAAAATAAATCAATAGATAATGCATTAATGTATTTATGTGGGTAACGTCCTTCTAAAAATAATGCTCGTGAAATATTTAGATTGTGGTATTCAATTGAATTCATAACCCGAAATCCTGTATCAGGATCATTTTTGGATAATAAAATAACTTCTATTGGTGGGTCTTCTGGATTAATTTGATTAATCGATAATAGTTTTTCAATAAAAAGCAAAAGCTACTCCTTTTTGCAATGGCATTGATTGCATTTGTCGTTGATAATGCCGGTATGCTTGTGTGCCTTGTTCACGAAATACTTTATCAGAATCTGATAAATCAAATAATGCACTTGAGGCAAGTCCAATAACTAAACGGTTTGTTAAATCATATGCCATTTTAAACCTTTTATCATTTCATTTTATTGGTTAAATTATTTAATAAACAATTGATTATAAAATAATTTATTTAATAATCAATTCTAATAATTAATAACACTTTTTATCTTAATTACAACATAAAAAGACGTAAACCCATCAATTTTTATTCAATTTTTCAATAAAAAAATTAACAATAATTATACCAAAAATGATTCAAATCCTTAAAATTTTGGTAATTCTATCGTGGCGTATTAGAACAATTTTTGTTATGATACACCGCCTATTCTTTATAAAATTATATTGAGATAATTTATGAAAACTGTAAAAACACTTCTTTTGCACCCAGTTTAGTTGCAGCACTTTTTAATGATGACAGGTTGTAATAATACCGCAAAATCTGTCAATATTACTGATAAAAAGTCCAGAACTTGAGAATGTTGGTTACAGTCTTGGGTATTTGATGGGTAGTCAATAATAAAAATGATATTCCTGATTTAAATATTGAAGCCTTTGAAAAAGGCATTCGTGATGGTTATTCTGGCGATGAAAAACGTGCTTTGACCCAAGAACAAATGGAAAAAGTACTGATGGAATATCAGAAAAACGTGAAGCTGAAATTACCAAAGAAGTAGAAGCTAAAGCCAAAGCTAATAAAGAAGCTGGCGAAAAATTCTTGGCAGAAAATGAGAAAAAAAGAAGGTGCAAAAACCGCTTCAGGTTTTACAATATAAAGTGATTACTGAAGGTACTGGTGTAAAACCTAAAGCAACGGACACCGTTACTGTACACTATGAAGGCAAACTGATTGATGGTAAAGTATTTGACAGCTCTTATGAACGTGGTGAGCCTGTATCATTTCGCCTAAACGAGGTTATCAAAGGCTGGACTGAAGGCGTGCAATTGATGAATACTGGCAGTAAGTATGAACTGTATATCCCATCTGATTTGGCGTATGGCGAAACAGGCAATCCTAATATTGAACCAAATAGTGTGTTGATTTTACGGTTGAGTTATTGGATGAAGCCGCCGCCAAAAAGCTCAAGCTGATGCTAAAGCTAAGCAAGAAGCTCAAATGGCGGAACTTCAAAAGCTAGCACAACAAACTAAGCCAGAAGAAGCTAAAAAGAAGCGGCAAAATAATTCATTATTCTGCAAAACCAAGTGGTTGCCGCTTGGTTTTGTCGTCGTTTGAATATAGGTGTTTTGCTGTTGATAAAGATTTAATGGTTAAGCAATATTTTTCGGACTTGATATGATTGACAAGCAAAACTTGCCTTTGTGATGATTTTTACTCATCAAACTGTTTTATTGCACGAGACAGTGGATGCGGTTTTTAGGTGGTCGTCAAAATGCTTCTGGAGTATTTGTTGATGCTACATTTGGGCGAGGTGGTCATAGTCAATTATTGCTTGATTACTTAGCAGATGATGCGCGTTTGCTTTGTTTTTGATAAAGACCCTCAAGCCATCAAAACCGCTCAATATTTAGCCAATCATGACAGTCGTGTTTTGGTGGTTCATGATAGTTTTGCTAATCTAGCCACTCATTTAAAAACAGCTGACATACCATTGGTTGATGGTATTTTGGCAGATTTGGGGTATCAAGCCCACAGCTTGATGATGGCAGTCGTGTTTTAGTTTTATGCGTGATGGTGTGGTGGATATGCGCATGGACACCACACGCGGGCAATCCGTTGGGCAGTGGCTGGCAACAGTTGACGAAGAAACACTTGCTAATGTTTTGTATGAATATGGTGAAGAGCGCCACTCCGCAGGATTGCCAAAGCCATCAAACAGATGGATAATTATGATTCAACCTTAAAACTTGCTGAAGTCATCAAAGCCGCTCATCCTGCTTGGCAAAAAGGCAAACATCCTGCAACACAAAGTTTTCAGGCATTAAGAATTTTTATTAATAACGAATTGGGCGATATCAAAACTTTTTTAAATCAAAGTTTGACCCATTTAAAGCCTAATGGACATTTGGCAGTGATTAGTTTTTCATTCACTTGAAGACCGTTTAATTAAACAGTTTTTAAACAATCACAGTCGCGGCAAATGGGACGGAGACGACCAATTATTGATTGCACCAAAACGCACAAAATATTTTGATAAACCCAAACGCATCAGCCCAAGTTTGGATGAAATTCAGCGTAACCCTCGAGCTAGAAGTGCTTATTTGCGCACCGCCAGACGAAACGATGCACCTATAATAGACGTTTTATGATAACAGATGACCCATCTTATGAAAAAAACACAAAATAAAACCAATTGGTAACTGAAGATTCTGATTTTTTTCAAATGTCAAAAGACCCGATCGGGTTGTATTGGTTGATTTTAGTGTTTTGTTCAGTATTGATTTTGATGACGGGCATATCTATTGTTATTCAGACCGTGAACGTCATCAAGTTTATCATCATTTACAAGAATTAAAAACAACATGACAACTTGTTGATTGAAGGGCAGCGCTTATATATTGAGCAGCAGACCTTTAGTGCCACCTCGCAAATTGTTAAGCGTTCTGTTGATGAATTGGGGATGTTTTTCCTACCAAAACAATAAACAAGTGATTAATCTAGAATCAGAACAACCCTCCAAAACCAATGAGGGCAAGCCATGAGTCATAATAATAAATCCAAAAACTTGCTGAAAAATTAAAAACAAATCGGCAGTCTTGACAAACAAACCGATAAAATTGGACGTAAAAATCCGAAGGGATAGAAAAAGTGTTACCTTAATGGGCGGTTTGCATGATATTAACCGCTTTCGGTTGATTTGGGTAATAATGGCTATTTGTATTTTTATGCTTTGCCAAACGAGCGCTTGATTTACAAGTGATTAATGCTGATTTTTATGTTCAAAAAGCGGATGGTTTTATTACTTCGCGACAAGTTTTAACTACGCAAAGAGGCATGATTTTTGGATGTCAATGGTGTGCCATTAGCTGCCAGCGCGCCTTTTGACGACCGTGATTTTTGATGCTCATCAGTATGCTGAAACCTATTATCAAAAACGAAAAATTGCTGCAATCTACCCAAGATGAAAAACAAAAAGACGCGATTTACCCAAGAGCTTGAAAATATGGATTTGGCTAAAATTTCATCATTAACCAAAAATTCCCTATAATGAATTGGCTCAATTGGTTAATCTTAAAACGAACATTGATGTTAGAAATTCAGAAGAGGTCAAAAAGGCACTACCAGAAGGCAAGAATTCCCTGTCGCTTGATTTTTGATGAATAAAAGTCATACCAGAAATGGCAGAGCCTTTTATTGTCTTTAAAGATTCCTGGTATCTCAGAAGAAAAACGTTTTCAAAGATTTTATTTGCAACCTGAGCCAAATGCAGCAATATTGGGGTATATGGGTGATAAAGCTGATAAAAATCAAAAACCCTCAATACGTTGGTATATCGGGTTTAGAAAAAGTCATCAAGAAACTTTGGCGGGAAAAATCAGGGAAAATTTTAACTTTTATTGCTGGCAAAAAGTCAGTGGAAGAACTCAAAGAAATCACACCAAAGGTTGATGGCAAAAATCTCACATTGACATTGGATTCTCGCTTACAATATATCTTATTTGAAGCTTTATCTGAGCTTGGACGAGTACAGTCAGCCTCGTTCAAGTTCGGGTATTGTGGTTGATGTACAAACAGGCGATGTGGTTGCCATGAGTTCTTGGCCTTCATTTAATGCAAATAACCTTAATGACCGCACCGCATTTAATGAAAGAAATCGCGTGGTTGCGGATGTTTTTTGAACCCGGTTCAGTGATGAAACCCTTTACCGTTGCTGCTGCTTTTAAAATCGGGCAAATTTAACGTCAATACCCCCATCAATACATCACCTGGCTCAATTAGTATTGGTGATCGTCAAATTAGAGATGCAGGAAATTACGGCGTGATAACGATGAGTAAACTCATCCAAAAATCCAGCAACGTTGCCAGTGTGAAAATTGCTTTAGCTTTGCCTAATAACGGCATTGCAGAGATGCAAAGAAGCTTTGTTTTGGCAAAAACCCATTTAAACCTGCACGCTGAAAGTTCAGGTGTATTAAAAAAATCCAACCAATACAGGCGTTAGAGCAACAATGGCTTATGGTTATGGGCAGCAGGTTACCCTTGCTCAACTTGCTCAAGCTTATGTTGCTCTTGGTAATAATGGCGTTTTAAATCCACTGCGCATTATCAAAGATGAAGAAAGACCCAAACCCGTTCCTGTTATCAGCCCAGAGCATGCCAAAGCTATTGTTATGATGATGAAAGCGGTAACGGAAGAAGGAGGTACTGCCCCGTCAGCTGCTATTAATGGTTATCATAGTTGCAGGTAAAACAGGCACCAGTCGGCGTATTGTTAAAGGTAAATACAGTCAAAATGAATACCGTAATATTTTTTGCAGGGTTAGCACCAGCATCAAACCCACGTTTTGCTGTAGTCATTTTAGTCGAAGACCCTAAAAAAGATAAATACGCAGGTAAGACGGTTGCGCCTGTTTTTGCTAAAGTTATGAAAGAAACCTTAAGACTTTATAATGTACCTTTTTGATAAACCTTTAGATGTCAATAAAAATTAATTAATAAAAATCTGTCAATATTGATAAGCAAAAATTGATAAACTGCCAATAATCATCATTAAAAGGAAAAAGATGACCACATTTACTTTTTGCTGATTTTGAATCGATTTTAGCCAGTCATATTGCTCCAGATGATTGGCAAAAATCAGACACTTACCCATCACAGGCATTTGTAGCGATAGCCGAGCGGTTAAAAATGGTGAAATTTTTACTTTGTTATCTGTCAATCCTGACATCAAAGACAAAGCCAAAGCATTTATTACTCCGCTTTCTAGCACCGCGGTATTGTCTGAATTTTTCCAAAGCAGAAATGGATATTGATGACGCACCCATGCTAATTGTATACATCACCAAATTTGCGTTTGGTATTGGGGGATTTTATCGCTGCATTTTTGCAAAACAACAAGAGATTTCTTTACCTAAGATTGTTGCAGTTACAGGTACAAATGGTAAAACCACCATCAGTCAGCTGATTGCTCAGCTTTGGCGAATTATCAAATACGCCATCAGCGATTATGGGAACAGCAGGCAATGGACGTATTGGAAATTTGACCCAATCAACACATACCACAAGTGAAGTGATTAAAGTTCATGAATTTTTATACGCTATGGCAAAACAACATGTGGGTATGGTTGCTTTGGAGGCCAGCCTCATGGACTGCATCAACATCGTTTGCAAGGCGTGCCAGTTCAAGTAGCAATTTTTAGTAATCTTTCTCGCGACCATTTTGGATTACCATACGGATATGGACTGCTCATGCAGCGGCTAAAGCTAAATTATTTGATAACACCTATTTTTACGCACCTACATCATGCTATCATCAATATAGACGATACTTTTTGGTCAAAAACTGGCTGAAAATTTATCACATTCTGCTATGACTGTGTGGACATACAGCCTAAAAGATTCTCAAGCTGATTTTTGCTCAAAATATCACCCCAAGCCTTGATGGCACAACCTTCGAACTTAAGAGCTCTTTTGATGCTAATCCCATCAAGCTTCACAGTCCTTTATTGGGGCGTTTTTAATGTCGCTAATTTGCTGGCAAGCATTGCTGGCTTTTTAGCAATTTATCCTAACAAATTTCAAGAGTTACCAGATATTATTCGCCAATTACATGGGGCTCGTGGACGCATGCAAAAAGTAGTAACGCCTGCCAATTTTGGCTGTTTTATTGTCGATTATGCGCACACTCCTGATGCATTGGTTCAGGTTTTAACCAGCTTAAAAGCTCATTGCACTGGAAATTTATGGGCTGTCTTTGGGTGTGGTGGCGACAGAGATAAGGGCAAACGCCCACAGATGACTAAGGCAGGTTTGGATTATGCTGACCAAGTTATTTTAACTGCTGATAATCCTAGAAGTGAAAATGTACTGGCAATTTTAAATGATATGCAGGTTGGTATGACCTGTGATGACCATTATAAGACCCAAATCATTCCCGACCGTAAAGAAGCGATTTTGTATGCCATTAAACACGCTAAGGCTGATGATATTGTATTAATTGCTGGCAAAGGTCATGAAACCTATCAAGAAATTAATGGGGTTCGTTATGATTTTGATGATGTAAAAATCATACAGCAATACACCCCAAACCAATTAAGTAGGGTTGCAAGTTTTAGTTATAAATACTCATTGTGGTTTAATTCATTATTTTAATATTTGTTTATCAATAATTTTATAAAAATTAATCATTTAGAAGTAAAAATTGGAATCGTTTATGCGTTTATATCACTGGACAAGTCAAGCGCTTTTTAATAGCAACGGGTGGGGCTTGGCATAATTTAACCACTGATTTTTAGTAGTACCCACATCACCACCGATACCCGAAAAAGTAAGGTTGGTGATGTTTTTGTTGCTTTAAAAAGGTGATAATTTTTGATGGACATGATTTTATAGAAACCGCTTTTAAAAATGGCGCTGCCGCTGTCATTGTAAACCGTCTAGTTAATGCCGATATCCCCAGTTATTAGTTGATGATACGAGATTGGCACTGGGCAAACTTGGTAAATATCGCCGAGACCAACATCCTGATTTAACGGTAATTGCACTGACGGGTTCTAGCGGTAAAACTACTACCAAAAGAAATGATTGGTTCAATTTTTAATCAAATAGCACCCACTTTGATTACCAAAGGCAATCTCAATAATGATTTTGGGTGTGCCCATGATGCTTCTTGAGCTTAGTGATGAGCATAAATTTGTTGTACTTGAGCTTGGCGCAAACCATTTGGGTGAAATCGCTTATACTGCCAGTTTGGTGCGTCCAGATGTGGCGTGTGTGCTCAATATTGGCACAGCACATTTGGGCGAGTTTGGCGGTCAAGAAAGCATTGCCAAAGCTAAAGCGGAAATTTATTCAGCATTAACCAAAGATGGCGTGGCAGTTTTTGCCGTTTAGCGATAAATTTTTGAGTTTTAAGCCAAGAAGCTCAAAAATTTACTTCTAATTTAATTACTTTTTGGGGAAACCACCGTTCCAACCGCTGAGGCGGTAGATTTTGATTTACTTAGTCCAGAGGCACAAGCAGAATTTGCTGACATACATAATGTTTTGGTAATGGGCGATGTATTTTCTGACGATGTGGTTTTTAAACAATACACACAGCACGTTTGAACTGGTATGTAGTTTTGAAGTGGATAAAATTGACAGTGTAGTTGTTGAGTTACCCTTTATTGGTGAACATAATATTACCAATGCGTTGGCGGCGGCAAGTGCAGCTTTGGCGCTGAATGTGCCCTTGCAACTGATTCAAACAGGTTTACAAAACGCCTGCCCCCAAAAAGGACGTTTAACACGCATTCAATTTGACAACCATTGGCTGATTGATGACACATATAACGCCAATCCAACATCAATGTTGGCAGCTGCTCAGGTGTTAATTGGTGAAGACAAACAAAAAATTTTGGTTTTAGGTGATATTGCTGAACTTGGTGACATGGCAGTTTCTAGAACACCAAAAACTAGGAACGGATTTGGCTGAGCTGCCCATAGATAAAATTTTAACGTTAGGACCACTGATGCGTCATTGCACAGATGCAGCAAATCAGCTTCGAGCTGACCTAAGCACTCATTTTGATAATAAACAGGCTTTTGTTATCGCATCTAACATCTTTATTGGCAGAACCTTCTGTTGTGTTGTTTTAAAGGCTCACGTACCATGCGTATGGAAACCTTAATTCATGATTTAACCTGCTCTACTCAAAAAGCGAGTGATTTATGTTATATTGGCTCATTGATTATTTAAATATTTTAAGAAGTGAAACCATTGCTTCGCTTGCTTTTAAGAAGTCTTTTGGCGGTTATTACCAGTTTGGCAATTGTATTAATGCTGGGCAAACCAGTTATTGCCTACCTTAGAAATTTAAAATACGGTCAAGCTGTTCGTGATGATGGCCCTAAAACCCATTTGGTAAAACAAGGTACTCCAACGATGGGCGGGGTGCTGATTTTAGCGGCAATTGGAATCAGTACGCTATTATGGTCAGATTTATCCAATCCTTATGTATGGATTTTGATGGCGGTGATGGTGATTTTTGGAGCGGTTGGCTGGCGTGATGACTGGCTAAAATAAAACATAAAAACCCACAAGGTTTGGTTGCTCGTAAAAATATTTTTGGCTATCGGTTGAGGGCAATTTTAGTAGCGGGAGTTTGTATTATCTTGCTACCAAACAAAGTCCTACTACAATGAATGCCATGCAAGACGTGCTGATTCCTATGTTTAAAGATTGGATTATTCCATTATCAGCCATCCCTTATGGTATTGGTTTTTATGGTTTTGACTTACTTTACCATTAATGGTTCATCCAATGCGGTCAATTTAACCGATGGCTTAGATGGACTGGTCATTTTACCAGTCGTCTTGGTAGCAGCTGGATTAGGGCGTTTGCTTATGCATCAGGGCACGCTGAATGGTCTGTTTATCTTAATGTGCCTTACATTACCTATAACACAGAAGTGGTGGTAGTTTGCGCATCTATGATTGGAGCTGGTTTAGGATTTTTGTGGTTTAATGCCGCCCTGCTGATGTCTTTATGGGTGATGTTGGAGCGTTATCACTTGGCGGTATGCTTTGGTACAATGGCAGTCATGACCCGTCAAGAGCTCGCTTTTTGTGATTATGGGTGGAATTTTTGTTGCTGAAGCTTTATCGGTAATTTTGCAAGTAGGTTCGTATAAACTGCGCAAAAACGTATGATGGCGCCTTTTACACCACCATTTTGAAGAAATGGGCTTAAAAAGAAACCAAAGTTGTCATTCGTTTTTGGATTGTATGCATTGTTTTGGTGGTTTTGGGGTTAATGACCTTAAAACTTCGTTAAAAAGAATTAAAAACTTAATACTTGCAATCTAAAAATTTTTTGGTATAATTCTGCACTCATAGGGGTATCGCTAAGTTGGTAAGGCATCAGGTTTTGATCCCGACATTCGTTGGTCTCGAGTCCAGCTACCCCTGCTTAAATTTTTTGTAAATTTTCGAAAAAGCCAGTTAAGAAATTAACTGGCTCTATTCTAAATTTTTTCTAACCTAAACTATGAACGATTGCTCAGCATTCATCATTGTAAGCCAGTTTTTGATTTGTTTGGCGGTTTTTATCACAATCAGGCGACGTTAAAGGCATTTCATTAATATTAAAGTGATTTACTAATGGTAAATTTGCCAAAAATTATCAATATCATCCAAGCTCAATAATCGTCCATGTAAATCAAATCCCACATTTTAAAGCTCGTCCTTTGACGGCTGCCAAACGGTCGTGTAGATGCCCATATAAATGATACCAGCCTTTTATGACAACCTTCCCATTCTATCATTGGGTAATGGCTTAAAATTAGGGTACGTTTATATTTATCTTGATTGAGACGAATTTTTGCCATACTCTGTAATGGATGATAGCGCAGGCTTGCCACAGGCTTTTTGGTCGTTAAAAACGTTTGTGTGTTTTGTCGAATCACATCGTCATGATTGCCTAAAATTAAATGATGCGTTCCCTTTAATTGCAGCAACACATCCAAAATTTCTTGTTTGTGATGAGAAAACGATATGTCGCCCTAAATTATAAACAATATCGTCATCACCCACGACACTATTCCATTGATTGATTAAAAATTCATTCATCAGATTAATGTCTTTTTGGGCGAAAGGTTGAGCAAAAATTTAATAATATTTTTATGAGAAAAATGTAAATCCGAAGTAAAATAAATCATATTAAAACCTATTGCTTAGTTAAATTTTTCCAAAAATTTTGGATAAAGGTAATTTTATCAGTTCAGACAATTGATTAAAAATATCTTTATTTTTCTTTGATGTGGTCGATCAAAGGGTAATATTCTTCATCAACGTGGTTTTTATTCAATTTTCTATCGATGCTTTCTTCATTGCTCTTCCTAAAAATTTAGAAACCAAATAAAAGGGGATTTTAATTTAAATAACAGCTCTTTAGATGACTGTCAAAAACCATAAAACCTCTCATGTTTGACAGTTTTTAATAAGGTTTTTGCCCTTTAAAACTTATATTGCGAATCATCTGTGGTCTTTTTAAGACTATTTCTTTTTGCGATTGATTAAAATCATCAGCAATTTGATTTAATCCTTTCTTCGCTAAATTGTTCAGAAGTCTTGACATTAATCACACCAATTAGAGTTTCCCCAAAATCTTCTTTGATGATATGAACATCGTTTTTGTCAGTAATCTCAAATAAAAATGTATGATTGGGATATTGTTTAAATATGATTCATACTTTTGACAATGATTTTTCGTCATTTTTAGCAAAAATCACTGTCTAAAGAACCAGTTGTGGAGTATAGAACTGATGGTTAAAAATCACTATCAAAACTGTCGTGATTTTTATCTAAATCAACATAAGTACACACACCTAAAAACTATTGATTTTAAATCCACCAAATCCACCAAATGATTATCGTCAATATCAATGGGGTATTTTGCTGGTTTTACTAACGCGCTCACTGTAATTAAATACTTTTTAAATGGACGAATGATAATATTATTGGCTTTATCCATAACAAGCCCACGCATTTCCAATAAAGTGTCATCAAAATTATTGTTATAAAACACTTTACGAGCGTATTTTAATACTTTTTAAATTAGGATAATTTTTAGAATATTTGGCAGTAAAATTACCATAATTAAAAAGCCAGATATTCATCACTGATGTATGTATGCTTTTGACTATCGTATTCCAATGGTTTTTTATCAAAAATTCTAAGTTGTTCAATTTTTCTTGAATTTCTAGTCATTGGTCTAATGGGCGCTACGTCAATCTCATCTTTGAGTTTATTTTTATCCAAACGAATGTAGGCAGCCAAAACCCCAGCTTCTTTAACATGATGGATATTTTCAAAAATTATGCAAACGATAGACCGTGCTTTAAAATGATATTTAGTTAGCGCCAAAAGATGTTTGCACAAACTAATTTTTGATTGGTGTTTGAATTAATCACCAAAACATTTTTATTAGGATGTTCTTTACCGTATTTAAAGGCATTTTTCATCATTGTCATGTCCCCTGATTTGCCGCTTTATCTAGTCTTTCGGGCGTCCAGTAATAATTACCATGTTCATCTGTTAAAAAGAAGGTCATTTTCACATGAACAATCAGTGCATCTGGAATTCTTTGCAAAAATTGAGAAATTGTTTCTTTTGGCAAAGGTAGATTTTCCAGAGCCTTGGTGACTGCTGAATTAAGATAAATTGTTGCATAGTCTCTCACAATCAATAAATTAATAAAATGAATAAGTTATCTTTAAGCAATGGCTATACCATTTTTATAAAATAATGATAAAAATTTTATTAATTATTTGAAAATTAAAGAAATTTTTATTTTTATATAAAATAACCTTATAAAATTTATAGTTAAAAATACTAGCTTATTTTCTAATTTTATTTCATTTATATAAAAAGCTATGAATAAATTGACTAAAAACCCAACTCACAGTGATGATAAGTTTTTGGGTACAGTATTGGATGCAGGTCTTGGAAAAAACGTTGGAAAAAGATGGCGACCTAACGTGGACATTCATCAATGCGCATCAATTGATGTTGTTGAACTGTTTGTGGCGGATAGTTTGTTACACTTGGTGAAAAATCAAACAAGACATCGCTGGATTTCGCCCAATACCAGTGAAAATCTTATCCCAATGGATTTAGATAATCCTTGGGATTTTAGTGAAGTGTATGAAAAACTATCCGATTGGGCGGCGGTCTATCCTTTTGATACCCAAACTTATCAATATTGGACACATTACCACAGGAACTCACGTTGCCCAGATTTGTTTGTTTTTATTGGTGGAAAGCAGACAAATTCCCAGTGTACTGTTACAAACTGCCCCACCTAAAAACCGAAGATTCAACCACCCATTTAGGTGAGTTTGAACCAATTGATTTGGATTTAACCCGTTATGATAATATTGCCAAACGATTGGCGCAAGTTAAAAATGACGCTCAAAAAAATATCTAAAAACAACATCGCCACCAAAAATCTTGCATTTAATCAAATGATAGCTGAAATACAAATAAGTGGCGATGAATTCATCAGCACCAATCTTATTAATGGGCGAAACAGGCGTTGGTAAGTCATTGTTAGCCAAAAAGAATTTTTTTGAGCTTAAAAAGCACGACATTTAATCAGTGGACAGCTAATTGATGTAAATTGCGCTACATTAAAAGGCGATGGCGCGATGAGTGCGCTGTTTGGTCATGGCAAAGGCGCATTTACTGGAGCGGTTTTGAAGCGAGATGGCTATCTAAAATCTGCTGATAAGGGCGTGCTGTTTTTTAGATGAAATTGGTGAACTTGACTAGATGAGCAGGCAATGCTGCTAAAAAGCTATTGAGGATAAACAGTTTTATCCCTCAGGCTTGGATAAACCCGTATCATCAGATTTTATATTAATTGCTGGCACTGAATAAAAATCTGCAAACAGAAGTATCGGCAGGGCGTTTTCGTGCCGATTTATATGTGCGAATCAATATCTGGCAATATCATTTTACCCAAGTTGTTTGACCGTAAAGAAGATATCGCCCCAACATTGACCACCAACTGATTTTTGGCAAGTACAGAAATTGGACAAAAAGTGCAATTTGATAAGTTGGCTTTATCAGCTTTATTTGGAGTTTGCACTATCAAGTAGGGCAATTTGGTCCGGTAATTTTTCGGGATTTGTCCGCCAGTATTTTTGCGTATGGCAACCTTTAAATCAACAAGGATTTATTACTCAAGCAATTGTTAAAAAGAAATTACGCGATTAAATCATTTATGGCATGGTGATGAGCATGTGCAACATAATTGTACACAAAAATAAGGATGATGATTTATCGATAATTCCGTCTAATTTAGATGTTTTTGATAAAATTCAACTTGAGAAAGTACTTCAAATTTGTCGGCATTATAAGGCCAATAATGGCAGTCTAGCGGAAGCGGGAAGAGCGTTATTTGATGTGTCACGCAACAAGCGAAAAACCACTAACGACAGCGATCGCTTGCGAAAAATACTTGGCGCGCTTTTGGAATAAATTGGGGAAAAAATTTGATGTTTGGCTCAAAAAATTTTCAACAATTGTCGCTATCTTATGATAGCACCTTTTATAAACAATTAAGCCTAATTAAACGAGGATTTGTCTATGAAGTTTAAATATTACCATCTTTGTCTAATGGCATTTTTCATTTTGTATTATTTTGAGTGTGATTTATGCCATGCCTTATGGATTTAATTTTCATGAAGAAGAAAAACTTTGAGAAGGCGACAATTTTGGTCATTGCACCTAATAAAGGAGAAAGAAAAATTAAGCTAGAAGCCGATTCTGATGAATATTGGCTGTCTTGTTATGGGTTTGAAGAGATATGCACAAATGATTTGATTAATAAAAAAATTAGATATAAAAAGTAAGGATTTTAGTTAATACACAAAAACAGTGTTTTTTTAAACGGGGGTTTTATTAGATTATTATGATAATCATCATCATATCAATCAAAAATACGATTCAAAAAGATAAGCTGTTTATTTTATTGATAGCCAACACTATTTTTTTAGTTTTAAATTAGCATTGATTTTTCTTGGTGATGTTTTATTTTTGCGTATTAAAAATTTAATCCATTTTGGATAAATCCAATGTTTTATCCAAATAAAATGCTAAAAATGTACCAACAGATACTAAAAAGTGTCACACTGATACCAAGTTTAACAACAGGACTGGTATTAAATAAACTCAGTAATAAACCGCCAAAAACCCCACTGAAAATTGCAGTGAGCCTTTGTAAGGCTGACGCCATCCCTGCACGTTTTTTGAAAAGCCAGAGCAATGGCGGTGGCATTAGGCTGAGTTAATCCCAATCCTGAAATACAGCAAAACAGTGCAATGTAAACTAACTGTAAAGTTAGCCTGTCCACCTAGTAATATGCCTCAAAGATAATACACACCAGAAACAAGCTGCATCATTGCTCCAAAGCGGAATAATTGCACCAATCTAAAAACGTGCAGTTAAAAACTGATTGACCTGGGTTAATGCGATAAATCCTAAAGCATTTTGCTCCAAAAAGCGATGGCAAATTGTTTTTGTGATAAACCATAATTGACCATAAATAAATCACTGGCGATGGATAAATAAATAAAAATGACCCCTGCAATAAACCGCCGGCTACAGCAGGCAAAATAAACGTTTTGTCTTTTTAGTAAATCCCAATAACCCAAAAAGTTTGACTGATGGGTTTGGTGTTGCGATTTTCCAAAGCAAGTGTTTCTTCTAAGAAAAATGCGTTAAAAAGTAGATTGAGTACGCCGTAAGCAGCCAGAAACCAAAACAGCGCTTGCCAACTTGCTATAGACAAAAATCGCAGCTCCAAGACTGAGCGCTAAAATGGGTGCAATTCCCATCACCAAGATCATAAGGCTAAAAGCTTTTGCTCCTTTGAATGGGATTTAATTTATCACGAATGACCGCTTTTGGAACAACCGATGTTACGCACGCTCCTAAGCGCTTGAAAGATTCTTGAAATGTATAATGTCATTTCGTGCGTTGTCATAGAACAAAATGATAGACGCAACCACAAAAATACTCATACCAATATACATGGGTTTGACCTGACCAATACGGTCAGATAATGGACCATAAATCAGCTGACCAATAACCAATCCAGTAAAAATAAAATGGAATGGAGCGAGAAACTTCAGCAACACTGATGCCAAAGTCTTTGCGCATGAGGAAGTGCTGGTAAATTCATGTCAATTGCTAAAGGACCAATAGCAATCATCATACCCATCATCATTACCCAAAGTGTAGGAAAGGGCTGCTTTAATGCGTCAGTACGGCTATTCATAAGATTCTCAATGGATTGAAAAATTTGTAGGCAAGTTTTGAAAAGTCATTATATCATAAAGCAATTTTTCTTCATCTTTTGGTGTTGGTTATGATATGATTTTTAAATTTTATATAAATCCATAAAAAGGAAATAAAATGGCTTTTGATACCATAATACATGACACCCATCATCAACAGGATTATAAAAACCTGAGTTGTTAAAAAGAATATCCATTTATTCACGTCCAACCTGTGGCGTGGGGAGAGATGGATGCTTTTAATCATGTTAATAATGTGGCTTTATTATCGTTATGCTGAATCAGCGCGTATTGGTTATTTTTCAAGCAACTGGACTTATGAATGGACGCTTTGATTTACTTGACAATTTTAGCCTATTCTAGTTGCCAATACCTAAAACCTGTCTGTTATCCTGATACGTTATTGATTGGTGTGCGTATTAAAAATTAGGCAATACCTAGTCTTGAACTTGAATGTTTTGATGTTTAGCAAGCATCAAAAATGCTGTTGTGGCTAAAGCTGAAGCGGTGATTGTACGTACTGATAAATCGATGAAAAACAGCCATGGAATGAAAATGAAAGAGCGGTTTTTAGGAAAATTTGAGGGGCGAGATTTATCATGTCAAGAATCAAAATAATAATAAAAATCACTTGCAAAAACATAAAAATAAGTTGCGGTAAAGATGTTTATTAGAACTTTCTAATAAACAATTCTTATCTTAACCATCAGAAAAAGGAAGTTTTTATGCGTTATGCCAATCCCAACACTCCAAAGCAAAGTTCACTTTAAAACCCAATACGATAATTTTATCGCCGGTGAATGGGTCGCCCCGTTTTTAGGTAAATATTTTGATGATATTTTACCTGTTGATGGTAAACCTTTGCAAAAGCTGCAGACTCCACTACCAAAGATGTGGAATTAGCGTTAGATGCTGCTCATCAGGCAAAGGGATGCTTGGGCAAAATGATCACTCACCAAACGAGTAGATATTTTATTAAAAATTGCTGACCGTTTGAGGCAAATTTGGAGCTTTTGGCGGTTGCTGAGACTTGGGAAAACGACAAACCTATTCGTGAGACGTTCGTGCAATACAGACAGGATGCGTTTGGATAAACTGCTATCACATTTACCCTGCTTATGCGGCGTTTGGCGGTTACAAACAATCGGGCATTGAGCGAGAAAACTATAAATGATGCTTTGAAACATTATCAACAAAACCAAAAATTTACTGGTTGGTTATTCGCCAAAAGCCTTGTGATTTTTCTAATCACTTTTTATTAAATATTCATAACAATAAAGCCATTCCTATATTTGCAATGGTTTTATAAATAGAAAAATATTTGCAAGATTAATAAACTCAAAAGACAAGATTAATAAATCTTGTCTTGGTCAATTTAAGTGATATAAACGCCGTTAATTACCAGCCTTGTACTACACCATCTTCTTGAAATTGTTTTTGGTTTCAGCAACGACTTCGTCAGATTGGTGAAGCTTTTAACAAAGTCTTGAACTGCTTTGCTGTCTTTGTTATCAGCGCGTGCAACGATGATATTGACATAAGGTGAATCTTTTTCTTCAACAAAAACACCATCTTTAGCCGTTAAACCCACTTGCCCTGCATAAGTATTGTTTTACTGCCAAATCCACATCATCAAGCGCACGAGCGGCAACGGAAGTATCAACTCTTTGATGTTTAATTTTTTGGGGTTTTCTACAATATCCATAGAGGTTGAGAATAAATTGGTATTATCTTTTAATTTGATAAGTCCTTGTTTTTCAAGCAAAAATCAAAGCACGAGCTAGATTTGATGGGTCGTTTTGGCACGGCGATGGTCGCCCTTCTTTTAACTCATTAACATTTTTGATTTTTTAGAATAGCCTGCCAATGGATAAACAAACGTATTGCCAACAATCACCAAGTTATCCAATTTTTCTCTTGGCTGTCTTTGTCCAAATAAGGCTTATGTTGCATGGCGTTAGCATCCAAATCGCCTTTAGATACCGCAGTATTGGGCAATGCGTAATCATTGAATTCAACGTATTCCACCACAAGCCCATATTTTTCTTTAGCAACTTTAGCAGCAACTTCAGCAACTTTATGCTCAGGACCGCTCATTACGCCAACTTTTAATTTTTCTTCACCAGCAGGTTTGCCTTCAGCTTTTAGCATCGGTTTTTGCATCCGCTGCTTCATTAGTTTGAGCCTTGGCTTCTGGTTTGGTTTCAGCTGTGTTATTTTTAGCATCACAGCCTGCTAAAATAATCCCTGAGGTAATGGCACATAAACCAAAAAGTGATTAAATTTCATAAAAATTCTCAAAAATAAAAAGATACCATATTAAAAACATAAAACAAATCATAAGTTCAATATGTAATTTTTATCAAAAATTCAAAAAGCTAAGTTATTTTTGGCATGCTAAAATCATACATTAACGATGGTCAAATTTTTGTGCCAAAAACATCCCCACATTTTTGAAAAATCATCACAATCGCTACGATGATGATGGTAGAAACCCATTTGACGTAAACCATACCACGATGCTCACCAGTAGCTAATAGCAAGATTGCTCTAAGCCGCCGCCGCCAACCACACCCGCCATTGCTGAATAACCGACCAGTGTTACCAGCGTCAGAGGTGATGGCGTTAATTAGAATTGGTAAACTTTCAGGCAGATAGTATTTACTGATGATTTGCCAGTTACTTGCGCCCATAGCGTGAGCGGCTTCGGTCAATCCTGATGGAATTTCAGCTAAAAGCGTTAGCCGTCAAACGGGCTACAAAAGGGATGGCAGTTACGCTAGAGTGGTACAATTGCAGCTGTTGTACGCAGTGTTGCGCCAACTAAAGTCGCGTTACAGGCGGTAAAATAATCAATAAAATAATAAATGGCACCGACCGCCCAACATTAATCACAACATCTAAAAATGCGGATAATTTGGGGTTTTGCAAAATACGCCCAGACCCTGTCAAAAATGCTAAAAACCCAAAGGTAATCCAACCAAAGGCGGCAACTATTGTAGAAACGAAGACCCATATACTACAGTTTCAAAGGTGGATTTACCAACCATTTGCCACATTTGCGGGGTTAATTCTGTGATAAAATTTTGAATAAGCTCATGCCACATAGCCGATTACCTCTAAACCAACTTGATGCTCTGCTAAAAATCTTGTGCCAATTAATGTCATTAGGATTTCCTATAGATTTGAGCAATTATAAAGTCGAATTTGACCCCGCCAACATAATCCATCTGTGAAGTCAAAAATATTAAATTCTACCCCAAACTCTTTACTAGCTTTACAGAAAACAGCGGGTATATCTACTGAATTGCCTGTAAATTCAAATTTAATCACAGGGCTGCTGGTTGGCGTAGATGATAGTTTTGGGTAAATTCATCAGGTAAATTAACATGAAATGTTGAACGAATGAACGCTTTGGCAAGAGACAGTTTTTGGATTGGCAAAAATTTCTCCAACCATACCTTGTTCGACCAAAAACGCCTTTATCAATAACGGCTGCTTTATCGCAGATTTGCTTTGACCACATCCACTTTCATGAGTGATGAGCAAAAAGTGGTAATGCCCAGTTCTCGGTTAATAATAAAGTCAAAATTGCTTTAGTGGTGGCTAGGGTCTAAGGCGCTGGTTGCTTCATCACACAATAAAACTTTTAGGTTGGATGCCAAAGCACGAGCAATAGCGACACGCTGTTTTTGACCTCCTGACAAATTGGCAGGGTATGCTTGATGACGCTCAGATAATCCAACCAAATCTAAAAGTTTAGAAACTTTATCGTAAATTTGCTGTTTGGGTGTGTTTGATAATTCTAATGGCAACGCTACATTGTCAAAAACAGTGCGAGAATGCTAATAAATTAAAATGTTGAAAAATCATGCCGATTTTACGACGCTCATGGATTAATTTTTGCATCAGATAAAAGTGGTTAATTCCACACCATCAACAAATACCTGTCCACCAGTTGGGCGTTCTAATAAATTGACGCAGCGAATTAAGGTAGATTTACCGCGCCAGATGCACCAATAATACCAAAAATTTCACCAGCGTTCACAGTCAAATTGGTAGGGTGAACAGCAGTAAATTCATGTATTTTGTTTGCCTTTTTGGTATAAAATGCTTTTTGATACTGCAACAAGATTTATCATAAATAAACCATGAATATAAATTCTAGAAAAGTTGCTCATTATAGCATGGCTTTTAATAGAAGATTTCTTGACAAAAACAGCAAAAGCAGTGATAGCTTAGGAATATTTTAAAATTTCACCAAAATAAATTACTATGAGTAAAACCCGAGCTCACTAAACCACGCTTACCAAGCCTAACTACCACCGATAATGACCTGAATTTTTAACCGAATTTCGCATCAATATGCTAGTTTGGGGATTGGCGACGCGCACTAGAAATGCCTACATTCGCGATTTACGTTTGTGTATGGCAGGTACCAAAAATCGTTACCAACATGGCAAGAAAGCGATATTGCTGCTTTGTTTGGATTATTTTCAAAGCAAGAAAAATCCCCGTACTCAAGCGCGCGTTTTGGCAAGTTTGCGTCAGTTTTTATGGCTGGTTGGTGAAGGCGTGCGAGAAGATAATCCATGTAGAACATATCAAAAACCCAAAAATTGGTAAACCCTTACCAAAGACCTTATCAGAAAGTGATGTAACGAATCTGCTAAACACTCCTGATGTTACTACCACATTGGGCATGAGAGATAAGGCGATGCTTGAGGTGATGTGATGCATGTGGGCTTCGGGTATCAGAATTGGTAAAATTTGTCATTTGCTGAACTCAATCTTAATGCAGGCTGACTACAAATTACCGGTAAGGGCAATAAAATGCGTCTGATTCCACTGGGTGAGTATGCTATTGATGCTATCAATCAATATTTAACGCATCGCTCATGAATTTTTACCTGTGGGAAAAGTTGATTGTCAGGCATTGTTTTTGACTGAGCAAGGTGGTTATATGACAAAGGCATACTTTTGGCATTTAATCAAAAATACACCAAACTTGCAAGATTCATGTCAGTGCTCTCGCCACATACACTGCGCCATGCTTTTTGCTACTCATTTGCTCAATCATGGAGCAGATTTACGAAAGTGTTCAGCTTTTTGCTTGGACACAGTGATTTATCCACCACACAAATTTACACCCATGTTGCCATGGCTCGCCTGCAAAGTTTGTACGAAGAATATCACCCGCGTGCATAAGGTTTAAAAACTTAGCAAATTTTCGAAAAATCCATCATTTGCCTGCTCCATCATTTTCCATAAATGTTTTATGATAAGATTTGATTAAACGACAAAGGGTAGCAAATAGAAAGACTCAGTTATGACCAAAATTGTAATCATTGCAGCGCTATGTTTTTATTTGTCACTGGGCTTGGAATGATTTCCATGCTCATTAGTGAACGCAAATACTACCATAAAAAGTGTTATGGATGATATCAAAAGAAACTCATGTGCGTGAGCAATATGTGATGACACCTTTTTTGCTTCTACAAAATCAGAATAACAATCAGGTTCTGTTTGCCGATAGTAGCAACACTGATATGCTGACAAGTGTTAGCCAAGATGAATATCATCGTGGCATTTTATCATGCTATCAGCTATAATGGTCAGTTTACTATGACGCAAAATTTTTAATCTAAAAAGGTTTTGATAAGGCTACTAAGCTTTTTATCAAATACATCACAAGCTGTCAAAGAAGTTAGTAATCAAAAATCCTACTGATAGAACACAAACCGCTATTAAAAGTAATGAACGTTTGTTTGAAACTAAATCCAACACCCAAACCAAAAGAAAAATAAAAACACTATCAAAAACTATCCTTGGTGATTGCTGTAAGTGATTTGCGTGGGGTTCAACCAAATGAAGTGATAATTGGCGAAAAACATATCCTGTAAAAATTTGTCAATGATGGCAAACTGCCTTTTTGCATATCTGGAAAGCAGATTTAAGTGAACTGCTGGCTCAAAAATTTAACTCAAAAACCCAAAACTACTTACAACTCGAGCTAAAACTTTCAGTTGCTCTGGTATTGATAGTATTACACCATACCTTTAGGTGATAATTTTACTGCCAGTTTAAAAAGTAATTGGAATGAACCAAGTTTTTGGCGGTGCATTGCCAGTTCAAAAATCTTACAAATCAAGGATTTGATGCATCTTGGCAGGCGGGCTTTATTGCTCATGAAAATGAAAAATTCACTACTTAGTTGCTTAAAAGATAATGAAAAATGTCCAGATTTTGAACTTGAACAAAAACAATTATGAGCTGTTAAGTACGTCTTTTGTGCAAACAACAGACACCTACATTCAAACCGAACGCATTATTAAATACGCTTTGCTGTTGGTACTGATTTTATTTGGTACATTCTTTTTGTTTGAGACGATTAAAGGATTGCGCATTCATCCTGTGCAATACGGCTTTGGTCGCCAGTGCTTTACTAGTGTTTTATGTACTTTTGCTGTCATTGGCAGAATATGTAACGTTTGCCTTAGCTTATTTGATTGCTGCAGCAAGCTGTGTTGGAGCTACTTGGCTGGTACATCTTATGTGTTGAAAGTACCAAAAACGCGGAGTGTTTTTTCTGCGATTGTTGCATCTCTTTATGGCGTATTTTTATGTGGTCTTATCTTCTAATAGCTTTAATTTAATTTTTGGGCGCTGTATTTTGTGTTTGTGTTGATTGCGCTGGTAATGTACGTTACTAGAAATATTACTGGTATGAGCTTGGCGCAAAAGATGCGCATCAAAACACAAAAACAACCAAAGCCAATTATCGGTTCAGCCGCCAAAACTATGGATAATAATCCATCAAATGATGTCAAGGAATAATATGCGACCACAGGTGTTTTTCTCAAGGTGAAGTTACGATAAAACTGATTGGGTGTAGCAAGCAAAATATCATTCATCGCCTGAATGAGTTGCAAATTCATTATTGTCAATTTTGTTACTGGCTTTTTATACCTGATTGGATTTGATGGTTAGTTTGAGATGACCAGTCAAGGTATAACGTGCTGCCAAACTCAAAGATTGGATTAACGCATTGATCAAATAAGTCATCTGATATGAAATAAGGGTAAATTTATTTACCCTTGTCTTTCGTAATTACTATTTATAATCTAAGATACAAATTTCATGCAGAGGATATAAATTAAAATCATCTGCATTTTTCCTTTGACGAATTAAGTTTTTCTTTATCGTTTGATATAAACAGATAGTTTGGCTGATCGGTCTTAAAGGCAATGCTTTTCTAGACCGATGTTGGAAATTTCATCAAAATCCACTCAAACGGCTTTCTAAACTTTCTGCTCCCACTCCCCAAAAACGTCCATCAGCTAGATTTGCCAAATACATGGCGTGAATTTGCCCAATTTCTGGAATATCAAAAGACAATAAAGTTTTGCATTGATTGCTATGGCATTTGCTTCTTCTAAAGTTTCGCGGATTGCTCCGTCCTTCATGCGGTTTCACCAATCTCATAAAACCTGCAGGCAGTGTCCCAAAAACCGTACCTAGGTTCAATGGCGCGGCGACACAAAAAGAATCTTGTCATTGTGCACTGCTAAAAACCCCACAAACCATTTTAGGTTTTCATAATGAATAAACCACAATGTTCACATACCAAACGCATTTTGGTGTCACCATTGGGAATCTTTTTACGGCGCTTTGACCGCATTGCATGCAATAAGCCATAATTTTTACGTATCTAAAACAAAAATTTAGTTTAGCAAAAATCATCATTTGGTGTAATTTTTCTTTTTGAAAATAAAAGCTATTTTAATTTCAGTGCGATAAAATTGAGTGGTTTTAAATATTATTTACTCGTATTATAACTGTATAAAAGGTAAAAATAATTTATACTACACACTCATCAATACAGCTCTTAATTTTTATTAGTATTGTAATATAGAAAAATCGTACTAATTTACAATTAGTTATCAATCATTGTAGCGATATTTATAGTAAAATTACCATGGATGAGCTGCATTGCAAATAAAGAGGAAAAATATGTCATCATCCAACCAAGTCAATCCAAAAAGAAATTTTACACATCAACCAAATCCAGTTACTGCTTGCTGAAAAGCGTACCGCATTGTCAGTCATGCGTATCGGTATTGCAATTTTGGCATTGCCTTTGAGTATTAGCAGTTTATTGATTGCCACTTCAAAATTGTATAATGTAACTGAGGTTTGGGCGCTTTTTTCTTGGCAGTTATGATATTAAATATCATTTTAGTGATTTTATCTTTGTATTTAATTATTCGTTCGGTTCGAGCATATAGTATCATTATGAAAGAAGAATTGATGCAATTAAACAATTATCTGACAGTGAATTAAAAAATTAATATAATTAACTGGCAGTTGTTCATTTTAAATATTATTTTCATGATACAGTTAATTTATCCTGTAAAAATAGAGCAATTTTGTTATCATAGAAATCTCATGTATAATGATTTATTTATTTGTATGTTAAGATTTTATGCAAAAACCCATCATCAGTGAGTTATCTTGTTGCTACTAAAGGCATTTTACACAATAAACCGCCTACTAGCTTTTAGCATTAAAAGCAAATATTTCTCATTACAATTCATATTCTCAATCTAAATACAATCAAGCTGTTTTGGCTTGGGGACAAGAGTCGTCAAAAAGCGGATAAGCTTGCTAAAGCAGTTAAATCTGCCTTTGTATACAGTAGAAGATGGTTTTTGCGTTCATTGGACAGCGGTACTCAAAGTTGAAACTATGGGGCAAGTTTTATTTTTGGATAAAACAGGCATTTATTTTGATTTTAAACCAATCAAATGATTTTGCAAACCATGATTTTTCAAACCATAAAAACATGGAATGAAACAAAACGTCAAAAAGCCAATATTATATAAAAATTATTGATAAGCAGTTATCAAAATACAATCATACGTTATTTTGCCCCAACTTAAATGAATTATCAAATGAACCATTAAATGATTCGTGTAATCATATTTCTAGTAGTTGATCAAGTATCTAATGATGCTTCTATCGCTGGAGCGGGCGCTGTTGATGACAATTTTTATCAAATGTTATCTTGTGCCATCAAAGACAATCCTCAGTCAGCGATTTGGATAAATCACATCCGGCTGGTAAAGGAGTCTCAACCAGCAATCACCAATTATCTCATCGTGCAAAAACCATTTTAAAAACGTGATAATATTGATGATATTCAGTATTATAAAAACAGAATGTAAATCCAATAGCTTTATTAAATCAAGTAGATAAGGTTTATACAGTCAGCTCCCATATGGGATTTGAAGCATTATTATTAAAAACAAGTTTATTGCTTTTGGGGTAAATTGGTATAGTGGTTTTAGGTCGACTGATGATAGTTTTATTTTTAAATATTATATCAAGATACGCAATTGCATTATCAAAAATTAGGGATAAAACCCAGACATCCATCAGTTATTTTATGCCTCTTATATCCAATTATAGCCATTATGCCAATCCAGCTACTCAAAAGCCTTGTGATATTGATGAAGTTATAGAATATTTGGCATTAAACCGAGATACTCGTGATTCAGTTTTTCAGGTCATCTTTTTGGCTTATCAAATCAGTGGTTGGAGTTTTTATCAAAGGTTTTGTTGATTTTCCAGATAATTATTTAAAATAAAATCATAAAATTATTTTGGTGCGATGATTTATACCAAAAACGTACTCATGGATAATAAAGAATTATCTTTTTCGCTTTTTGATGATAATTGGAATTATATTGTTTGGGGTCATATTAAAAACAAAAATTACACCACATCAATCATAAATTACCCCCATAAAATGTATGGAAGATGGGTTTATTCGTTCAAATGGTTTTGGGTGCAACACTTATTAGAGCCAGTTTCAGTTGTAGCTTGATGATATTGGTATCTATTACGATGCTAATGAACCTTCAAGATTGGAAAATATTCTGGTTAATATTTGGTTATCTGATGAACAAAAAGAACGAGCAAATAGATTAAAAGAATCATTATTAAAAATGGCGTTAGTAAATATAATGTAGGTCATAACGACCAACAATTTTGAAAAATTAATCAATTAAAAACAGCATTGCTCCATTCATTTAGTTATTGGACAAGTAGAAGACGATGCGTCTGTACAAAATTCTTTTAAGTTGTGTACAAACAAATGGTGAATTATTAACCAAAGTACGCCAAATTTATCCTAATGACATCGTGATTTACAAGCTACACCCTGATGTTGGAAGCAGGACTACGCGTTGAGAAGTCGCTGAGATGTGCTGCGGTATGCTGATGTTATTGCTCGATGATATTGCTATATCAGAATGTCTGTCGTTATTAGGTGAGCGTGATAAAGTCATACTATCGCAGCTCGTTATCGGGTTTTGAGGCTCTGGTGCGCGGTCTTAATGTGGTGTGTTATGGCTGCCATTTTATGCAGGCTTTGGTTTGACAGAAGATATTGATGATGTTAAATACAATCATACAAAAAGACAAGCTGTGTTTAATCGGCGAAAACGCAGTCCTTTTAACCATAGAAAATTGATTTTTGCCACATTGATTGATTACCCATTATACCATCTACCCCATGGTTATGGTTTAGCAACGTGCCAGAACAAACGATTGAATATATATAACAATGACAATCCAAGCAAAATTTTGCTCTCAAAAATCAATTAGAAAAGTAAAAACTAAATTGATGGCAGTTTCTGCCAATACATCACCAGCAATAAATCATACTTAATGTTATTATCGATGACTTACAATAATAGCTAGTAAATTTGGATTAAAACCAAATAAATAAATTTAAATGTAATTATGATGGTGCGTTATGACAGTTTCCATGGATAATCTTTCTAAAGCATAAAAAGATCTTATTATTGCATAGGTAAAATGGGAACTTTTGTCGTTTTACCAGTGAGAAGCATAAAATACGTTCCGCAAATTAGTCAATTTGAGGGCGATGCTATTGCCATGAAAAGCACATGAGTGAAGGCTATCGAGGACGAGTGAAAGGATGATACTTATATTACAGGCAACCAGTCTATAAATACGACATACAAGGCATTGTTGTTTGTTTTAATGATTGTCGACCTTATCATGAAAATTGCAAAAGAAAACTTGTCATTAAATATTGCTGTTTTTGAGGAAGGTTATTTGCGTCCTGATTATATTACATTAGAACAAAAATGGAATGATGTGCTATTCGCAATTAGATGCAAAATACATTCATACGCTAAACAAAATCAATTGAAAAACCAAAATATGCCGCCAATCGGTTTTATGTATGTTTGTCCGCACTTATTTATTATATTTTGGTATGGACAATGGTTGTACCCGCATTATCAGCATTATCGAGGACTCACTATCGAGAATTTTGGGTGAGCTTTGTGGCATTGGTTAGAAAAAGTGGTTCCGATTGTTGCCAGATAAACGCTTAGAAGAAAAAATTAATCCAGCAATTTTTATTTAGTGAGTTTTGCGAGGTACATAATGATTCTCAAATTACACACTACAGTCATTATACATGTTGAGGCATTTATTGAAGAGGTTTTGATATCCTTTTGCTCATTTTGCGCCATACCACAATTGTTTTAAACATCACCCGGCTAGATAGAGGGCATGAGATTATACTTATTTTATTACCAAATTAGCTATAGGTTAGATGTATCACAACGCGTCTTTTTATGGTTGTGATATACACCTAGCAAGCCTGATTCGAGCAAGTCTTGGTATGATTAGCAATTAATAGCACCACAGGATCTGCAAATCGGTCTATCATACCTACCAAAAACTATGGGTAAGCTCTTTTATGACATCAAAGGTATTACTGACCAAAAACCCTTTGGATGAATTTTGGCAAACCCCACACCACCCGATTATGAATTTTATTTTCAATTTCGCGAATATCTTATACAATAAACTCAACTTAATGGTTCTGTGGGCATTCGCCTGATTGCAGACTGATTTAAAAGGATTAAGAACAACTTATTAGTTTGCTAACTGCTTAATCAAATAAACGATTTTATAAATACACATAATTATTTATTGCTGGGTGATGATTATATGATAAAAACCGCTAGAATAACGGGTTTATTTATCTTGTTTTATAATTCCTATGACCGAACTTGCCAATATTCGTAATCACTACTTGCTCATATTGACCATGGTAAATCTACGCTAGCTGACCGCTTCATTCAGGTCTGTGGTGGTTTATCTGACCGTGAAATGCAGGCTCAAGTATTAGACAGCATGGATATTGAAAAGAGACGCGGCATTACCATTAAGGCTCAATCATGTACGTTGTATTGCAATCACCCAAAATGGTCAAAAGATATCAACTTAATTTTGCTGATACACCTGGGCACGTTGATTTTTCCCATGAAGTCTCTCGGTCTTTGGCGCGTGTGAAGGATGCCGTTGCTTGTTGTTGATGCTGCTCAAGGGCTGAGAAGCCCAATCTGTAGCAAAACTGTTACACCGCTGTAGAGCAAGGACTTGAAGTATTGGCAGTTTTAAATAAAATTGACTTACCGCAGGTAGAACCAGAACGCTTATTGAAGAGGATTGAAGATATTATTGGTATAGAAGCCACTGATGCGCCTAGAGTTTCGTGCTAAAACAGGTTTGCATGACGAACTTTTACAAGGTTTTGGTTGAAAGACTCCTGCTCCAACTCGGCGACTCGTGATGCACCTTTGCAAGCGTGATTATCGATTCATGGTTTGATAATTATCTTGGTGTAGTTTCTTTGGTACGTGTGAGAAGGGCGAGTAGAAACAGGCGATAAAATTTATATCAAATCTACCGGTGAACATCACTTGGTAACCAGTAGTATGGTGTATTACTCCAAAATCCTTGTGAAAACAGGTATTTTTAAAAGCCGGTGAAGTTGGTTTTATCATCGCTGGCATCAAAGACATTCAAGGAGCTCCTGTTGGCGATACCATCACTCTTGCCAAGACCCCAGAAGTTGCCAATATTCCTAGTTTTTAGTAACCCTGCAAGTTTATGCAGGTATGTTTCCTGGCTGATTCATCCGACTTTGAAAAGTTTCGTGAAGCTCTACAAAAACTGCAGATTAACGATGCTGCTTTATTTTTGAACCAGACACGTCTGAAGCGCTGGGCTTTGCTCGCTGCGGCTTTTTGGGTATGCTGCATGTGGAAATCATTCAGAGCGTTTGGAGCGAGATATAACCTTGATTTGATTACGACTGGCTTCGGTGATTTATGAAATTGTTAAGAAGAATGGCGAAACGGTATATGTAGACAATCCGTCAAAATTACCAGATGCTGGCATTATCCAAGAATTTCGTGAGCTGATTTGACGTTGTCATATTTTAGTCCCTCAAGAATATTTAGGGTAGTGTAATCACGCTATGCGATTGAACGGCGTGGTGTGCAAGTGGATATGAAATTTATGGCGCGCCAAGTTCAGGTGGTGTTTGATATTCCAATGGGCGAGGTGGTGATGGACTTTTTGATAAATTAAAGTCTGCTGTCGTGGTTTTTGCGTCTTTAGATTATGGTTTTGAACGATATCAGGCTGATAAATTATCACGTGTGGATGTGTTGATTAATGGCGAAAAAGTTGATGCGCTGGCGATGATTTGCCATCAAGAACACGCTCGCCGTCGTGGTAATCAATTGGTTGAGAAGATGAAGGAGTTAATTCCTCGTCAAATGTTTGATGTGGCAATTCAAGCTGCCATTGGCAGTCAAATTATCGCACGTTCTACGGTTAAAGCTATGCGTAAAGACGTTTTGGCAAAATGTTATGGTGGAGACGTGAGTCGCAAAAAGAAACTCCTTGAAAAACAAAAAGCAGGTAAAAACGTATGAAGCAAGTAGGTAGTGTTGAAATTCCACAAGAGGCGTTTTTGCAGTGCTAAAGTAGATGATTGGATTGCGTTGATAAAAACGCGGGGATGTTTTTATTAAAAAATAACAACGCGGTGATGTTTTGTATAAAGAACTCATCAGTTACAATAAAAAGCATTTGTATTTTTGCTGATTTTTAGTTTTTGATTGCTTTAGTAGTTATTTTTAGGAGTATTTGGTGGAATTTGATTTAAATCTTATCCTTGTAAAAGCCTCGCAACATTGGTACTGCTTTTTGCGTGGCTTATTGATAAGTTTATTTTATACAAATTAGTCAATCAACATTCTCAATTGATTGATTTGGCAAATAGCCACCTAGAAAACCAAAAAGAATTTTAGCGATGCTTTAGTAAAAACTGGACACGCACCAGCACCTGATGAATTTATTGTTCATGAGCATACCCCCGAATCGCTTAAAAATTTAAATGTTGCTTATCAACAAGCTCGCCAAAGTTTAATTCATGCTCAAGGTGGTGTTGACAGAATATTGCCTAAAGAACCATTACTAGTGCGTTGGGCGTATGAATATTTACCAATTTTTATTGATTATTTTGTTGGTACGTTCTTTTGTAGTAGAACCATTTAATATTCCATCATCGTCTATGGTGCCATCGTTGTATACGGGCGATTTTTATTTGGTGAATAAGGCGTCTTATGGTCTAAAACCGCTCTTTAACGCATACTAAGATTTTTAAGCACCGGTTCGCCAAAACATGGTGATGTGGTGGTTTTTCGTTATCCTTTAAATGAAAACGCTATTACACTCAAACGCATGATTGGTTTGCCGGGCGATACTGTGGCGTTTGATAATGGTGTGCTGACAATCAATGGTACAAAAGTTGAAAACTACATTAGCAGATTATCAAATGCCTCGAAGCCTTGCAAGATACCTTGTTTCAAAGACAAAATTAGGTCAGCACCGCTTAACAGATGATGAACGCAGTCATTTTGGACTGAACCGAAGAACAAAAATGCTAACTACTATCAAGAAAAACTGGGTGAACACAGTTATAAGGTGCGTTATTTTAAAAGAAGTGCTTGATTATGTTCCTCAGTTTATCGCAAAAGAATCCGCAGTCAACAGTCAAAACCAAATGGCAAATCACTGTTCCTGAGGGTCATTGACTTTTGTGATGGTGATAATCGTGACCGCAGCGAAGATAGTCGCTATTGGGGATTGGTTCCAGATCTAGCAGGGCGAGCAAGTTACATTTGGATGCATAAAATGAAGGTCATCAATCACCAAGTTTTGGGCGGAGTGGGTAAAATTGACTGATTAAAAGTACAAATTGTTTCTTTTTGGTTAAACAAGGTATTATCTCATAGATGGTAGAATAACGAATTTATTAGAATAAATGATGAGTTTATTATGAGACAACTACCATCTAATCAACGCGGTGCTAGTGTTACCACTATTGTTTTTAGGCGTGATTGCATTAGGACTTTTAATGCGTTTTGGCAATTGGAGCAATTCCCGCCTCATATTGGGGATTATCAATTTACAAAATTAGTTGCTCAAGAATTGGCAAACGCAAACGCTGCTAAACAAAGAACTGAGAAAGAGTTTTTAATAATTTTAAGTCGTCAAAACGAGTATTAATGCCAACTATACTGATAAACCTGAAGAAATGCTTATCATCACTAATAAAACTCCTGGCGCTGGCAGTAAAAAGCCATTATTCTGTTGAGCGCAATTTCTATGGCAATACATTTATTATACCTGCTTTTGAAAAGAGATTGCGCCAGCAGCCACAGCTCTACTTCCAATAATTAATAAGTTATAAATTACGGTACAAATCATCTAATCAATAATAATACATGCTTCAATTATAGAATGCTTCTACATCATATTTCACTGATTTTTATCAAGGATTGCCTTTATCTTTACAATCAATAGGCTATCAGTTTTCATCAGTGGAATTATTAAAACGCGCTTTGACACACCGTTCTATATGATTCTAAAAACAGTTATGAACGACTGGAATTTTTAGGAGATGCAATTTTAGGGTATGGTGATTGCTAAAGCCTTATTTCATCAATATCCGAATTAGATGAAGGCAAAATTAACCAGAATCGCGAGCAACGCTGGTGCGTCAAGACGTTGGTTGAAATTGCTCAAGATTTCATTGTTTAATCATGCGGATTTTGGGTATTGAGAGCAAAAGGTGGTGGTCGTCATCGAGCGTCTATTTGTAGTCAGATTGTGTAGAAGCAATTATTGGAGCCATTTTATTCAGACTGCCAAGACATCAAAAGTTTTGCAAGATATCATTTTATTGTGGTATAAGGATAAAATTTCTACCGTTGGTAAAGAAAAAGTACTCAAGGATGCAAAAATCTCGTTTGCAAGAATGGTTGCAAGCCAATAAACTGCCTTTTACCAACTTGAATCTGTTGGATACTATTGGCACTGCTCCTGATCAAACTTTTGTGATACAATGCACTGTAGTGATGAAAGACTGTTCAAAAATTATTGAAACAGGCGAATCACGGCGAATTGCTGAACAAAAATGTGCTGAACGCATGATTAATCAGCTCAATATGTTAATGTTTGAAAATCCCATCAAATATAAACCGCATAATTTATTTTTATCAATGAATTTAGCCAATCATCTATTCATCATGCTGATAGTTGATTGGTTCTTCATTAGTGAGTTGTAGGCGAAATTATGACTGAAAACCAAAACAGTATAATACCATTGATGCTGGCGCATCAAACTACAAAACATTGCTGATGATTTTCGGTCGGGATTTGTGGCAGTAGGGTCAGTCCCAATGGGAAAAATCCACATTGATGAATCATTTGCTTGGTCAAAAATTATCCATAACATCGCGCAAACCTCAAACGACTGAAATCGTATCCATTCGCTGGTATTTTAACGGATGAATCAGCTCAAATTGTCTTTGTGGATACTCCCGGCATTCATCACCAAAGAGGTTAAAAAGCCATCAATGAACGCATGAATAAAGCGGCAATTTCTGCATTATCCGATGTGGATTTGGTGTTGTTTGTGGTTGATGGATTGCATTGGAAAGAAGATGATTTATTAACTTTAGAAAAATTAGCTCAAAACGGATTTACCCATTATTTTGGTAATCAACAGCAGATACCATCAAAGATAAGGATAAGCTGTTGCCACTCATAGAAGAGTACCAACAAAGTTTTGAATTTGCTGTATCATTCCTGTATCAGCGCTGCATACAAAAAATTTAGATAGATTGCAAGAGCTTGTTGTTATCTACCAAAACGTCCACCTATTTTTCGACCCAGAGCAAATTACAGATAGAAGTGAACGTTTTTAGCCAGTGAAACTCATTCGGTGATCATGCGTCAATCAGGTGAAGAAGTACCTTACGATTTGACTGTGCAAATTGATGCATTCAAAGACGAACTCGCGCCCATAAAGACCCAGAAACGGGTAAATGGCGACGTGCTTGTACATTTATTGATGCAACAATTTTTGTCGAAAGAGCAGGTCAAAAACCATCATTATTGGCAATAAAGGCAGGTCGCATTAAGCAAATTGGTATGGAAGCTCGTATGATATAGGAAAAACTTTTTGACCGCAAAAGATTATGCTTACTCTTTGGGTGAAAGTCAAGGGGTGGAGTGATGATGAACGAGCCTTTTGACGAGTCGGGATATTAATTTAATCATCTGTTAAGATTATTATTGCTAGGATAAAAACGACCACCCACTTCTTGGCGTCAATATTGACCATATTGCCAGCATTACGCAACGCGCGTGGCACAGATTATCCCTGTCCTGTAGAGGGCGTGAAGATATGTAACGCCAGGGTGCTGATGGCATTACGTTGCATTTGCGTGAAGATAGACGCTCATATCAAAAGATGCTGATGTTTACGCCATTAAAACCATCAAAACCTCGCATGAATCTTGAGATGGCAGTAACTGATGAAATGCTTGCTATTGCTTTGGATGTTAAGCCAGATTGGGTGTTTGAGTGCCAGAAAAACGCATGAAATTAACCACTGAAGGCGGGCTAGATGTTGCCTCATGCAGAGATGTTAAATCTGCAGCAGTTTATTGACAGCTACAGCAGGCACATATTAAAGTTTCATTTATTGATCCAGATTTTATTCAAATTACTAAGGCTATTGAATTGCAAAAGCTGATGCTATTGAGCTGCATACGGGTGCGTATGCTCAGGCGAGCTTCAGCAAAATAATCAAGAAAGCGCTGGAGTATGAATTAAAGCGCATCAAACAGGGGCAGCAGCTTATGCTATACAGCAATATGCTAGTGAATGCAGGGCATGGATTAACTAAACACAATGTCAGTGCAATGCGATATTGTTGGAATTTATGAGTTAAATATTGGGCATGCAATCATCGCTGATGCTGTATTTGAGGGCTGGCTCAAGCAGTAAAAAGGATGAAAGACATTTTGCAAAAACGCAAATAGTAATCGCTGATTGTCTTATTAAAATAATAAAAATGCAAATAAATTATCGGATTTAAGTAACAATTGATTAAAAATATGTCATTTATTAATATATATTTGTAACATCTGTATCTTTTCGCCAGATAAATGTTACAAATTTTTAATTTATGGTTAAGCTTTAGACTACATCTACCAAAAATCCTAACTATTTTTAATGTTTTTGTTGGAAAATATTTAGGTTTAATGTTAGAATAAAAGTATGTCAATTCGCTAGTATTCGCTCAACTACTCTTATTCTTGGAGAATTTTTATGAAATTTAATCAATTGCACTTGCAGTGTTTGCCACGCTGCCAGTGTCACCGCTGCTTCTGCTGGTGTAACTGTTACCCCAATGGTTGGCTATACTTACTAGCTAACGAAGCTCATGGATAAACAACGTAGCGTGTTTAAAACTGGTAAAAGATTTAACCGACGGTGCTCCTGCACCTCTGGAGCGTCTACACCAAATAGTGGCGTTGCTTTAAAAAGTGACCTCATATACTGGTGTTGCTTTGGGTGTTGAACTAACTCCATCTACCCCAATTTCAAATAGAGTGGCGTTACAGATACTGAAGCTCGTGCTTCTAAGTTGTTCTGGAACCATGATGCAACTAACCGTTTTGATGCCAAAGAAGAAAAATATGAGCGGTAAAATTTTCTGGTTGGTTTGCAGCAGTTCACTGGTTATACTGACGGTAAATTTAAAACCTTTATGTACTCTATTGGTGGCGGTCAACAAAAACTACTGTTGAGAATAAAAGCTCAGCATTCCACCACTGCTGGTGAAATAACCCAAACTGGTCTAGCGGGTACTATCCCAGCAGGTTCAGAAGTTGCTAAATCAAAAGATACCATTGGTAATGTAGGTTTAGGGTGTCGCTACCTAATTAATGATGCGCTTGCTGCGTACGTGGTGAAGTGCGTGGTGTTCATAACTTCGATCATGAACTATGGGAAGGTCAAGCACTAGCCGGTCTTGAAGTAACTTTAGGTGGTCGTTTAAAACCTGCAAGTTGCACCAGTGCCTGTTGTCGCGAGCCACAACCAGAGCCTGAACAAATTGTTCCTAGAAGTTCCTCGAGTTGTTGAAGATGTAGTTGTGGATAGCGATGGTGACGGCGTAGCTGACCATTTAGACGCTTGCTGGCACTCCACGTAATGTTGTAGTAGATGCTCAAGGCCTGCCCGCAACAAGTAACTGAAATTGAACAACTACGTATGGAACTTCGCGTATTCTTTGATTACGATAAGTCTAACGTTAAACCACAATACCGTGAAGAAATCGCTAAAGTTGCTGAAAAAAGTGCGTGAGTTCCGAACTCAACTGCTGCGATTGAGGGTCATGCTTCTAAAGACTCAAAACGTTCTAACGCTCGTTACAACCAACGTCTATCAGAAGCCCGTGCTAATGCACCTGCAGTCTGTTCTAGCAAACGAATTTGGCGTTGCTCTCAACCGTCTATCAGCTGTAGGTTATGGTTTTGACCGCCCAGTAGCACCAAACGATACTGCTGAAGGTCGCAATGAACCGTCGTGTATATGCTGTTATCAAGGTAACAAAGAAACTACCGTTGTTCAAACCACTGACGGACAATAATTTATAAAGTATTTACTTTATAGACAAAAGCCACACAAGGTGGCTTTTGTTTTCTTTTAAACTGTCAATTTTGAAATTAACAAATATGCATCATCAGTCTCATAGTTTTTAACTGCGGTTTTATGTACTTTATTGAGCTGTTAATCATAAAATAAATACATTGCTGGTGTGTTTTAAATAAATTCTACTGTTTTTAATTATCAACCTTTGTAATTAAGTAATGTTCAAAAACTATTTAGCAGATAGTATATTAAAATACTTAAAAAATTTTTATAAATAAATAATCTAAATAAAAATCAAGAATATTATTATTCTTGCAAATAAAAAGAAAAATAATCTGGAAATTACAAAAATTATAGGTTGGAAAATGACCTTAAAATAGTCTTGATTATTATGGGATAAAAAGCACCATAAATAAGGCAATTTTTGGATGGATTTTTGTAAATGAGTAAAGATTTTTATAGTGTTTTAGGTATTGATAAATCAGCCAACGAAAAAGAGATAAAAAGCCTATCGCAGACTTGCCAATCAAAATATCATCCCGATAAAAACCCTGATGACCCTACAGCAGAAGAAAAAAATTTAAAGAAGCTACCATGGCGTATGAGGTAAGCTTTCTGATGCCCAAAAACGTTCAGCTTATGACTGTATAGGGGCATGCTACGTTTGAGCAAGCAATGAATAATGGCGGTTTTAGCGGCTCTGGCGGTTTTAGCGGCGGTGATTATTCTGATATATTTAGTGATATATTTAGCGCCTTTGGTGGTGGTCGCAGTAGTGGCTTTTTCTGAATGGTGGAGGTAGTTCACGCCGTCGCCAGTCGCGGCGGCGACTTATTACAGCGAGTATCTTTAACTTTAGAAGAGGCTGTAAGGGGCTGCAAAAAGGAAGTGACTTATCATAGTTTGGTAATCTGTCAAACTTGTCATGGTAAAGGCGCAAAAAGTGATGCTGATATTGTAACTTGTACTACCTGTGGCGGTCATGGTCAGAGTTCATATGGGGCAAGGGTTTTTGTAGTACAGCAAACCTGCCCACACATTGTAGAGGGTACGGGCAAGCAAATCAAAAATCACTTGCATGGACTGTCATGGACAGGGAAAACAGCAAAAATCTCAAACCTTGGAAGTATCTATTCCTGCTGGTGTGGATAATGGCGACCGTGTGCGTTTGGTTGGCAAGGGGCACTGCTGGAGATGCCGGCGCACCAAACGGCGATTTGTATGTAGAGATTCAAGTAAGATCTCATGATATTTTTGTGCGCGATGGTGTGAATTTGCACTTAGATGTGCTGAATTGATATTGCAACCGCAGCTTTGGGTGATGAAGTGGAAGTGCCAACACCAGATGGTCGTTTAAAAATTAAAATTGCCCTGCGAACTCAAAGTGGCAAAACTATTGCGAGTGCGCGGTAAAGGTGTAACTACGGTGCGCGAAAAATATGACGGGGGACTTGATTTGTCGAATTATCGTACAAACACCAACCAATTTAAATGATGAGCAAAAAGCCTTGTTAGAGCAGTTTGCCAAAACATTGCACGGTGAAAAATGGTGCAACTGCTAAGAAAAAGGATTTTTGACCGTTTAAAAGATGATGTTAAAGATTTATTTGATTATAATAGAATAAAAACACGGCAATGATTAAGCCGTGTTTTTATTTTAATAATAATTTTTAAATGATGAATAATAACGTGGTAAAAAGCTAGAATTCTCGGTATACTTTACTATTTATTTATATTTATTAAGGAAAAATATGGCAGCATTGGCAGTAGGTATTATGGGCGCATCTGGTCGTATGGGGGCGTATGTTGTTGGAAGCTGTTTTACAACACCCAAACACTAATTTAATTCATGGTTTTGTGCCTGGTTTTTCAAGTTTGGCAGGTGTGGATGCAGGTGAATTTATTGGTGCTAAAAAGCAGGTGTACCATTATCATTATTAAATAAAAAGATGAGCTTGATGATGTGGGTGTACTGATTGATTTTTAGCTTACCTGATGCTTTTTGATGAAACATTACAATTTTGTTTAGAAACTAAAACCCCACTTGTGTTAGGAGTGACTGGATTGTCGCAGGAGCAAAGAAAAATCGCCTAAAACAAGTCAGCAGTACTCTTGCAATTGTTTATGCGGGTAATTATTCCACAGGTGTGAATTTATCGTTAAATCTTTTGGCAACCACTGCTAAAGTTTTGGGGTTTGATGCCGATGTGGAAGTCATTGAACATCATCATAAGCATAAAATTGATGCTCCATCGGGAACAGCTCTGATGATGGCAAATGCTGTTGCTAGTGCGCGTGGTCAAACACTTAAAAACAAGTAGTATTTATGGCAGACAAGGCGCAAGTAAGCGTACGGATGGTGAAATTGGCATCTCATGCAGTGCGTGGCGGTGAAATTGTTGGCGAGCACACGGTGGAATTTATTATGAATGGTGAAATTATCGAAATTACTCATAAAGCTCAATCGCGAATGACCTTTGCTCAAGGTGCGGTGCGTGCAGCAATCTGGTTGCAAAATCAGCCTGCGTGGCTTGTATGACATGCAAGATGTTTTGGGGCTTTAAAGTCTGAAATAAGATGTTTTTAAACTTTTTATAATTTGATAGAAAACTCATGAATAAAGTCGTAATAAAATATCAAGATTAATTTTTATGATACTTTGACTTGTTCGTCTTTTTATTTTGCAATAAGTTTATTTTAAATATAAATTTTCTAATTTTTGATGTTAAGTAATTTTTTGTAAATTGCTTAGCATCCGTTAAAACTACGATTGGTAAGCCTTTTGGGGTAGGTTTGTTGGTATTATGGTGAACAGCAATACCAACAATAATACCAACAAAAATCATGAGCTTTCAATGGATAATAACAGACTACTAAAGATAACAAAAACCATCAAACCTAATAAAACAAAAGGGCTATCGTACGATGACGGACAGCCCTAGATTGTTGTTAGTGGCGGACTACAAACACATAAGATAAAAATATTGATTTTAAATAATTTATTTTTATCAATATATATACCAGTAAATATACCAGTAAAAAAATAAAATGACCCTAAGCGTGGTATCATCTAATCATGTTTTAGTAAGTTCAGGCATTTTTCTCTATTTTTGTCAGCGAAAATGTCGAGTTTTATATTTAAAATCAGTATCTTTCATACGAATTTTACTAAAAATAATGTCAGAAATTTCTGTCATAATATCATGAAAGGGGTAAATGACGTAAATAAAATGAGCGCAGGCGTGTTATTCATGCTGCCCTAACTTTTAATTTTGCGGCCTCAAGTATTTGGCTGGGGTGCGGTCATTTGAGATAAAACCTTATTTTTACCACCCTATGGGCTGAGTGATTAAAACTGGTGTTCATAATATCAAGGCGTATTTTACCCGTTGTTTAACTGAGTTTAGTTGTAAAATGATTACGGTTGCCAATCATACATTATTGATGAAATTGCATTGGGTAGAAATCCTCAATACTTTCTGTAAGTTTTAACAGTTCCAACATTTCAGGCGTGGTGGCGAATTATCTAAATATCTTTAATAAGCATTTTTATCTTGATTATTATCAACCAGCCAAACGCTTTTGTAATTTTTGGCTTGCCTTTAAAAGTTCAATGATTTTTGATACATAGTGGTTTAAAATAAATGGCTCATACTTACCCCCATTTGTTGACTTGTTTATTCAATTAGGCTTTTTGCTTGCGGGTGGTTCTTAAGCTGCAGTTCTTTCAGTTGCTGACTTAATATTTCCTTTTTGTATGTCTCGTAAGCATACAAATTATAACATCATCTTAGTATGCCTTGAATAGTCTCATATGCCACATTTCATCATCATTTGTAAATTTTTTAAGATGAGCAAAACAAAACCATTAATTAATTTTTATAAATCATAAGATTAAAATTCAATCATTTTAGACATAAAAATGCTACATTTGTAAATAAACATAGCATTTAAATTAGATTAATAATTAATCAGATGGAATGTCATTTACTGCATCAGGTTTTTGAGTAATTTTTCCATATGGGGATAAATTGGCTTTTCTAAATTTAATATATTTATTATATAATAAATTAATTAAATTATCTCACTTTTAAAATAATATTTTTGATACCTTGTTATATGCCCAAAACCCTATTTTATCGGGAACATCAGGGGAACATTTTAATAAAATCAATTAAAATCAATATCTTACATTAATTTTATCGGAACATTTTTAATATCCTATCGGGAGAACATTTATAATATTTTAATAAAATCAATAAGTTATAAGTATTTTTATCAAAAATGTTTTTATCGGGAACATCGGGAATATTTTAATAAAAATACTTATTTATTAATAAGTTATAAAATTTATATAGGGAACATGTAACCACGCTTTCTAAATGTTCCCCGATAGCAAAAATAAATCGGGAACACTAATTAAAATGTTCTGATAGAATTTTTATAAAACTATTGATTTTATTGATTTGTTCCCTATGTCTCTAGTGTTCCTCTTATTTTTAGGGTATATGGGGTGTGTCCCAAATCTCAATATCATCATCAATTTGTTTTGGTAAATATTTATTAAATATACTGATGAATTTTGCTAATTCACGTATCCTTTTGTTGTACTATCACCAAAGCTGATATTTTTCAGGTTTGATATTAAATGATTTTAATTTGTTAGCAGTTGGCGGGCAGTTAATAGCTGTCCGTTGTTATAGACCTGCCAATTCATCATTGGGTCATTGTTTAATTTTTCCAATAACTCAACTCGAACGCATACGCGGTTGATTGAACACTTCGCGTATATCCATTATTAGTTGTTCATTTAAACTTAATTTCCTTTTTCTTGATGGCATAAGGATAAACACGCCTGCAATGCTTCATCATACAAACACCTAACACATGGGCATTTCTACGCAAAGATATACCGAGTTATCAAAATCACGGTCTGTAATATCAAGCAATGGTATATCTACTGCCTGTACTTTTATGGGTATCTACCGCCCATCGTTTGATTCTTTGTTGCACTTTGGTCGGTATAGGATTTAGTTAGGGTTTTACGATTTAGGCGTTTAATCTTATCATCTTTTGCCTTTACGCTTCATATTAAAACGTATTGCACGACTAGCAGACGTACCGTTCATTTCTGCCAATGCCACTAAATACTCTTGCACCAAATACGCTGTAATTATCTACACTCTGCTTTTTATCCATGTTTACACGGGCAATATTACAAGCATGTATTGAATAACCAGCGTTAATTACTGTTAAAAGCTCTTATTGTCCTTTTTAGGTAATTATCCACTTCGTCTAATAGTAATGTAGGTTTGTAATATTCCATAATCCGATAAAATACCGCTTGGCTTTGGTTTACTGTTCATACAGGTTTATTTTACCAAACGCCCAAATAAACCCAATAAGGTACTTTTGCCACATGCTTTTTCGAGGTGCGGTAATCCATGCAATCGGTAGTATCTCGGCAATATCAGTTAGGTGAAGTCATAATCACCCATAACACAAAAGCGACTTTATAAGGTTCTTCAATGCAAAATATGTTCATTAATCAACGTATAAAGTTCTTTATATAGGGTTATACCATCTACAAATTCACCACTTGGCGTGAAATTTCAGGTATAAAATCGCCTTGCTTGCGTTCATTGACTAGGCAGGTTAATTTATCCCTGGGAATGCCAAAATGTTTTGATACTTTGCCTATGGCTAATAATTGTTGTAATTTGCAAGCGGGCAAGCTCATCAATGGCTTGTTTTAGTGGTTCTTGTTCAACTAGATTGTCCATATAATCATAATTGGGCGTATCATTGGGGGTTGTCTGTGCTGTTTTGGCTTTACTGGGGTGATGGGGTAAAGACTGAATCATGTCTTTAATACCATTATCATCTTCGCCGTACTCATACCATGAATAAATATAATCGTAACAATCGCCCTTTATCTGCTAAAGGCTGGTTATTGGCAATACACGCCCTGCAATATCCATCACGCCATGACTAATATTGCCCATTTAAGGCGGTAATTAGCTCATCTTGCCATTTATGCCCTCTGTCATCATTATCGCCATAAGATGCAATGACACTTTAATAATGGCGTTAAATCACATCTGCCAATGGTGGTTGCTCCGCCTGTGGTAGTGGCTAACAGCCCAATCTCAATAAAGCATAATGCATTTTTCACCTTCTACCAAATAAACCGTATCACCTTGATAAACAGGCTGTGCAGATACAACGGCTTTTGGGTTAAATTTGGTTCTGCCTAATTTAGTATTTTTGCCCATCAAAAATAAAAATGGTTTTAATCCATTTGCCTTTTTATCTGTATCAAAACGTACCTTTAAACAATTCTTTGGAAATGCATCATTGAGTGACTTTGTGATGTCAAGTTTGACAAGTTTTGTTCGTCAATTTGTTTTACTGTATCGCGCTCACGCCTGCGGTGTTGTCCATAGTGGCGTTATTTTGATGATCGTTTGCTGGGTGTGTTTGTGCTGTAGTAACGGTAAATAGCGGTTAAATGCTCATCTTTAGCTTGCTTTAGTAACTGCTTATCATGGCTTAATGCCCATTTGATGGCTTTTTGTAAGGGCTTCTTCATTAATATTTAGTTGGGTATTTGACTAGTGTTCATTAGTATGCCCCCTAATTCAATCATAGCGGTTTTGGTAGTTGGTGTTAGTCATTTGCACTATAAAAACCAATTAAATTACCTTTGCTGTGGCAGGCGTGGCAGATAAAACCCGCCATGTGTAGCATTGATAGATAGGTCTCATGTTTATCGTCATGAGGGCATTTGTGCATACTCCAGCCATTACCTTTAGTTTAAAAACCAAAACGGCGTATAAATCTATTGGGGCAGGTAGTAAATTTGGGTTAAATGTTCGCTTTGTAATTGGGTTTGGCGGGCATTATTGCGTTGATTTGCTGTTACATATCGTCTGTAATATGCTATTATTATTCATGTTTTTATTCCTTAGCCCCAATTTACTGTTGGGGCTACTTTATGGATGCATCCAAATTTGGATATATCTAAATTTAAAAGATCTTCCTAAGCCCCTAATCATCACTCAGGTGGGGGTTTTCGTGTTTATGGTTAAGGGTTTTAAATACTAGTTTTAAAACGAAATGCTGTGTTTTATTGCCACTTTCGTGCCTGTTAGTAACTCATTGAGTTGTTCGCTACAGTGTATGCATAATCATCATAATGATTGGTATAACCGCCAATGGCTCGCAGTAACGATTTTCGGTTATCGGACTGGGCGGGTGTCTTCGATGGATAAGCCATCGCTGAGTTAGTAACATCTCGAGATTTCGGTTAGCGTTGCTGCTATACAGTCTCTAGCCTGTCAATATCTAAGATAGGGTGGTGATGGTGTCAGTGATGGGTTTCAGTACTCGTGCGAATACCCTAATAGATTTTGAGTTAAACACCCTAAAATGCGGTGTGGTTTCACTCTCGGCTCTATTAGCTAACCGCTTTCACATATTCGCCTATTGGCTTATTTTGTAATATCAACCACCATTACAAAGGGATAATCTACAATGTTGGGCCGTAGTTTATATATGATGGAGTTTCACGCCTACACCTTTGGCTGAGTGCTTTATGAACGTAGCCAATTTCAAACAGTTTGGCGTGACTGCTAATAGATTTCGAGAGAACATAAGCCATTATCACTCGCCTATGCCTGTTTCAGTGATATATTTTCATTAGGAATATGGTTTGATTGAAATTGTATTCAAATGCACCCATTAGATTGTTTAAGCTATGGTTCATGCTCATGGCCACTTTTGAGTTTGAGAAGCTTACCTTTAAAAAGGTGATGGGGTTCACTCTCGCTGCAATAGCCAACTGCTCCACATATTCGCCCGGTGAGCTTATTTTGCAGTACTCACCCCATCACGCTGAGGAAGGTAAAGCACTATATTAATAAAGTTTTTAAATATGATGGGTTTTTGCCCAAGAATAGACAATAGCTCAATTTTGGGCGGTATGACGTAACCGCTATTGCATTTTTGAGAAGAGGACGCCATTATCACCGTTTGGCTGGGCTTTGTGAAGTGATATATTTTCACCACTGCAATGCTTCAAATGAAGTTGAAAGAATCTCATTATAAAAACCTTATAGCTATTAGATACAAATAGATAATTTTAATTTGGCTGACACTACATATCATGAGTCAAAAATCATGTTATAACGTCTTCTATGTTCATGGTGAGTTGTATAACTTTACCCCAAGCAATATTGTTTTGGGGTGTTTTTATGCCCTATGTCATCATATTAATATCTGTGTGTGTAGGATTAACATGGTACTGAGGCCCGTGTTATAAGTTATCCAAATAAAGATAAGGTATTATTCCTGGTTTAGTGTAATGCTATTTTAATCATTACATCTTTTATTAAATAAAAACCGTGACAATTAACTACAAAACTCGCATTACTTTTTACCAGATTTTACTCTGTATCTCTTGCTGGAAATTCTCCTGGTAATACGATTTACTATAATCTCAGATCTCTCTCAGATGTCATGGTAGCAATTGGAATCTCCAGCTTGGTTTTATAAACTCTACATTACCGAACCATTGTCAGAAAGAATGTTTGGGCTGGAGGTGCTATGCGTGAGAATCTCCCGCTAAATCAAGGAAAATATGCACGGCGGGGTATGGGTGTCCATGTATTGGCGATAGTAATTATTTGCACGTCTATGAAGTTATTCTCCTTTGTGGGCGTTTGTGTTGCATTTGTTGGGTTTCTCATCTCTTAGGCTCTAACCAATAGATGTCTACTACTGCCCTCTGAGGGTTTTAACTAGCTCACTTTTATCGAGTTCCGCCCTTTGCTCTCAGCTCTCACTGATGCATATGACTAAAGGCGGATACAGCACCAAAATCTTTTAAGAGTGGTAAGCGGGCTCGATAATCTACGCCTGCGTGTAGTTTTTCATGATAATTTGTTTTATGTCTCATGTACGTGCCCTGTATGCTATTTGTAGCCATTGATGAATATCTCCCGTTAGCGCCATTACTGTAACAGTGAGCGATAATTTCGATGGGTTCGAAATCTGCCTGTTTTGCCATCGGCTAGCAAACAGTGCTGTCTGATGGGTAAAAATGTAGCTAATAGTGAGTGATACATGGCTGAGCTCAGTCTTTGGGTGAAGTTCTTGCTGTGTCTATACTCCTACAAGGTTTTGTTACCGCCTTATTGCCCGGTTTTGTAGGTGTATGATACAGCTGAGTGGATTATATAAGACTAATTGTGCTTACAGTAAAAAGGGCTATCTAGTCATGATAACGCACTCCCTTGATATTGGCAGGCAATATGCCTTAGACCACTTAGCGATAGGGCTATCTAGCCCACTTTAATGTCATTGCCCATCCTATTTCCAATGGATGCCGTCCAGCCATTTTAGCGTGCCTCCCCTTGATATTGTACGCACATCCCATCTTTCTGTAGAGGTTTCGCGTAACTGGTCGTTAATTGCTCCTTTCCTAGCATTGTCTTTCAGTGCTCAGACATCCATGTTATTCACGTACAACGCATATAAAAGTTTGCTAATGGTTTTTCGTGAATCGGCGTTTGACTTTCCCTGTTTTCTGCAATTGATTATTTAATTTCTTTCAATATGTGCTTGTAAATGTGTTATCTCATCATCTTTGTTGCTTGCATCTCTGTTTACTCCGTTATTGTTCTATTAAGCGCTTACAATCTAGATTAGGCGGTATTGTTGTTCTTTCAACTGGCATATCATTAAACAATTGATTAAAACTCTTTGGCTTTTGTGGTAAAGTCTCCTCAGCTTTCCATAAATAAAGATTTAAATCAAAATGGTGAGACTAGTTTTAGCCATCGAAAGCTCACAGTAATAAAATTTCATTGTAAGATTCTGTTTTATCCGTTGGCTTTGGTGGATAAGTTTCACGCATATAATCATAAACACTTTGCAGTAGTGATGTTTTTGCCACATTATTGTCTCTTTGTCATTCTTACTTTTTGATATAAGGATATATCAAATAGGTCGCATTTTCTTAAAATATAACCAACAACTCCTTTATGGTCATTTGCTTGTACTGTCTTTACAAATATTATCAATAAATTTTCCAATGGAGATAAATTCGTTTTTGCATTTTCATACCTTAAACCATATACCTAATAAATTGTAAAAGCAGGCGGGTCGGTCTGAAGGCATGAAAAGTAACGCCGTTTGGGTAATTACTCTAGCCTGCTAAATCATCCTAGTAGCAGTTAAACCAGTGCGTCTGTTCTGAGGCTACCCAGCCTGTAAATGCTTTTCACTGTATTAATGGGCTAATTTATGGTCAGGAAGCTGTTCAAGTGCTGATTTTCAGCTTATCACTATTTGTAGCGCCCTTACGGTCGCCTGATGTATCTATAGTTGATAGCTCGTTTTAACCTGTTTTTACTGGGAATATTCATTTATTTCTACTCTAATGATTGTTAGCAACCACAATATATTTACTGCAATGCTTTAATTCCATCACTTCTACTTTATGAACGACTAATCACCCTGTTATTTCATGCTCTTCGTGTCGCATGGCTTTTACTAGAAGTCTAACGTAAATGCCTGCTCGTTGTGGTCGGTCGGGCGTTTTGTTTTATAGGTGCGCAAATTACTCTGTTTAACTCTCATCTAAGATATCTGCCGCATTTGGTTCATCATGCGAGGGCAGGGTATAGGTTACAACCGTTATAAAGCTCTTACGGTTTTGTAATATTGCCTTGCACATGAGATAACTGCGTAATTCTATGTGGCTTCGCGGGCTGTGCATGCATACTCATATAATGCCAGTACTCTGCTAGCCTCTCAAAACCCATGCCCTGTCATCCGTCCTTGATAGCCCATACTGCGTTTTGTACAACTAGCAAAGAGCATTATTGGCTTAATGAGATCTGCCCGTGCTTCTGTTGCTAAAACACATATTCATTATGCAACTGCATTTTTGAATCTCTTTTAATATTCTAACCGCCTGCGGGGCTAATGGTACAACATGAGGTAAGCCGTTTTTCATGCGTTCTTGGGTATATGCGAAAGACAAGTTTCAAAATCTATTTCTTGCCATCTCTTACACTCTAAGCTCACTTGTACGTACAAAAGTATAACAAAAGCACATAAAGTTTCGCATATTTGGTTAATGGTTCACTGTTGCAATTATCAATATCTGCTAATAGACGTGGTAACTGGCACAATGGGTATGCAGTAATGTGTGGCTTTGTGTTCCTACTAGGTTTTTGGTGAATGCTTTCCCAGGTATTGGGTTTGCTGTGGTTTTCAGCTAATCCTTTTCAATAGCATAACTCATAAATGGCATTTAACCAAGTAACTATTCTATGGGCAGTGCTGGTTTTACCAATCACGGCCAAGCGGTCATGGCATAACGTAATATCAGCTAGAAACTGATTTGATAAATATCTTTTTCACCAATCATTGGGCCGATGTGGTTTGATAGCCTGTTTTCATCCCGTTTAGGGTGCTGGCTTTAATCCTTTGTTGTTGGTTGGCTAGCCATACGATGAGCAAACACATCAAAACAGGACATATTATCGCTTCTTTGGCTGACTGTTCTTTGGGGGTCTATACCCTGTTCAAGCGAGGTGATCTGGTGGGCGTGCTTGAGCGTTGAGGCTGGTATTTACCTAATGTGATTTCTGTTTGCCCTTGATGACGGTGTACAGATAAAAGACTTTCGTTCCTGTGTAGTCCAAACTGTAAACAACCATAGCCATTGCATCACTGATTTTATCAGGTTGCTGGTTTGGTTTGCATACTACCAGATGGTTGTAAGCGTTTAATGGCGGTATCTGTAGTAGGCTCATTGCTGCGTTATATTTTGAAAGTGAACTGATATACCAGCAAATGTACCAGCGTTTTTATTGGATTACAAACGGACAATAACAGGACTGGCTTAAGAGACAACAAAAACCATCAAACCCATTAAAATAAAGGGCTATCGTACGATGACGGACAGCCCTAGATTGTCGCGTCCGGAGTGGCGGGATTCGAACTCGCGACCCTTGCCACCCCCATGCAGTGCACGAACTAGCTGCGCTACACCTGAATAAAACTGATATTGTAGCGTATCTTTACGGATTTTGCAAGTCTTCGTAAAATTTTCTGAAATTCAAATTTTTAACCTAGCGCCTGTAATAATCTTTGGTGAATGTTTTCAAAAGACCACCATCGATATATAGCATGATAGTATCGCCAGTCTGGAGTGCGTGCTGTTTTTAGATGGTCTAAAAATATACTTCAATGCCGCCCAAAACCAGCTTGATGGGTGTTGTACGATCGTGCTCTTTTAACCCCCAAGTAAGCGTTTTGGTTTCATGCCAACATCTAAAATCTGCAAACTTGCTGATGGCGCGAATTGGCTTTTGTGATCGCTAATTTTCGCGGTATTGGAACGCGGTTCTGTATCACGGCAAAACTCGCCGAGCTCGTTAAACGTCTGCGCCATCAAAGTGTGGTTTTCGATGGCGGTTGGGTGATGAGCAAAATCATCAAATGCACTAAAATATCGTTGACATCACGATCAGTTCCATACGTCGTTTAATCACCTGCAAAATTTGATGAGGCTTTCACTTGTTTTCTACAGATACGCGCCCACATGATAAGCCGCTGCTGCCACCGCAGCAAGGCATTATAAACGTTGTGGCGACCGCTCATGTTCCAGCTTTACCGTTGCACGTAATGACTCTTGATATTGAATTTTAAAGACACTCACTATCATCACTTTGCAGCGGGATTGCTTTGCCAATCAGTATCAGTTTCGTTCGCCATCGTTATAAACGCTCGTTCTCCAGGCTGGGTGTCCATACTGCTCCCATCTCGAGCGTTTCTCCAAACTTTTGGTGCAGGATGTGGCAGTGATGATTTACGGCCATTTTGAGGAATCCTTGCGACTCATGTGGATGAGTGAGTTTGGATTGCCTTTAAATCTGCAAAAATATCCAGCGTGGTCATATTCCTAAATTATTTACAAAATTGCTGCACGTGGGACGATAACGAGACGAAATTTTGAGCGTTTATCAAAAATGCTGAATCGTATTCCATCGCCTATCACAAAATATCCACCTAAATGTGACTGTGACTAAAAGCCTGTTTTTAGATGCTTATCATCAGTATTAACCAGTGGTACGCCACCAATTCACCTGTAATCAATCCCTCGCATATTGCTTAAAATCCAAGCCAGCATTGTCGTGGTTGTGGTTTTGCCATGGGTGCCAGCTACTGCTAGAACATGACGTTCTTTTAAAATAATTTCATATATAAAACTGTGGACCAGACGTATAATTCAGTATGCCATGATTTAACATGTATTCGACGGCGAGGCATCCCCCGTTTGCAAGCATTTCCCACCACCACTCAGATCTGGTGCTGGTTTGCAGATGTTCAGCTAGATAGCCTTCCAAATTTGTCACACGCAGCATTTTGTAATTGGGTGCTCATTGGAGGGTAAATATTGGTATCAGAGCCAGTGACTTGATAGCTCTAAATCTCGCGCAAGTAGCGCCAAAGGAGCCCACATAAAAGTACCACGAGATACCTGCAAAATATGTGTAGTGCATGATTTGCTTATTTTATTAATGTATGAACACGACAAAACTACACACAAAGCGTGGTGCATGTGTTGCCCTTTGTATAGTGCGCTAAAAATTAAATTATGTCTGCTAAAACATGCAGCTTTGGCAAATCAACCGCTTTTCTTTGATGAATTTATTTTCGTTTTTAATGATTTTTACCAGCGCATAAAATCAATACGACAACTAAAAATGCATGAGCTTATCAAAAGTGTCATTTCTGGAATACTAACACTCAGCGACCAATCAATTACTGCGCATTCGCGAGCCTTTTAGAACTTCTTGAAAACCTGCAAAATTGGCAGTGTTTCCACCCAATAATTCCAACCTGATCGCACGCTGGCGCCTTCATCAGCTGGAAGATGTTGCAGCCACGCATGGCGACCCGCCACAACAACTCAAACTGCTCCAACCGCATAGCTAGCCATAGCTTAAGAATCTCACAATGGCCAAGTTTTCTGGGGTTGATGATAAGCGCCAAAAATGCGAAATACGCCCTGTACAAAGTTTTCACCCTTTGAAAATACATAAAGCATGGGTCCAGAAAGCTGTAAGTAGTTTTGAAAAATAAAATTGCCGCGAAGCACGCATTGATGGTTAGTGGTACCAATAGAGCGTTGAGGAGTGCGATAAGTTAAAATGTCAGCATGTTTGATTACCCAAACAAATTTTTAACGATGCAGCTTGAATAAAATCGTAAAAATCTCGATTGTCTCTCACGTCTCTAGCGCCTGCTGCTGGTCGGCAAAGGATTGTATCACGCAAGATTGGCAAATATAAAAAGCGTCTTCGTTGCTTGAGTGCGTGATTAGCAAGTTCCTCTTGATGTTTTTGGCAAGTTGACTTGCCAGGTTTTCAAGTGCTGCCGCCAGAGTCTACGCGAATCGGATTCAATCTGTGCAGATAATGTAAAATCAGGATTGCTGCAATGCCTTGCATTGGTGTTGAAAAGCTGCGCGCGAATATTCGTTTGCCGCCATGGTGTTCATCAGTTAGGCATCGGCAATCACTTGCACTTCGGTCAAATTCTTACCAATCCATGTGGTTAATTTTTCTTCGCCATTTTGAGTGTGATGATACTAATCTCTTTATCTCGACCGCGATTGAACGTACCTTTTCAATGTTTTCAGCAAGTTGTCTCTTCGGGGAACAAATTTTTCTGATGGCGATAACTGCGACAATAAAGTGCCGAAGCTTTCTAAAAAGCAAAGCAGTGGACATGTTAATGCATCGCTGTCATATGAGATTTAAATGGTCACTGCCTTGAAATTCCACGCCAGGCATGCCTCGTTGTTTTTAATGCTTCAATCGCAGGTTGTTTCAGTCCAGATTTGGTAACTGTGTTTTGGACGTGATGGGGCTATGCAAAATCTGCGTTTCGGTCAATTTGTAAAATATGGTCAATTGATTTGATAGGCGTACCATAGAGGCATCACATCAATGCCGAAGCCTCACTCAAAGGCTTTAAAACGATGTTTGAATGGCGCGGCGGAAAGCCTCTTGTGATGTATCTCATCCAAATCATTGTAACGAATATCCAGATCTTTCTTGAACACTGTTGGTATAGCAAGTCGCATGCAGGCTTGTAGTCAAAAGGCTTATAATGAGTACAGCCATCGCCAGATGGAGGAATGCAAAATGCATGATCGCAGTACCTGTTGAAAAACATCGCGCACACACCCAGGGACTTGCGCGGCAGATACAAAACCATGGTGTGTAAAATCAGTTTGAAATTACGAATCGGTGCCAACATTGGTGGTTTTAAAGGCGAGGTAAAATCTTGTTTTGCTTCATTTTCTGCCCATTTTGAAAAGCAAATCATCGCCAATGGATAAATTATCAATGAAGTCCTGCATGCGGTTTGCATTTTGCGACTCATATCGCACAAGACCTTCGAGCGATACAGCGTTTTTAATTTTACCAATATTGGAGGTTTCGCGATAATCAGCTAAAGGGTATATCTTCATCATTGATTCGACAACATGCAAGGCATTGACATCGGCACATTAACGCTTCATCATTTTGTGCAGACGATGCACCAATACATGTAAGTTTGCGTAGCATGTCCAGTGCATCTTTAATAATGTCTTTTGGAGGTGTGATGGAGTTCCTAATAAATTCTCAGGAATAATCTGTTGTGATAAAAGGATGAGCAGCCGGACCCCAAACCTCGCCGGGTGAGATGTGGCAGAATAGCCCATCTGGCTGCACTACTGCCAACTCCTTCTTTTTCAATCCTCGTTTCATACCACAGATAATAGGTTTGAGTTCAAACCAGTGCGGTAAAAGTAAAGAAGTTTTGTCGTCATTATGACTCATCCTATTTTTATAAAGGTATTAGCCCTGGTATAGCATAACAAAACAACACCACTGATAAATACATATTTCGTCAAATACACCAATCATCATGACAATCGTAGCACGTGCAAGGAATTTGATTTCCTTGCGTTTGGATCAAAGCTAAAAACCATCAAAATGGTTTTGCCAGATTATTCAGCTTTGCTTAAAAGATATTGGTATAACTCATCTTTTAATGCAAGTTTTTGCGTGAAGCTCTCAATTTCCTTTTCGGCGCGGCTTCACACTGATGCTACAGGGTCTTTCCAAGTTGCTGATTTGGGTGTCTAGTGTATTATGTTCATCAAATAATTTTCCAAAAACGTAAGTCACCCTCTCTGCTGTTTTAGTTGCCTGGTAATTAGGTCACGATACTCTGGAAACATATAGCTACTCCAATTGGTGAAATAATAGGCACTTGCCCACTGGACAGGGAATATATTAGCAAGCATTATAGCATAGCAAATTATTTTCCATGCGCCATGGAGTTTGCACCCTTTTTAATCGTTCTGTAACTGAGGTTTCGAGCTTTTTCAAATACTCAGCGATTGAAAATCCCTAAATCTACTGAGCTCCAATAACAATCTTTGTGTAATGACAAAAATTCGAAATCAATGATACATATGAAAATACTATTGATAATCAATTAAATTTTAAAATAATCAAACCATCAGGAAAGCCTGTGTTAGACCAAAAGTTTATTAGATGCAGCTAAATCTTATAGCACCAGCATGACCCGTCCTGTTGATTTTGTTTTGGGTCAAGGTGAGCACAGTGAAACGTGCTGAACTGATTGCTTTTCTGGACTTGCAGCAACAAAGATAAAAATTCGTTTTGTCACAAACCAAGCAGACGCCAATTTGCTCAGCCATTAGTTTTAAAATTGTTTTATGATGATACGAGAGATTCTTGGTATTGTGTTTAGTGGCATTCCTGGCGGTCATGAAGTTTAGCTCCTTGCAGTTTTGTGCACTACATGCAGGCGAGCATACTAAAAACTGGATGAAGAAATTCAAAACCTGATTAAAACTGCGATTCAAAAACCCTTAAAATTTCAAACTTTTTGTTTCGCTGTCTTGCCACAACTGCCCTGAAGCGGAGTTTCAAGCGCTCAATCCATTTGCCATTTTTAAATGATGATATTGAAAATGAGGGAAATGATTGATGGTGGTGTTCTCTGAACTGGTTGCTCATATAAACATGTCAAGGGTGTGCCAGCTGTGATTTTTAAACGGTGAACCGTTTTAAATGGTAAAGTGGATATCTCACGCATTGTTGATAAATTACAAAGCCAATTTCCAGATTTATTAAGCAGTCAAGCCTCAAGAACAATTGCCCAATCAAGATGTTACAGTGATTGGCGGTGGTCCACGCCAGGTCGAGACAGCGACGATTTATACTGCAGCGTAAAGGCTTAAAAGGTGGCTTTGGTTTGCTGACCCGCATTAGTGCGGGCAGGTCAAAGATACCAAGATATTGAAAAGCTTGATTTCTGTACCTTTGACGTGTGGTAATCGTTGGCTGTTAAACGGTTGTCAACCCACTCCACAGTTACGATATTGCTGTGAGAACACTGTTGGTGTTCGTACTATTGATAGAAGGTTGATAGCGTACGTCACGTTACATTAAATACAGGAGCAAGCTGAGTTTCTCTCGTACGTCTCATCATTGCAAATAGGGCAAAATGGCGTAAACTTGGTGTAAAAGGCGAAAAGAAGAAAAACATTGGTCAGGGTGTGGCGTACTGCCCGCATTGTGATGTCCATTTTTAAAGGCAAGCCTGTGGCGGTGATTGGGTGGGGGTAATTTGGTGTAGAGGCGGCGCTTGATTTTATCAGGAATTGTTCACCACGTAACTGTAATTGAATTTGGCGATAGTTTGCGTGCTGATAAAGTTTTGGTGGATAAAGCAATTGCCAAAGATAATATTGATATCATCAAATCTGCTGCCACCCAAGAAGTGGTTGCCAAAAGATGGTAAAGTGGTTGGACTTATTTATCAAGACCGGCATAACTGGAGAAAATAAATCATTGGATTTATCAGCTGTTTTGTGCAAATTGACTTGTCAAATTCTGATGTGGTAAAAATTTGTGCAAACTTAACTAATAAACAAGGAGAAATCATTATCAATGCTAAATGCCAAACTAATAAACAAGGTATTTTTGCGTGTGGCGATGTTACTGATGTGCCTTTTAAACAAATCAATATTGCGATGGGTGAAGGTTCAAAGGCTGGATTATCAGCATTTGAGTATTTGATGCTAATACTAAGTTTTATTTAAGATAAAAAGCACGTTTATCGTGCTTTTTGTGAGTTTATGTTTTTAGTTATTTCCATTCTGGCAATGATGGTTGTCTTTTAAAAATAAACTGATGATACAGCGCTGCGCCCATAGTGCAATCACCAAATACACCAAAAAGGCAAACCAAAAATCCGTATGTAATTCATTAAAGATATATGCAAGCTGACGGTTGGGCGATGCCATTGTACAATCTAAAAAGACCGAAAAACACTGGTGGCGCGTCCGCCATACATAGACATAAGTAGTCCAGATATTGGCATGGCAAGCATTTGCAATGTATAAGCCAAGATGGGTCAAATGAGCAATGGCGATTTGCCACTTTTGGGGCAGGCATGCAGGCGGTGCTTTACTGATAAACGGTTCATAATCTCGCAAAACAGTCCATATTAAAAACTAACACCAACTGCTTTATGAAGAGCGATGTATTGATTTCCGCATATGATTAATATAACAGCAATTACGATAAGCAGTGCGCTATCCAGTGAAATGCACGTGTTGCGATTGAATATTTGGTGGCAAAGTTGCTCAGCTGATTCATGTTTATCAAAAACGATTAAATTAAAAATTAGTTAACGAACCATCATAATAAAATGCTTTTATCTATTTCAATACATAAGGATAATTTTAAACACAGATTTAGAGAGCTAAATGGCAACCATTGGGAATTTTGGTGGAAGAATTGACAAAAAGAAATGTGGATTTTGACTATATTTAGTCATCAAAACCCCATTATGGAACAAGGAGTGTTTATGCCTGTTGAATTTGTAACTTGTGATTTCGTTGGATGATAATCCAAATCAAGATATTTTTTGTTATCCTCCAAGCATTGATGGTAAACATACAAAAACTTCGCACGGTCATTGCAGCTTTTTATGGTCAAATTGGATGACAGTTAAAATGTTTTGAAGATAATTCAAGAGTTAAAGAGCTTTTTGCTGACTCTGGGCAATGGTCGAGTCTTGGTTGTTGATGGCGGCATCTTTTGCGCTGCGCTTTTATTGGGTGATATGATCGCCAAGTCAGCAGCGGATAATGGCTGGGCAGGCGTGGTCATTTATGGCTGCGTGCGCGATGATGGATGAGCTATTACCATTGGGGTGTGATGGCGTTATCTGGCATCCCCAAAAAGTGTTCGTAAGTGGCGCTATGATGTTGGAGTGCATTCAGATATTGGGGTGTAATGATTGCTGATGGAGCGTATTTATATGCTGATAATAACGGCATTCTTATCTGTGCCAATGCATTGATTTAGTCAAAATAAACCATCTATATATTTTGATGGTTTTATAACAATCCGTTATAATGGCTTGTTGAAATCACTTAAACCAATGAAAAACATAGTCTACCTATCTTGATTTTGATGACAAAACTGCTATTTTAACATTGTGGTATATTGTCAATACATCTTTATCTGCTTTTTACCAAATTAACCACTCACTTTGGTGATGCAAACAAACAAAGCATTGATTGCAGAGTTATCACAGTAGTGGCCGCTTGGTTTTGCATCAAAACGCACTCTTTGCGCGTTGGCGAGATGGCGCTGATGTTTTGGCATTTGTTGAAAATCTATCATGGTCAAACCATTGGTAATTTTGGGCTGGTATTTTTAGGTGAAAAGACATATCCAAAACAGCTATTGATATTTATGACCACCACCCATGCTTTTTATCAAGGCAATGTCAAACGTCTTTTTGATAAACAAATCGCTATTGTTGGTAGTCGTAAACCAACGCCACATGCTGACAACATTTGATATAGCTCAATACTTAGTATATTTTGGTTTAACAACCACCAGTGGTTTAGCAGGCGGATTGATAAAATGGCACATTTGGGAGACATTGTCACATGGCATGACGCACAACAAGGCAGAACGATTGGTGTTTTGAACTGCATTGATGTTTGTTATCCTAAAAATCATCATGCGCCTTGTATGCTCAGATTATCCATGAAGGTGGTTGTTTGTCAGTGAATTGCCGCTCAACTACGCCAGCTAGTAAACATACGTTTCAGACGCAACGCTTGCGTGGCGGGCTTTATCTACGCGACATTGGCTGTAGAAGCAGCAATGAAAAGCGGCTCGATAATCACGGCTCGGCCACCGCCGAACAGGGTAAACTAAGTTTTTGCGTGCCAGCTTGATTGATGAGACATCAACGCCTCAAGGTTGCCATCATTTGATACGTGAGGAGCAACGCTGATTTATCATCCTGAACAAATTTTTAGAAGATTTACTCAGCCTTGATAAAACACTCACACCACTAAAATCAGATATAGCTAAAACCCAGAAAAATACAACCATCAAAAACCAAAGTTGATCAAGCAAACCACTCGGCCAAAATACAGCGGTAAAAAGAGGTTGAGATTGCCTCAGCATTTATAGGTTGTTTGGGAAAATTTATCAAGCATCCCTTTGCGATTTGGACAATTTAGTTTTAGCGACCAATCTGGATACACTTCATCACTATTGGCAAAATTTATTGAACTGAAATACTGGGCTTTGATTCATACTGCTGGAGGGCGTTTATGCCAGATTGTCATGCGATGATTTTACTGCCAACCAAATCGAGCATATTGCCAAGTTTTAAAAACATCAGGTATTTTAGCATACCCCAGTGAAAGTGTTTGGGGGCTTGGTTGTGATGCCTTGATAAAAAGGCAGTGATGCAGATCTTTTATCATTAGGCCTGTTCAAAAAGGCTTGATTGTACTCACTGATGATATTACAGAAAATTATGCCGTTATTAACTGACTTAGCCATCAGCAGCAGCAAACATGACTAATCAAATATCCGCACAACAAACCTCATCTTCGAGGCAACCACATGGCTTTTTACCAGTGGCAAAATCAGCGAGCATCCCAAAGTTTTTAACGGGTGATTTTTACTACTTTAGCAGTGCGATTACGCTACATCCTATTTTATCTGCATACTATTGATGACCAAAACCTACGGTGGCGATCTCACCAGCTATATTTGCGGACAAGCCCCAGCTTGCAATCTGTATCAAGCAAAAGCAGTATTTTTCAGGCGATAAATTTTTGAGATAATAAAGCTACTGCCCAATCGCTGGACGCACAAAAGTTTCGAGTTTGATAAAAACCCAGTCAAACTCATTGACGTATGACAGGCAAGCAAATTCGCTGATTTTATTTTAACAATTTTGTGGACGATTGAGTTGTAAGTTTTTAGGGCGAATATACGCTTGACACTGTTTTTAGTGAAATCCTGATTTATGCATATTATCAACAAAATCTTGCCAGAAATTTTATCAAATGAATCAGGCTAATAATTGGCAGCTTTGGCAGTCGGTAAAAATAAATATTTTCCTGCCAATACCTGAAAAGATTTTAATTCTGTAAACTTTTTTAAAAGATTTTTCTTCTTGATAGGAGAAAAATTTAAATACAGCTGTCTATCAATACCATCTTATCATCACATTCTGCTTTTAGTAATTGTACAATATATGCAATAGCATCATTTTGACCATTTATCTTAATAAATGGGTTAAATCAAGCTGCTATATCTTTTAATGCGGATGCTAACAATGGATTGATGTAATTCCGCCGATTTGGTAGTGATAGGGTTAAGGAGCTTGGATATATAAAAAGAATCTATGGGTGCTTCTGGTATTGAATGGGTATGGGTTTATCGTCAAAAGGAAGGTTGAATGAAAAATGGTCGTATGCTAATGTCAAAACGATATATCACCAATCCATGCTCAAATCAGTATTAACAGTTGGAAAAACTCATCGTGCATCGCATAATCTAAGAGTCGCCAAAGCATTATCCTTTAAATTGAGTAAAATAAGCTACGATCTTGACAATACTAATGTAGTAATTTTTGCATCCAATCATTAAATATGGTCCAGCTTCTTGTTTGCTATTGATTGGTTTTAAATATAGATCCAAATCGAAGGTATGCGATATATATCAATAAAAAGTTGCGGAGTAACAAAACTGCCTTTTTAACATAAAAATCTTGATTATTGATATATGGCAGCACGGCAAAAGCTTCACAAGCGTATAAATTTTTAGTCATCATATTCTTTTAAAAATCTGGATATAAAGTTTGATATTTTCTAATATTTTATTTTTACTGATTTTTGCTCACTTTAAATGAGACTCAGCCTTCATCCAATTCAAGTGGGTTTATCATAAACACAATATTCAGCTCTGTGATTTTTCTACAAAAAGTTTAACTTTTTGTAGCTTTCTTTAGATATTTTCTGTATATATATAGTCTTCAATCTTATTTAAAAGCAGTGATAGATGGTTTACCTTTATCCATAAATTCTACATAATCGCCTTTTAAATCTTAAAAGTAACAAAACGATAATTTTCTTGATAAAGACATTATTGGAAACATGAGGCAGATCTTTTGAGCGACTTCGAATGTAGGTGTGAGTTGTTGTAAAACTTGATTTTTCCATGCCATTCAAAAATAGCCATATTTATTATTGGTTGATGTATTTGATAAAAAGAAGAATGATAATGAGCAGGTATTTCTACTGACGAATCACCATAAACCTTTTTGATAAAATTCTTGCTGAATGATTATCCATAATGGTTAAAATATCATTTAGATGATTGGCTTTTTAACTAAAGAAAAACATATGGCTGCTGCTGCTGTTTTTCCTTTTGGATAATTCAATTATGATAGCTTGCCACCCATGTTTTGGCAAATTGTCTCAAAATTCAAAATTTTAGTATTATCTAGATGATCACTGTTAGATGGATCAAAAACAAAAGGTAAATTCTGTCTCTTGATTTTTGGGCAAATCATTGAATATATTTTTAATGAAAAATAGTCATGTTAAACCCTTATATGGATTGATCAAATGATAATAAACCGCCATAATTTTAAAATACATATACCGATAAATCAATCAGCTGTTTATCTTGATAGTCATCTAAATCTTCTTTTTATCACAAATGCAAGTTTATACCAATCTTTACTTTCATCTATCAAATCATCCATTAACTTATTGATATCAAATTGATAAATCGGGTATAAAGTCATCGATTCGCTGGTTGTATTTTTATAAAAATAAAATCCATCAAAATTTTTGATATCAATCATTAAGCCAGTTATGATAATTTTGTAAAGTAGATTTGGATTTTTGGATTTAAGCACGCCAATCAAGCTGAATTATAAATCGCTAGTTAAGGTACTACTAAATATAGGCGCATTGAATAAAATTTTTATCTTTTTAAAATAAGCAAAAGTAATGATTTCTGATTTGCCAACCATTACACCTAACTTTCTACATGTGGTTTTTGCAATATTATTGGGTAAATTTTGATAAATGGATAAAATAAAATTTTTAAAAATATCCCAAGTAGATTTATGATTTTGTATAGAACTGGCAATCATCAGGATAATGTAATTTTAATTTTATTTGTGAAAAATGGTTTATTTAAAAGATATCAGCATGTATGGATTTTTGAGCACAATGATTCTTTTAGGTTTTGTATTTTAACCGCTCAAAATGTAATTTTGCTGGCTTTGTTCAGCGTCACTGTCACCGTATTGATAAAAACGAATGTGCTGCATTTCTTTTGGGTGAGATAGTTTTGTGGAACAATAAATAGGTAGCTCATGTGGATACTGATAACCCTGACCAAAACCTTCTGCTTGCATCAGTGAGGTTGCCCCATTTCCCGAGATGCGAGTGGTACGGCAAACTGATGGTTGGCAAAATTTAAGGCCTGATTGATGGCTTGATAACTGGTATTAGATTTTGAGAATTTGCCAAATAAATTGCTATTTGCCCCAAAAATAATTCGCAGCTTCAGGCATACCAATCGTTTTCTGATCTGAACGCAAGGCACCATCAGCGTATCAATGCGTTTTGATTCGGCAAGCCCAATGTCTTCACTGGCACTGATAACCAGCCGACGAGCAATAAATTCAGGATTTCACCTGCATCTTAATATCAGTGCTAACTCAGCATAACGCTGCATCAGCATCACTGCCGCGAATGGATTTCATCATTGCTAGATGATATCGTGGTGCATTTGACCATCTTTATCGTATTGTAAGATAAGATTGACGACCTGAGTGAAAGGTTGCATCAACTGCATGCCATCACCGTCGTCAGCACTTGGCGGGTTTGGCATGGCAAGTTCTGAAAATATTTAATGCTTTTCTGGCATCACCACCAACAAAAGCCGATAAATGGTTTTTGCTGGCGGTCAAAAATGAATGGATAATTTGATTAAAATTTCATCACATAGAGGCTGATCTACTCACCCCGTAATGTCTATTTCCGGATAAAGAAAGCCTATCGGCAGATAGACCTGACATTGCAGAGACACACAAAGCATTGTTCATACTAAACGATGGGTTTCGCGTGGTTGCTCCAATAAGAGGTGATGTTTCCCTGTTTCTACCACCTCACTGTAAATAGCCTGTCTTGTTGGGCTTTTGTTAAAACGATGAATCATCGATCAAATAAAAATAATTGGCGGTTCAAACACATATAAATTATCGCGATATCTATCAATTAATTCTCTTGACTCTCTTTGACAGTTAGCGTCCGTGCAGAGAATGCATAAAAAGTCTCGCGCCCCATGGTTTTGGCTAAAACTTGTGCTAATGTGGTTTCAATACCAGCTTCTGTAAAAATAATGCGGGGAAGATGACACCTAAAACCATACGAGCAATTGGCGCATCGGCATCGGCTAATAAGTGTTTTGCCCAACAATTTGGCTCCAGTTTATTGGGGCGCATTCTTTGGGCAAGTGTGTGTAGTCATAATTTTGACGAGCTTTGATGATGTTGGGAATTTGCCGAATAAATATCCTCAACAATTTTGCCTTGTTGTTCAATATTATAATCCAAAAAAATTCTTATCAGGGCTATGGTAAATAAAAGTGGTTAGCATTTTTTTAAAGGTCGGAAATAATAAGCACTTTTGCAAATGAAAGCACCATGCAAAAGCACAAAGCTTACCTTGTTGGTGCTGTAATACATGAGTCATCTCATGGATAAAACTTTAACTGATACACTGGACTTTCAAGTGAATAATCGTCTTTATAATGAATATCACCAACAAAATTTGTCCCATTTGGCGCTATAAAAAACCTCTGACCCTTTGCCATGAATATATGGATAATTGATAATATGTACTTTTGTATAATCCAACAAATCACAAAAACAGTTTTGGCAGGGGCGATTTCTGACTGTTAAATGACGAATGACTGGTTTATTTTGATATTTTTGATAAACCATAATTTTTAGTACCGGGTAATGAAGTCAAACATGGATTGTTATTTTGGTTTGCCGCTGGTGATGGTGTAGGTTTTTGCCTTGCTTGACTTTTTAGCATTACTAAAACTTCGGTAAATACTCGTTTCATAAATTGGCGTAATCCATTGATGGTTACAACAGCAAAAACGCCCGCCAACCGTCATACGCTGATAAGCGTCTAAAAGATACAAGTAATGCTGTTCTTTGCCGACTTTGGCCGGAGTAGATTGAATTTATCTTTAGAGCTAAAGGGTTGATTATTATCACTTGGATTTAAAACCATTGAACCGGTTAACCTGTGGGTATTGGTCAGCTGATTTTTTCGCAATTTAAGCGAGAACGCCTCCACTGCTACAAGTCTTTATCAATCAATAAATGCTGACCATCAGGGCATTCTCTGGCCAGCGGTCGCCACCCAGCACACCATAGCCACCAACCTATAAATCAATGGAAGTGTCCTCAGATTTAAAATCAATATAATCAACAACATCAAACTGCCATCGTCTAATTTTCAGGGGCTAAAAAATCCCCCAAAGTGGTATAAATTCAAAGGGCGACCTAACATCTTGCTGCTTAAAATGAAGATATCTTTTGTAATACTGGGCTTTTGCTTAACAATTCTTCTTGAATGGAATTCACTCATGGTTGCTCCATTATTTGTTCCAAATTCGTTTGTATGTTGTCTAGTTTCATCATCAGATTTCAGGGCGTTCGTCGTCTTTTGATGATGCGGTCAATTGAGGCGAGACTTTATCGCAGGTGGGTGCATCGTAAAACCCACACACTCAGTACATAAATCAGGATTGATGATGTAGGTTTTGATGTTTGTTGTCTGTAACTTATCGCTTCGTTGGGGCATTCAGGTTCATCAAATGTCGCGAATTGATACAATCGTTTAGCAATGATTTTTAGTGCCATAGATTAACAGTTAAAATGAAAGATATTGTCAAAAACGTTTTTAAGAAAAAGTAAAATCGCTTAGTCCACATTGTTAAAATTTTATTATTTAATTTTTGTCATAAGTTTATACTTAAATTAAAAATGGCGTCTTGATGTATGTAATATAGCACATAGCAGACAATACCAGAGCGTAAGACCATCATTAAAATAACAGGAAAAACCATGACAAATTTGACTGTATACTCACAAATTCATCCTTGCCAATGCCAAAATCTTGCCAAACTTGGCTATAGGTCACGAGTCAATTTGCGTTTGATGATGAAGTGGCAGAGCAGCCAAAATCGACGTTGGCAATTAGGTGGTGCCAGAGCAGAACTGCGCAGGTATCAGCATATACCTACGGAATATTGACGGCATTCATTTGCGGCAAGTCAAAAAATTTTGCAGACACGTTATCAATAATACCTGCCGACAGTGGTATTTTTGTGGAACGGAGCAGCCGTGCCAAACGTTTGTACCAAAGTGCGGTCGTGTGTGTGGGCCTAATTTAGAGCTGCCTTAATTTACAGTACAAGATTAGCGTTTTGCAAATCCCTTGTTTCCAACAGGTAATCTAGCATAAATGGACGCACAGGATTACCAAACGTAGCGGCGATTGACCGCCAATCAAATCAATCCATGACTTTGATAATAATCACCACAACTTCATTATAACTTTCTAAAAACGTCCTGGCTGGCAACGATAGGTATTTTGGCTAACCAAAACATCAAAGAGGTAAGCGTGGACGTTGAGATGATTGACTTTAGCGGTCATATCAGGATAACCTGAATAAAAGCTGACATTGGCTGACGTGCTGCGGTAATTCAAGCAGGTTGCTGGCTCGTTCAATATCATTACGAAGACTGCCAATATAAGCCACGCCAAACCCCCAAACTCTCGGCTGCTGCCAAAACATTTTGTGCCATTGATGCTGCTCCATCAACCGCCCCAATTAGCATGACTTCTGTCAGTCATCTTGAATTTTGGTTAATTGTTGGTGGCGATGGTATCATGCAAGAAACACCAAAAATTCTGCCAACTGTTTCGACCTTAGTGATGACCACCTGAACGTTTATTTCGCTAAACGCTTGATTGTACTCATCTTCATTCATTCGCAAGAATTTGGCGAAAAGCCGTATTACGTTTTAAGGGTTAACTCGAATGATGCTGCCATTTGTAAAAACTAGACGTTGAAACAGCTCGACCAGCTTCTAAAATTACAGTTAAAAGCTCATCAGAAATTGTGGCTCACCTGTGAATTTACAGAATGGAACGATGGTTTAGTGTCTCAAAATGGCTGGCTTTGAGGTTGTGTGTATAATTTATCTCATGTTAGACTTGGATGTGGTAAAATCATCTTATCAAGGATTGCAGTTGAAACAATTTGTTTTGCCTGATATTTGTCACTTATAATAAAGACCAATAAATAACAATTTGAGGGAATTTTATGTCAAAAACCAAAAAAAACATCTGCTCAAATTTGCGCGCCAATAAAAAAGCTCGTCATGGTATTTTTATTGAAACATTTGAAGCAGGCGTAGTGCTAGAGGGTTGGGGAAGTCAAATCTATCAGAGCTGGAAGATGGCAATTACCGATGCTTATGCCAATTTTTTAAAAACAATGAGGGCTTTTTTTGTTTTGGTGGGCATATCAGCCGCTTTTAACCACATCCACTCACGTCAATCCCGATAATATTCGTACAGAAAACTGTTATTAAATCGCCGTGAAATTAATAAACTTTTTAGAATGGTCAATCAAAAAGAATTGTGCCGTTGTTCATTGTCATGTTATTGAAGGTGTAGTAAATACCAAATCGCTCTCTAGCTCGCGGTAAAAACTACGATAAACGTGCCACGTTAAAAAGAGCGTGAGTGCCAAATGGATAAAAAGACGCCTGAGGTTTAAGGCAGATTACGCTGACGATTTATCTGGCTGGTATAAAACGAGCAATGCTTTCTACATGAGGCCGTATGACCACGAAACATATCCATCCCCGCACCAGCGTGCGTGAGCGTGTAACCTTGGGCCAATAGAAAGCAATATCGCGCGAGCGAGTGTGGCAGGATTACACGAAACGCTGGCTTAATGCGTTTGGCGATTACGTCTGCCTAGGTAGGACATAACTGCTGCTCAGAACGAGACGGGTCAATCAGCAGAAAGCATCAAAACTGTTTTCACCACTTGCCCCAGTAGCTGATGAAAATCCTCAGTTAGGTCTTGGGCATAAGAATTTGTCTGATGAATGCCGTTGGCTTTAGCATTCATGGCAGCGCGTTCTGTCATTTTGAACACTGCCTTCAACACCAATTACAAAGCCTGTTTCTCCAACGCACCGCGGCGATGCCGGTGGTGAGCTAAATTTCAGTCCACAAAATAGGTCAAGTACACGCTCACCGCTTTTAAATCCAATAAATCACACGCGCTAATTTGGTCATTTTTGATTTGACGACAAATTCCTTGCGTATTAAAATCCATTGGCGAAAATTCAAATGTTACATTAAAATTGGGTAAACGATAAAGCAATCCACCTGTTGAGGATGGTTAAGCTATTTTTGAGATGGTTTCAGCCTAAAACACTATTACCATCATGTTTGGCGCCAGTTTCCGCACATCATACGCCAAACGCTATCAGAAGACTCTTTGTGGGCTGTAAAATAATTGCCAATTTCTTTGACCAAAAAAAAACTTGCCAATTTATTTAAATCACCATCTGGCGAAAATCTTTTGTGATGACGTACAATCCATGACAGATTTGGCTTTATTGGCGCGTCACTAGTGTCTCGCCCATAGCAATTTCAGTTAGGCAATGCTGTCTCGGCTGTCTAATGAACCAATCAGTGTTTTGGGTTTCAAGCAAAATCCAATTCGCTTGTCTAAGGCATGGCATTCTGATGATCTGCCAAAAATACTGCCGCGTTCACGAAACCCACCAGTGTTTATCTTTTTGGCACCCTGCTTACACCAAGACGCTTGCTTTTGTGCGTCAGCTAAACGGTCATGATCAAAGGAACGTAATGTTTCGGGCAATTATTGGCGATGATGTAAAAGTTCTGCTAAAACAGTTGCTTAAATTCAATTTGTCCATCTGTAACACTGCCAATGTTACAAGGGCTGCGGCTACAGACTCCAAATGGACAAGCTGGTTTTGACTTGCATAGATTTGGTTGTCAGGTCCCAGCAAGAGCATCGCCTTCTTCATAACTTTTTAACAGTTGATTTTAACGCTGACGACTTCATCGGGTGAGGCGTGGCTATAAAGACACCTTTACCAACTTTTCAGCATAATTTTTCTTGATGCTCAATCAATTGAAGCTATCCATAACTGCTAACTGCCATGTCTGGAGACCGAATCCTGTGGTTTTAAAGTAATGGTAGCTTCTGCTCGCTCTGAAGTCGGAGGGCTTTTAAATGAGTTTACCGACTTTGGAGCGTGAATGATGGTATATCCGGATTTTGATAATTTTTTTGTTAAAATGATGGTTGATTGCATTATATATTCACTGAATTTATCATAAAAATACAAAATAACAGTGTAAATAATGACAGGATTGTTTAGCTGGATTATTTTGGTTAGTAAGTAAACATTAAATTGAGCAAAAAGTTCATAAGGCAGTTGCCAGTAAAATAATTCCTAAAAATCCCCCAAAATTCCAGCCATGATTTTAGCGGCTGCGCCAGCCAAAACTTGCACCAGAACAAAGCGTAACATACGGTCCAATTTTTCCAAGATTTGCTTTCATAATAAATCCTCAAGAGAAAATGATAAAATTAAGATGTTTTATTGACAGCATTCCCAAAGGCATAAGCATTAAAACTTTTGCCAAACCACAAAAATCCTGTTGAAAGCCAGCGAGCTTGTTAGCATGCCACACAAAACCTGAGATGCCTAAAAACCAGGGAGATGGTGGTTCACTAAAGTTACCCCAACAAAACCAAAAACGCCAGCAATCAGCTGCACTTGACGCGGTTAGCTCTAAAAGGAGCGTTTGGTTTGAGACTTCATAGAGCGATCCTGCTTTTACCCAGCCATTAAGCCGCCTTGGCATATCGCACTGCAACAGTTTTTCGAATAATTTTCCAACGTGGCATTTTTGCTGGGTTCCGCATCACGATAGACGGCCAAAAATAACCACACCATTTTGGGGTATTTGGTTGGTGTTTTTGGCGAGAGTGTATTCAAAAGGTGAGTGAAAGTCGCACGAGTAATGTGTTTGCGCAAATATTCATCTGTATGGCGAATATCAATCAAAACTGCTTTGTGTTTCATTTTCCAGCAGCTACTTTTGGGGTCAAGCTTGTTGGGCTCATAATGGCTTTTCACGCTTATTATCTGATGTTTTGTTGTTATTTGTGTTGATTTGGGCAAAACATTTTCTCTTTAGCACACTGATTAATTGAATGACTTTGATTCGTCGCACAGTGAATAGTACAAAATTTGAGCGCATCTCTACGGTAATTTACTAAACCTTCATCGCGTACATTTTGCTAAGTGTTGTGATATAAAGCTGATTGACTTAAATGAATAAAGGTTGAAAATCTGTCCAACGCTCATTTCGCCGTGCTCAATTAATAAAGCACAGTACCTGCAAACGATTGGCATTGCCAAGCGATGCGCAGTCAACTGCTTTTGTGTTTGCTGTTCAGGTGTGATTAGAAAGAAATTTGTGGTTGCTGCATAATTTAGTGTCCTCTAATTTGAGAATATTCTAATTTACAGTCGATCATTTATTAAAAGATAATAAATTATCAACCCACATCATGATAAATGCATTTTGCGGTTTGATTGTTAATTATTAACCTAATTGTTTTTGTAAGGCTGACTATATAAGTGTTGCAAAACAGAAGTTATTGGCTTATGATTGTCATTGGTTAGCTAAAATAAACTTGGGAATTTTATGGCGTGTTTTACCACTCATGAACCATGCAGACCAAAGCCCAAGTTTTGGTTTTGCCTGGCAACATGGATGTAATATTTTGCACCCACGATATTGTGCGGTGCAAAAGTTTGTTGCTGCAGTAATTATCAAATTTCACTCTAAAAGTGCGAAGCAAGGTGAGTTTAGGGCTGGGTCAAGCAATAGATAAATCGTCCTGCAAAAGCAACATACGGAGCTTGGCAGGTACACACAGGTCACCTGAATATATTGTTAATCTGATTACTCAAGAATTTGTATCTCATCGCATCAGTGAGCCAGAAACTCTAAAACAGCATCGAAACCTAAAACCAAAAATCTATGATTTAATGCGGTTTAACGGGATAAGACGATTGGCATTTTATTGGTTCGCCGCTGTGATGACTCATCTGGATAAATTACCCAATATCGTGACGATGACATTGCATCGATGGCTGCGTATATTTTGCGTGCGCAACCGGATTAACGCAGAACTGCATTTTTCAAAAGATACGGTTTTGCCAATCATCAAAAATCGCTTTGAAAATGAATGATACGGTGGCTAAAATGCTAGCCTTGCGGTGTATGTGGTGGAATTGGTAGAGCACGCTATCTTGAGGGGTGGTGCTACCACCTGGCGCGTTCAAGTCGTCGCGCAAACTCAGCCCATTTGGGCTTTTTGTATTTAAAACTCGATTCCGCATAGCTTAAAACCATTAATTTGATTCGTTGCTTTTTGCACATCATAGTAATAAATCAAAGCATCAATACACCGTTCAGTGGCTATCGATGCTGATTTTATCATCAAACTTAGTTTTGAGCGGTACGCAATCGCTTACACCTAGATGTATGGATTGGACGCCCGATACCAATGCGCAGGCGGTGATGAAAATCCGCACCAATATAATGGCGCAATGTCTCTAAGTCCGTTATGTCACTGCATGTCACTTTGCTGCAGGCGAATGTTTGCCGCTGCAATATCCAGCGTTCATCGTGAGCGATTAAAATCTCGTCACTACCGGATGTTAGTCAAAACTTTGCCATGGGTGCAACTGCTGAAGTCCTGAACGGTTCATCAAAGTATTCAGGCAAAGAAAGTAGATATGAATATCGTGCCCATAGATTGTTCCCGACCCACTTGATCATGAAATAGCGTCATCAAGATGGATGTGCAAATTTTCATGCCCAAATGTTTCTGGAGAGCAAAAACCAGCATTATGGCGTGTATCTTGATAGGCTGTTACCGATATTGCCAAGCCCAATGACCGGATTTAATCATGGTTATTTCCAATAAGGATGATTTAAATTGGTGGTTTCATTGAATTCAATAAAAGCCAACGAGTAAACTCATTGGCTTTGGCTGCAGGTATACACAATGACGCTATCGGCGATTAAGCGTTGGAAATCACGTAGCAATGGAGTGCTTTTTGCTGGATGGCGTTGACCAGGAGACTTTAATGATGACGGTTTCATTACCGCCTTCTAAAAGCTAGCGTGATGTTGCTTTGTGAGTTTCTTCTTCTAAAAGCACGTACAAGCTCATTTGTATTTTACACAAATGGCTGGTTTCACCTTTGCCATAAACAATTGCTGGCACTGAGTTTGAGCTTTGTTTTTACGCAGGCGGCGGCTCGCGCAGCTTTACCCTGTTCCAGCATCTGTGCGGATAACCGCGGTGAAA
>BNJT01001186.1_pt1 | contig 151073 bp, 276 predicted proteins | sample 8540491 | NCBI WGS metagenome assembly BNJT01 (sample SAMD00202455, study PRJDB9452) | human saliva metagenome | host: Homo sapiens
GAGCACGGAATAGTCCTTTCGGCTCTGATTCTTAAGCTGCGTCAACAACCAGACAGCGCCACGAAAGCAGGTCCTGTGTGGGTAGGAATCGTGCTTCCTTAGTCCAGTGTGTGCCGGCCCGGGCCCTCTCAGCGACCCGTTCCGGCGTAGACGACGGCCTTCTCTTCGTCGTCCAGGCCGAAGGCGGCGTGGGCGCTGCGGACGGCGCGATCCACCTCGTCGGTGCTGACCACCACGGAGATGCGGATCTCGGAGGTGGAGATCATCTGCAGGTTGACATCCTCGGAGGCCAGGGGCCTTGAAGAAGGTGGTGGTCACGCCCGAATGGGACCGCATTCCGACGCCGACGATCGAGACCTTGCCGATCTGGTCGTCGTAGAGGACCTCCTCGAAACCGATCTTGTTTTTGTTCGCCTCGAGTGCCTCGATGCCCTTGCGACCGTCGGACATGGGCAGGGTGAAGGAGATGTCGGTCTTCACGTCCGAGAGCCTGGAGACGTTCTGCACGATCATGTCGATGTTGATGCCCGCATCCGAGATGACTTCGAAGATCGAGGCGGCCGCCCTACCTGGTCGGGGACACCGATGACGGTGATCTTGGCCTCGCTGCGGTCGTGGGCCACGCCCGTGATGATGGCTTCTTCCATGTTGTCTGCCTTCCTGACCTCGTCGTGGGGTTTCACCCAGGTGCCCGGTTTGTCACCGAAGGACGAACGGACGTGGACCTTCACGTTTTCGCGACGCGCGTACTCGACGCAGCGCAGGTGGAGGATCTTGGCGCCGGAGGCGCCAGCTCCATCATTTCTCGTAGCCGATCTCGGCGATCCGGCGGGCGCTCGGCACGATCCGCGGGTCGGCGGTGTAGACGCCGTCGACGTCGGTGTAGATCTCGCAGTGGTCGGCGCCCAGGGCCGAGGCCAACGCGACCGCTGTGGTGTCGGAGGCGCCGCGACCCAGCGTCGTGACGTCCTGGTGGTCTGCGCCACCCCCTGGAAGCCGGCGACGATGACGACGCTGCCCTCGTCCAGGGAACGCACGACGCGACCCGGGTGATGTCGATGATGCGCGCGTTGCCGTGGGTGGGGGTGGTGAGGATGCCCGCCTGGGAACCGGTGTAGCTGACGGCCTCGACCCCGAGGTCGGCCAGGGCCATCGCCAGCAGCGCAGCCGATTGACGTCTCCCTGTGGTCAGCAGCATGTCCAGCTCACGGGACTTCGGGTTCGGGCTCACCTTCAGGGCCAGGTCCATCAACTCGTCGGTGGTGTCACCCATCGCCGAGATGACGATGATGACCTCGTGCCCGTCCGCACGCGTGCGCGCGATTCGGCGGGCGACGCGTTTGATGGATTCGGCGTCGGCCACTGAGGAGCCGCCGTACTTTTGAACAATGCGTCCCACGCAAACCTCCTTCACCGACAGGAAGGCTACCGGACGAGGCCGGGAACACCCAGAACCTCGTCCAGCATGAGCACTCTTTACTGGACGCGACGTGCCGGAGGTGCGTCTCTGCGGGTCCTGTCCCGGATGTGCTGGCCTTGAATCCCATGTGCTGGCCTTGTTCATGTTTGCTGGCCTCACAGCGCAGGCAAACGTGAACAAGGCCAGCAAACCCGATGGAAGCCAGCAAACCCATGGGAAGGCCAGCAAACCCATGGGAAGGCCAGCAGACCGGGTGCAAGGCCAGCGAACCGATGAGCGGGGCGGGGCATGTGCCACCCGGTACGGGACGGGGGAGCCGTCGATGGAACTGTCGGGCGAAACGGGGTCAGGCCCCGGTGGATTGTGTCCTCAGTGGGATTCCGTCGTCCCGTCGAGATCGAACCAACCGTCCTCCCAGGTCTGGGTGGCCGCTGCGGTCGTGTTAGCCGACTGGTCTCGCCGACGGCAGCGTACTTCTCGTAGGCCCGCGCCAGGTAGGTCTTGACGGTGGACAAGCGAGATGATGTGGACTGAACTGGCGACCGATGGCCTTGATGGGAACTCCCTCCGAGGCGAGTCGCAGACAGCGCAGCTCGTGGGCCGACAAGGCGGGAAGCTCCGCCGCGTCCTCGATGAGCGCAGCCGCCATCGCCGAGGACGGCGACCATCCCGTCTCGTGGATCTCCCGTAATGTCTCGAAATGCTTGTCCGGTGACTCGTCCTTTAGGGCAAGTCCCCGGGCGCCGGCCCGCATGGCCATGCTGATTGGGACGCGACGATGGTCCGCAGTGAAGGCCAAGCACGAAATGCCCGCCTGACTCAGTACTCGAATGAGTCTCGTGCCCGGCCAACTGGCCGTGCAACATCAAATCCACCATGGCTACGTCGGGATGGTTCTCGAGGCACCACGCCTGAACTCCTCGGGGTAGGTGCTGGTGTACACCACCTCCAACTCCGGGTAGTCGCGACCGAGCGCCGAAATGGCGCGGCAGATGAATTTGTGGTCATCGAGGACTGCCACCTTGATGTTCACGGCTGGTCCTCCTCACAACTGAACTGGGTGAAATCCGGATCGGTAAGCAAGATTCTGGCACCTGCGAGGCCTGCCTGTCGCGTCTCCGTTAAACCCGGTTCTGCAACGGTCGCCACAGAGTGTGCCCTGACGACGGGTTATGGTCAGGTGCTGACCAGGGACGGCGGGGTCCAGCTGGTTCAGCAAAGAGGCGAATCTCGTGGCCTCGAAGGCCTCCACCTGTTCCACATCGAGCAGGCACCCCCACCCCATGCGACGTAACCGGTCGAGGGCCGTGGCCAGGTGGGATTCCCCGGCCACAACCGCAGGGGCGTCGCGCAGCCGCGACTCCACGTGCCTGGCCTCGACGCGCACAGCCGGATCGGCGGGGTCGACGGCCCCGGTGTAGAGCCCGTGAACAGGGGACCGCAGATCCGGTCCAGCGCCGCGATCCACGCTGCCTGCTCCGCCACCCGTTCGTTCCTGAGCTGCTCGGCGAGTTGTTCCTCGGTGCGTTCCTCCTGCGCCTGGTGGGCGTGTTTCCCGATGTCCGAGGCGCCGAGAGCCAACACCAGCGTCACCACACCAGCGGTGATGATGGCCCTCGGGGGCGCTGGCGTCGGTGCCCGCCGGTAGCTGCCCGAACAGCCCCAGCGCCCCCGCGATGCTGGCGGTGACGTTGGCGAGCATCAATCCGGTGGCTTCCTTCCGGCTGCCGTCCCGGAATGGTCAGGACCATCAGGGCGGTGGTCAGACCGGTGGTCCACAGGTCGTAGCGATTGTTGTCGGAGGCCACGGACACCCAGGCGTGGTTCGCTATGAGCAATCCGATGCCCCAGGTGTTGGCCAGGATCGCCTCGTGGATGTGCAGACCACGCCTGCGCAGCACGCGGCTGGTCAGCGCCACGACGAACACCGTCGCCGCGAAGAGAGTCCAGGCCATGAGCGGATTCGGCCCGACATCCTTCAGGGTCAACAACAGACCCGTTCCGAACAGGCTCGGCAGCGCGATCAGCGACAACCACCGCCGACCCGAGGGGCCGATGCGGGCTGCGTGCGGGATCGGGTGCCAGGTGAGGGTGACTGCGGTGCCGCCGACGATGTCGGAGTGGATGGTGGCGTGCCCACCGACCTCCGCCATGCGCCCGTGAATGCCCTCCTTGATGCCCATGCGGCTTCGTGGAACCTCTCTGGGATCGAATCCGGGACCCCAGTCGCTGATGACGACGGTACAGCCGCTGCCGGTCGTGCGGGCCGTGACTTGGGCGGTGCCGCCGGGCACGTGTTTCGCGACGTTGCGGACCGCCTCCCGGGTGGCCTCGGCGATGTTCCGGGTCACCTTGAGGGCAGGCTGGCTTCGTCCTCGACGCGTAGCGTGACAGGGCAGCCGACGTTCGTGACGGCCTGCCCAGGGCGCTCAACAGGGAGAGGCCCCAGGTCCAGGTCGGAGGTGCCCAGCCCCGCCCGCGACTCCTCGCCCAGCCGCAGCACTCCTGCGTGTGATCTCCCTCGTCCGCTCGCGACCCGCTGGAACAGGTGCAGGAGGGTGTCGTGGACGCGACGGATGTTCTCCCGCCGGGTGCTCTCCAGCAGCCGGGTGCGTCGTTCCACGCTGCGGCGTCGGGCGTCGTCGGCGACGCTGTCCTCGAGGTCCCTGCAGCTGGGCCTGCATGGTGCGGTAGCCCAGCGCCATGATGCCGATCGCGACGATCGTGAAACTGATGTCGATGAGTTGCTGCCGCCAGTCGAGACGCGGCAGCAGCACAAGCATCGGCGCGAGCGTGCCAACCGTCATGAGGATCCAGGGTCCGTGACTGTCACGTCTTCGCAGCAGCAGGTAGATCAGGATCGTCCACACCCACAGGTTGGAGTGCCACACCACCGGGCCCGTGCCGAACCACATGCCGGCGCCCGCCAGCCAGAACCCAACGGTGTTGGTCAGGGCCACGGGCCAGGCCAGAGGAAGGTCGAGTAGGGCCCCGAGCGCGGCCAGCAGATGCGCCAGCCCCACGAGGGCGAGCCCGGATACGGCGAGACCGTCCAGACCGGGGGTGAGCAGGTCCTCAACGGGGGTCAGGCCCTGCGAGGGCCGTGGCCAGCCCCACGCCGAACCCCATGAGGCGGCGCATTCTTCTGGCTGGTTCCTGAAACTGCATCGTCGGCATTTTCCCACGTGAGCGGCGGCTGGGCGGAACGTGTCGTATCTGGAGTGTCCTCGTCCCGAAATGTATCGTCTCAAAGTTATGGCCAGCCCCGATAATCCAGAGTAGCCTGGGTCATGGAGAGCATCCGATGGGGAAATCATCGGGGCAGGGAGCATTGCGGACACCGTCGCGGAGAATTTGCTCGTGCCCCAGGCCGAACTGGCAGCGGTGGCCTCGCGCGACCTGGAGAGGTCGCGGAGGTTGGCTCGCAAGCACGGAATTCCTGCGATCCACCGGGACTACCGGGCGCTGATCGAATCCGACGGCGTCGATGTGGTCTACATCGCGACCACGCATCCCTCATCATCGCGACATCGCCTTGGCGGCGATATCCGCAGGGAAAGCGGTGATGGTGGAGAAGTCCTTCACCGCCACCCTCGCCGGAACTCGAGCAGGTGGTCGAGGCCGCCACCAACGCCGGAGTGTTCGCGATGGAGGCCATGTGGACCCGGTTCCCTGCCCGCGGTGGCAGCTGCCCGAGAGGTCGTTGCGTGGGGAAGGATCGGGCAGGTGCTTGGCGTGCAGGGCGACCTGTGTGCCTTCCGGTTCTACGATCCGAACAACCGGCTGTGGGATCCAGCGACGGGCGGTGGGGCCGTCCTCGATCTGGGCGCGTCTACGTCATTTCCATGGCCCAGGACTTCCTGGGAAATGCCCGGACGTGCACCGCGTCGGGAGGTACGCGCCGAATGGGGTGGAGTCGGCGGCGACGATCAACATCGCCTCACGTCGGCGGTGGCACCGCCGCCCTCACCCTGCGGATCTCGACGTTCACGGGCCGGGACGGATGATCATCCTCGGACGAAGGGATGGGTGGAGGTCCAGCCCAGGTTCCATCACCCGACGACCATCTCCGTTCACCGTTCGGGGGTGTCGCCGCGGATCATCGAGGCCAAACAGATCGGCAGGGGGTACGCCCACGAACTCATGGAGGTCAGCGACTGTCTGCTCGCAGGCCAGACCCAGTCAGCGACGATGCCGCCGTCCGACACCGTCGAGGTGATGCGGGTGCTGAGAGCTGCCTGACACAGCTGGGTCGCCCACAGGAGGAAGCGCAGATCGCGATCTGAGGTCGCCCCACCGCCTGAAGACCGACCGGTTCCTCAGGCAGGACGCGTCGCTCCTGTTCGCCGCCCGCTTGTTCGCTGGCCCTAAACCGGGTTAGGCCAGCGAAACCGGGTTAGGCCAGCACATCGGTGGTGGGGTGGGGTTACAGCGATGCCGCCATCCGGTGCACCGCCCGGAGATGATCTCCTTCTGACGTCGCCACGTTGATGCGCGTACGAACTGGGTGGCCGATGGGCGTAGTCGGTGCCCCTGGCCGAAACGGACCTTCGCTTTCTCGAAGAAATGCTGGCCCGCGTGGTCGAGGCCCAGTGGGGAGCAGTCCAGCCACGTCAGGGTAGGTGCCCTGCGACGGCGTGGTGGTCAGCTCCGGGATGGCGCGATGGAGTTCGTCGGCGAAGTGCGTTGCTTGTTCTCGCGGATCTCCGCGGAAGCCTCCGCCAGCCAGTCGCGACCTCGGCCAGGGCCGTCGCGTGCACCACCCCGAGGTAGCTGGCCGACTCGGAACGTAGCCGCTGAGCCCCGCGACCACGTCCACGACCTCCGCGCCCGGGATGATCAACCCGGCCTTCAGGCCTGCAAGGTTCCACGATTTCGACGACGAGGTCACGATGAAGGCCCGCCTCACCGCCTGGCACCTGGTGGAGGGGTGCGTCCCATGCCCGCGAGGGGGCGTGGATCTCGTCGCAGATCACAGCGACATCGTGGTGTTCGCCAGCTCCATCACCCGGGAGAGTTCCTCGGCGGTGTGCACCGCCCCCGACGGATTGTGCGGGAGCACAGCAGGTAGGCGGCGGGGTGTTCCTTCTCGAACGCGGCCTCCAGGGCGTCGAGATCCGACGCCCTCGTCGGTGGTGGGGACCTCGACGATGCGGCGTCCTGTCTCGTTGCAGACCGCCCGGAACGGCGGGTAGATCGGCGGGTTGATGGCGACGGCGTCGCCGGGTTTCGTGGTCGCCAGGGTCATTTCCCGCATGCCCGTCATGACGTCGCAGGCCAGCGACACCGTCGCCGGATCGATGTCCCAGTCCCGAGACATCGGAGGCGAAGGACGCGAATGCCTCCCGGTAGTCGGGCAGTTCCGGGTAGCCGGTGTCGCCCTCGGCGATCATTCGGGAGAGACATCCACCACCGCAGGCACCGGCCTGGCGTCCATCTCCGCGACGAACAACGGCAGCACGTCGGGCGCGAACCGGGCCCATTTGATGCTGCGCCGCTTGCGGAGGGTCTCAAGGGGGATGTCGAAGATGGCCATGGACCGATCCTAGAGGCTCCCCGGGCGGGGCTCCCCGAGGTGGTTGTCCCATCCGAAGTTGATTGAGCCGGCCTGCGAGCGTCAGCGAGTGGGCGTGTCGAAACTTTTCTACCCCGGCTAGCTGGTTGAGCCGGCCTGCGAGCGTCAGCGAGTGGGGCGTGTCGAAACCGTGGTGGGGGTGTTCAGGGTCTTGTGGTTGGGTTTGCCGACCGGTGGCGGGTGGTTTTCGACTCAGCCGTTCGCTTCGCTCACGTGCTGGCTCAACCGGCTTTGGATGGGTGTGCCCGCGCCCCGGCTCAACCGGCTTTGGAAAGGTGTTCGCGCCCCGGCTCAACCGGCTTCAGAAGGGAGGGTGTTCGCGACCCGGTTCAACCGGCTTTGGGAAAAAGGCGGCCTCGAATTGCCCGATTTGGATGTCTCACGCATACTTGTTCCCGCATCGCAAAGGCATTGATGGGGCCATCACCCCCGGAGCTGCCGGAAGAACGGCGCAGGCTCACTAGACCCGGCTGCGATCGACAATCAAGTGGGACGCCCAGCGCGTCCAAGGAGGGTGGTACTGCGGGTTCCGGCTCGTCCTCCGGTTCGTTCAGTCACCAACCGAGGTACCGATGAGTTCCTACAACGCAGTCCCCGCAACCGTTGATTTCCCCGCCCTGAGCGCGAGATCATCGCCCCAGTGGGGCTGAGCGCGCACACATTCGCGAAGTCCCTCGAGAACACCCGCGACGGCGATCCGTGGACCTTCTATGAGGGCCCGCTGACCGCCAACGGCATGCCCGGGACGCACCACATCGAGGCCCGCGTCTTCAGCGACCCTGTTTCCGCGTTTCAAGACGATGCAGGGCCGCCGCGTCGACCGTAAGGCCGGCTGGGACTGCCACGGTCTGCCCGTTGAACTCGCCGTCGAGAAGGAACTCGGTTTCTCCGGCAAACCCGACATTGAGGCCTACGGGTGGAGCCGTTCAACGCGAAGTGCCGCGAATCGGTGCTGCGGCACGTCGACGCCTTCGCCGAGCTGACCCGCCGCATGGGGTACTGGGTGAACCTCGACGAGGCCTACGTCACCATGACCCCCGAGTACGTGCAGTCGTGCTGGTGGGCGCTCAAGCAGACTTCGACAAGGGTCCTCCAGGAGGACTACCGGGTGGCCCTGCACGCTCGCGCTGCGGCACCACCTTGTCCGATCACGAACTCGCGCAGGGCTACGAGGACGTCACCGACCCGTCGGTCTACGTGCGTTTCCCCGTCACCTCGGCCCGCCTCGCTGGCCAGGCCGACCTGCTGGGTGGACCACCACCCCTGACGCTGGTCTCCAACACCGCGATCGCGGTGCATCCCGGACGTCGACTATGTCGTCGGCACGCATCCCGACCAGGGCAGCCTCGTGGTCGCAGAACCGCTGTTCGACGCGGTGCTGGGTGAGGAATGGACGCGCGGTCGCTCGTTCAGGGGCTCCGAGATGGAGCGCTGGGACTACCAGCGGCCCTTCGATCTCGTCGAATTCCCCGCCCCGCCAACTACATCGTGCTGGCCGACTATGTCACCACCTCCGACGGCACCGGTTTGGTGCACCAGGCGCCCGCCTTCGGCGAGGACGACATGATCGTGTGCCGCTCCTACGATCTGCCGTTCGTCAACCCGATCCGCGCCAACGGTGCCTTCGACGACGCCGTGAAGCTGGTTGGTGGGGTCTTCTTCAGGGATGCCGACGCGCCGCTGGTCGCTAACCTCGACGAAAGGGGCCTGCTGTTCCGCAGGCTCGACTACCTTCACTCCTACCCGCACTGCTGGCGCTGCCACACCGCACTGCTCTACTACGCGCAGCCGTCGTGGTACATCCGCACCACCCGCATCAAGGACCAGCTGCTGGCGCAGAACGAGGCCACCACCTCGGTATCCCGAGTCGATCAAGCACGGCCGCTACGGCGACTCGGCTCAACAACAACATCGACTGGGCCCCGTCGCGCAGCCGCTACTGGGGCACACCACTCGCCGATCTGGCGTAACGTCGATGACCCCGCCGACCTGATCTGCGTCGGTTCCCTGGCCGAGCTCGGTGAGCTGGCAGGTCGCGACCTGTCCGACCTCGACCCGCACCGCCCCTTCATCGACGACGTGGAGATCGTCCGCGACGGCTCTACCTACCGGCGCGTGCCCGAGGTGATCGACGCCTGGTTCGACTCCGGGTCGATGCCGTTCGCGCAGTGGGGCTACCCGCATGTCCTCGGTTCCGTAGAGAAACCGAGGCCAACCACCCGGCGGATTTCATCTGCGAGGCCATCGACCAGACCCGCGGCTGGTTCCACTCGCTGATGGCGGTCGGCACCGTCTTCGACGAGTCGAGCTACCGCAATGTCGTGTGTCTCGGCCACATCCTCGCCGAGGATGGCCGGAAGATGAGCAAACACTTCGGCAACATCCTGGAGCCCATCCCGCTCATGGATCAGCACGGCGCCGACGCGGTGCGCTGGTTCATGGCCTGCTCCGTCGCCGTGGATGGCCTCGTCGTGCGGGCATCTCGACGATCGCCGAGACCGTCCGCAAGGTGCTGCTGACCTACTGGAACACCGTCGCCTTCCAGTCGCTGTCACGCGCGCGCCTCCGGTGGGAGCCGGGCGCCGCGGTGCCCGCTGTCGCCGACCGGCACGTCCTCGACCGCTGGCTGGTTTCGGCCACCAACGAACTGATCCGCGATGTCACCGCCGCTCTCGACGACTTCGACACCCAGAAGGCTGGCGCGCTGCTCGCCAGTTTCGTCGACGACCCGTCGAACTGGTACGTGCGCGCTCGCGGCGGCGTTTCTGGGCGGGGAGGCCGGCGCGCTGGTCACCTCCACGAAACCCCTCGACGTCGTCACCCGGCTGATGGCCCTGATCATGCCGTTCGTCACGGAACGGGTGTGGCAGGACCTGTTCGCCGCCACCGATCCCACCGGGCCCGAGTCGGCGCACCCGGCCAGCTGGCCCGTCGCCGACGAGTCGCTGATCAGATGCCGGGCTCATGGGTGCGATGGCCACCGCCCGGCGGATCGTGGAGCTGGGTCGCGCGGCCCGTGCGCGAGTCGCGCATGAAGGTGCGGCAGGTGTCAAACGGATGCTCGTGCCGACGGCTGCCCTGGCGGAACTGACCGCGGAGCTCATCGCGGGCGACGCTCCGAGCTGAACGTCCAGGACATCGCGTCGTCACCACCTCTGCCGGCGATCTCGTCGATCACACGGCCAAGGGCAACTTCCGGGCCCTGGGTAAACGGTCTCGGGAAACCTCACCCCGAGGTCGCTGCCGCGATCGCCGCCGCCGATGCCTCCCGGCTCGTTCGGGAGCTGCGGAACGCGGCAGGTCGCTCATCGACTTCGACGGCGAGTCGCTGGAGGTGTCCGCCGATGAGGTGCTGCTCACCGAACGTCCCCGCGCGACGGCTGGAGCGTGGTCAACGAGCAGGGCGAGACCGTCGCCCCGACCTGGAGCTCACCCCGAGCTGGTGCGCGCCGGTCGCGCCCGTGAGGTGATCCGAGTGGTTCAGGAGGCCCGCAAGTCGGCGGGGCTCGACGTCTCCGACCGGATCCTTCTAGCGTCTCGCCGCCGGGGCTGAACTGCTGGAGGCAATCCGCGAACACGCCGACCTGATCGCCGATGAGGTCCCGGCCGTCGACCTGCAACACGGCGATGTCGAGGACCCTGACCGCGGAGGAACCAGAACTCGGTCTCAAGGTAAAGATCACCAGGGCCTGAACACCTCCCTCGACGGTGGTGGGTGCTGCCCGGTGAGCATCAGCTGAGCGGGCGTGTCGACCCCAGGCGGCCCCTGTCTCGTGGGCCTTAGACGGTCGTGGGGCTGCTGACGGCAGGTGCTTGACAGGACAATTTCTGTATCGTGTTTGGTTGCCCGGGGGTGTTCCGACTCCGTTGGTGCGCGTTCCGGCGTTAGGCTGAAAGCAAATCGACGACGGGAGAAGTGATGTCACCTTTGGGTCCTTGGCGGCTTACCTACACACCCGGCCAGTGGTTGGTGCTGGCGGGGCCGCGTCTGGTTGCGACTCATGCAGCCCGCGCCGCCGAAAATGTCGATGGGTACTCGTGAACCAGCCATGGACGGACATGCAGGGAGCCGGTTCGTTGGCCTCGCTGCTCGAGGTGCTGCGCGGTTATTCCCGGATCAGATGCCGGACTTCGCGGCTTTCGTCTGGGATGGTGGGTCGCTGCACGGGCTGGCGCGCGGGCGGATCTCCGTCGTGACATGGCGACGGGTCAGACCGCGCTCGACGGGCGGGTGCCCTCACCTGGCATGAGGCACCGCTGGGCACCATCCGCGGGCTTCGCGTCGACATGGGGGTCCTCGAACACGACGCGCTTCTTCACCCTGCCCTTGGTCGTCGGAGCGGTTGGAGCCTCGGCGCTGCACCTGACCACCGACCCCGACCAGCTCGTGCGGTTGCCCGATGCCGAGCACCAGTTCCCTCGAGCCTGTTGTGCAGCAACCCCAGCCCGTTTCGGAGCCGCTGCAGCCCGTTAGCATGCCGGAAACCCAGCAGATGGCGGCTGCCCACAGCGAAGACTCCCAGTTCCAGCGTCCCGGTGACTACGCCGATGAGCCACAGCAGTACAGCCCCATCGGCATCGGCGTGCAAGTCAACACCGGCGAGTTCGCCAATGTTGTCGGAGGATTGGGGTCGGGCGTGCCCCTGACGCGGCACGCGGCCCCATGGGGTCATCGCTGATGCGCGTGCCCAGTCCCGGCAACGACATCTCCCGCAGCCACCTGCTCATCGAACCCGCAGGCCCCAGCGAGGCGCGTGTCACGGACCTGCGTTCCACCAACGGCACCACCATTCAGCTCTAACGGTGAGGAACCGTACCTCGCTGGAGAACGGCGAATCGGTGACGGTCCCGATCGGAACGGTTCTCAACCTCGGCGACGGTGTGAGCCTGCGGGTGGAACAGGCCCGCTGAAACCATCCTGAACAACGCTGGCTGAGTCGGCCTGCTCGCTTCCGCGGCCCGGCTCAGCCAGTTTTTGTGTGTGACGCTGGCAGCGTCGACACCGCGGCATGAACGGCCCGGATGTGTTCATCGGCTGCAGGGGTGATACAAACCCGATTATTTTCGTCGTTGCGGCCCGGTCGGGGTGAACCTCGCCATTGTTACGCTGCGCACACACGCACGTCGCAAGGGGCCGTCAACATGAGGCCAGGGACCGTGGGCAATGCGATGTTCCGGTGGGGGCTGGACGGCCTGGATTGACACATTTTGAACATCAACAAGTTTTCCTGGGAAAGCTGTCCCGCAGGGCTGAGAAGCGATCTGAGGTGAACACTGTGGTTCCCGGCACATGCGCCGTTACCGGGTGTAATCAGCGCTGCTCGATTCTGCGTCCGATGTGGAAAATAAACAGGTTCCCACGGGTGGTTCGCCGTATCGCCGGCAGCCGCCCCGGGCATGTCAGGAATATGTTGAGCGGCTGCGCTGTGCGGTGGGGTGCTTTCCAAGGCCGCCCCTCAGCCTCCGCGATGCCGCCAAGCCCGGCGTGCAACAGCTCGCGCCGATGCCTGGCAGGAACACGTGAAAAACAAGAAAAATTGAAAGAAAAACTGAGGGAAATCCGATGAAAAAGTCTTAAAAATCCTCGCCGCTGCCGTGAGCGTGTCCTTGGCTGTGCTCACCCGCCAGTGCGGCGACCGAGGAAGAAACAGTCAGCAACGCCTACCCTACATCTCGACGGGGCAATGGATGAATGGGCCTCGGCGCCGGCTCTACGTTTGCCGTCGAGTTACCACGGGGGCACCTGGATTCCTGAACAATTCCGTCATCTATGATGACGCGCTGGTGATTACTGCCTCACGCCAACCTGCAAGGGACAATGCCGATTCCCTCGAGCGGGCTAAGAACATGGGGGATGCGTTCTGCAAATGCAGGCGAAGGGATCCCATAGGTGATGGGCGTGTGAGAAATTCCTACGGGCCTGAGAGCCTTTTCGACGCCGATGGTGTGCCGAACATCCTGAGCACGGGAACGGCTGCCGGCAACCAGGCATGGGCCGGAATGGCGCTTGCCCATCTCGCGCACGTCACCAAGGATGCGAAGTACCATGACGGTGTGCTGCTGCGTCGGTGAGTGGCTGCTGCGGGAGACCAGTGACAGCCGTGGAACCGGTGGTTTCACCGCCGGCTATGGGGCTAATGGGGAGAAAATGGCCTGGAACTCGACCGAACACAACATCGACATGGTGGGTCTGTTCGGGATGCTTCACCAGCTGACCAATGATGACAAGTGGAGCAATGCCTGCGAGCAGGCCCGCGAATTCGTCAAGAGCATGTGGGACGAGAAGGAAGGGCGTTTCCATATCGGGACCGAATCTGATGGTGTCACCATCAACCGGGACGAGTACGTTCCCGAGGATGTGCAGTCCTGGGGTTACCTGGCGCTTCGTTCGGAACCCTACGCTCGGGCCCTGGACTGGCTGTTGCCAACGTCGAAACAACCGACAACACCAATCCTGACCAGCCAATCGTCGGTGTGCGGTTCGCTCTGCGCACCAATCCGGAAGAGTTGAGCCGCAACGATGACACGGTTTTGGCTGGAGGGCACTGCTCACATGGCGCTCGCGTTGAGGGCCAGCGGCACGGAGGCGCACAAGCAGAAGGCCAGCGCGTACCCGGAGAGCATCCGCAAGGAACAGCTGAACGGCCCGAATGCGGACGGCAAGGGAATCCAGGCCAACTCGAAGGAGGGGTACTCCGGTGGCGATGACGTGAACTACACGAGCCTGCACACCGGCGCCACCGCCTGGTACCTCATGGCCAAGCAGGACATCAACCCGTTCCACCTTGCTGCTCAGTGATGACGTGACCGGTGCCGTGGAGCCGAGCGGAGGAATGGACGCAGATCCCGTGTCATCCTCCCCGGCCATCGGCATCGGTGACATCGTACTCATGTGCATGGGGTATCCGGAAGCATCCTCGATATCGTCTGGATTCCCCATGCATGTTCGGAAGAGATGTGCCACATCGGTGCCACCGGAGGTCGTTGCGACCCGCGGGAGTCGGCCCCGCCAGGTGCCTGGCGCTTTTTGGCTACACCGTGGTGCGGTGGAAGTTCAGGTAGGAACGTGACGGGGTGGGGCCGCGCTGGCCCTGGTAGCGGGATCCGTACTCCTTCGACCCGTACGGGTGCTGGGCCTGTGAGGAGAGCCGGAAGAAACACAGCTGCCCGATCTTCATTCCCGGCCACAGTTTCACGGGCAGCGTCGCCATGTTCGATAGTTCCAAGGTCACATGACCGGAGAACCCCTGGTCGATGAAACCAGCAGTGGAGTGGGTCAGCAAGCCCAGCCGGCCCAGCGACGACTTGCCCTCCAGGCGGGGCCGCCACCGTCGCGGGCAGAGTCACCTGTTCCCACGTTGAACCGAGCACAAACTCACCCGGGTGCAGCACGAACGCGTCCTCGTCGCCGACCCGATCAGCCGGGTCAGTTCGGGCTGCTCTCGGCGGGTCGATGTGCGGGTAGCGATGGTTCTCCGAACACCCGGAAGAAACGGTCGAGACGCACGTCGATGCTCGACGGCTGGAGCATCGTGGGATCCCACGGCCCAGGGCGATCCGTCCCTCGGTCACCTCGGCCAGGATGTCTCGGTCGCTCAGAAGCATGCACCGAGCCCACTGGTTTCGGGGCCGGGCCTGGGGATGCCCTGCGGTGTGCAGCGCGGTGTCGTGGTGGTTCGCCGTTCTTCTCGCGACACGTTTCGGCCCATCAGGGGTCTCGGCGCTCATGAAACGTGCTCTTTGCTTCGCAGAACACCCTCTTGCAAGCTGTTTCGAGGACGAATTGGTCGCAGAAATGAAATTGAAACAGTAAAGGGTTTACCCTCTCGCATGAGACCCTCTGGACGGACTGGGAGTGAGCCGGGCTGAAGGGGCGATGTTGAGTCCCCTCGCCCGCGACCGCTCGGTGCTGCAGCACCACTTCGCAGCGGCACGGCCCGTCGGATACCCCTGCAGGCGCGTCCGTTCACGATGTGGCTCATCGTCTGCGGTGACGGTGCTGCTGGGCAGCGCAACCACCGTGGTGCCGATGCTGCTGTTCCAGCGCATCATCGACGACGGCGTGCTGGCAGGCAACACGGATCTCGTCGTGCAGCTGGCGTTATTCGTCGCCGGGCTGGCGCTGGCCGGTGCGTTGCTGGCGTTGCTGGAACGCTGGTGCTCGGCCCGGATCGGGGAGGGCCTGACTCAACGACTGCGATGTCAGCTGTTCGACCGCGTCAGCACCATGCCGCTGGCCTCTTCACCCGCTCCAACACGGGCAGGGTCATCTCCCGCATCTCCGGGGACGTCGCGGTGCGCGCAAGCGTTCACGTCGACGTTCTCGCAGGCCTTGAGCAGCACCACCACCCTGCTTTCTCGTCCCGGGGTCGATGCTAATGCCGTCCTGGCAGCTGACCCTGGCGGCCCCTGGTGTTGCTTCCCGTGTTCATGCTGCCCGCGAAACTGGTGGCGCGTCGCTCCGCCCGTTTGGCGCGCCTGAGGATGGATCATCAGGCGGAACTGACCGACACGATGACGGAACGCTTCACCGTCTCCGGGGCGATGCTGGTGAAACTATTCGGCGACCCGGCGACGCGAGTCCCGGATGTTCGAGGAGCAGGCCGGGCAGGTGGCCCGCGACGGGGTGCGGATGGCGATGATGGTGCGCGTCTTCTTGTCCACGCTGACCCTGCTGGGGAGCCCTTGGCACCGCTCTGTTCTACGGGCTCGGTGGCAGCGCCGTCATCGAGGGACGACTCAGCCTCGGTACCCTCACCGCGATGGTGGCGTTGCTGGCGCGTCTCTACGGTCCCCTCACGCAGCTGAGCAACCTGCGAATCGACCTGATGACCGCCATGGTCAGTTTCGAGCGGGTCTTCGAGGTGCTCGATCTGAAACCCTCCATCTACGACGCCCACGACTCCATTGACGTGCCGGGCCCGCCGAGCGTCGAGTTCGACAAGGTGTGGTTCACCTACCCCACGGCCTCGGAGGTGTCGCTGGCCTCCCTCTCCCCGGAGGCCGACAGGGAACAGAAACGCGGCGAGAAGGTGCTGAGCGAGATCAGCTTCTACGTCGAGCCGGGACAGACGGTGGCTCTCGTCGGGCCGTCGGGGGCGGGCAAGACCACCATCACTCACCTGGTGGCGCGCCTCTACGAGGTCGAGTACGGGCGGTGCGCGTCGGTGGCGCTGACGTGCGGGGCCTGAGGCAAGCGAGCCTGCGCGAGACCGTGGGGTATGTCACCCAGGACGCGCATCTGTTTCACGACACCATCCGCGCCAACCTCGAATACGCCCGGCCCGAGGCCACGGAGGAGCAACTGTGGGAGGCCCTCGAGGGGGCGCAGCTCGCCGATTTCGTGCGTGGCCTGCCCGAGGGTCTCGACACGATGGTGGGGAGCAGGGGTTACCGGCTCAGCGGCGGGGAACGGCAGCGGCTGGCGATCGCCCGGCTGCTGCGAAGTCGCCGCCCGTGATCATCCTCGACGAGGCCACCGCGCACCTCGACGCCACCTCGAGCATCTCGTCCAGCAGGCCCTCGACGTCGCGCGGCAGGGGCGCACGGCGATCGTGGTGGCCCATCGCCTCTCGACGGTGCGGTCCGCGGACCTGATCCTGGTGCTCGAGAAAGGCCGGATCATCGAACGTGGCACCCACGACGAACTCCTGGCCGCCGACGGCGCCTACGCGAAGCTGTACCAGCGTCAGTTCGACACCTCCGGCTAGCGCGTCAGCGCCATCCCGCGCGGTGCTCCGAGAACAAGCCCGCTCGCGACCAGCCGGGGAGTCCCTCATGGTGCTCAACCCATGAACTGGCCTGTGCCATGTACACGCTCGAGGCCGGCGGGTTCGGACCTCTGACCCACTCGTTCCTATGAAGAGCCATATCACAGGATTGGGGCTGCCAGACCGAGCCACGTGAGGCTCTCGCGCTCTCGACGTTCAGCGGAGCGGCCCCGACTCGAGGGCTCCGCTAGCGTGGTGGCATGGCTGTTTCCCCTTCCGTCGCCGAGCTGAGGCGACGTTTGGGTGTGGACGGCGACCGCGGTGAACCGCCGGGATTGCCGGGGTGCGATGTCTTCCGGTGGCGGAATCAGCGGTGGTGCTGCTCGCCGACACTGCGGTCGGGGCGGCGTGGGCGCGTCGACGGGGCGACGTGCTTTCGGGTGAGGAGGCGGAACGGGCGGCGCGGTTCGTCTTCCCTGGGCTCGGGGATGCGTGGAGCGGGGCGCGCGTGCTGCTGCGCGAGGTGCTGGGGCGTGCGACGCTGATACCCGCGGCGGATGTGCGGATCCGCGTCGGCGAGTTCGAAGCCGTCGGTCGACGGGGTCGAGTTCTCGCTGTCCCACACGGGCTCTGCCGTGCTGATCGGTCTCGGCGATCTTCCGCTTGGGGTGGACATGGAGAAGATCCCGGAGGGGCGGACGGTGGAGCAGGTCGGTCGAGCTTTTCACCCGCGGGAGGCCGAGGAGCTGCTCGACCTTCCCGCCGACGAACGCCCCGGGGCGTTCGCGCGCGTCTGGGTGCGCAAGGAGGTCCCTGCTCAAGGCCATCGGAACCGGCCTGTCGCGCGGCATCTCCCGCGACTACGTGGGTGCCGGAACGGTTCCGGGAACCCCGTCGCGGGGCTGCGCATCCACGATGTGGCGCTCCCCGGCATGCCCGATCACCGGGCGGCGCTCGTGTGCCACGGTGCCCGCGAAACCGCTGCAATGAAATCTCGGCGCTTTCCACCCGGGTCGGTCGCCGAGAAGACTTCATGACGTCCCTAGGGCCGGGGCGCCCTCCAGGACGGCACGACTGGCGGACAGCCCCAGGCGGGTGGCCCCCGCGGCGACCATCTCCTGGGCAGTGGCCCAGTCGCGGATGCCACCGGAGGCCTTGACCCCGAGGCGACCATTGACGGTAGCCGCCATCAACGCGACGGCATGGGTGCTGGCGCCGCCCGCCGGTGGAAACCCGTCGAGGTCTTCACGAAGTCGGCGCCCGCATCCTCGGCGGCCCGGCAGGCGGTGACGATCTCCTCGTCGGTCAGGGCAGCGGATTCGATGATGACCTTCAACATCCCGGTGGTGGCCTCGCGGACGGCGGTGATCTCCTCGACCACCCGGTGCGTTTCACCGGCCTTCAGGTAGCCGATGTTGATGACCATGTCGATCTCATCGGCCCCCAGCTGCGACGACTCTGCCGCCTCGGCGGCCTTCGTCGCTGGAGTGTGGTTGCCGGACGGGAACCCGCACACCGTCGCCACCTTCAACGAGGCGAGGTCGTCGGTCAGCGGCAGCATCGACGGCGAGACACACACCGAGAAGACGCCCAGCTCCTTGGCCTCCGCGATGAGCGCGGAGACCTGCGCTGGTGTGGCGTCGGTCCGCAGGAGGGTGTGGTTGATCATGCGCGCCAGCGCGTCCCGGGAAATCTCCATGCGCCGAGGGTAGTCGGTCGCGACCAAACCCGCGGACAGCCCAACAGCTGCCGTTCGGATTGGTTCGGCTCCCTGCTCTGCCGGTGCCGCTCCACTTGGTTCGGTTCCCTGACCAGTCCGGTGCCGCTCGTCTTGGTTCGGTTCCCTGACCAGTCCGGTGCCGCTCCACTCGGGTTCGCTTGCCTTGTGGTCGTGTGCTTGCGCCGTAGCGCTGGCGTTTGGCGGGTGGGCAAGCGTTCGACGGGAAGGCTGGCGGGTGGGCAAGCGTTCTGACGGGAAGGCTGGCGGGTGGGCAAGCGTTCGACGGGAGGGCTGGTGTTCGTTGGGGGTGGGGGTTCAGGTGGCCAGGGGCAGCCAGACCGTGAAGCAGGTGCGACCCGGCGGGAGTCCACTCCACCCGACCACCGAAGCTCGCGACCACCGCCTGCACGATCGACAGGCCCAGCCCCGTCGATTTCGCCTCGTTGTGGCGGCGCGACGCGTCGGCTCGGGTGAAGCGTTCGAAGATCCGGGGCACGTCGGGCGCGATGCCGGGGCCGTCGTCGACGACCATCAGGCACGCCTGGCCGTCCTGATCCCGGCGACGGTGGTGACGGTGGTGCCCGCGGGGTGTGGTTGCGGGCGTTGGACAGCAGGTTGACGATCACCTGGTGGAGGCGGTCGCTGCGGCCCGCACCTCGAACCCTTCCTCGGGAAGCTCGAGGTGCCAGATGTGATCGGGTCCGGCGGCACGCGCGTCGCTGACGGCGTTGAGCACCACCGCGACGATATCGACGGGCTGCATCTCGACGGGGGCGTCGGCGTCGAGGCGAGGCCAGCAGGGAGAAGGTCCTCGACGAGTTTCGTCATGCGCTGCGACTCCGCGTCGATCCGGCCCAGCGCGAACGCCGAGTCTGCGCCGTCGCTGCGGGCCGCCAGCTCCGAGTAGCCGCGGATGGCGGCCAGGGGATTGCGCAGCTCGTGGGAGGCGTCGGCGACGAAACGTCGCAGCTTGGTCTCAGAGGCCTCCCGGACCTTGAGGGCTCCCTGCACGTTGCCGAGCATCCGGTTGAAGGCGCCGGTCAACTGCGCCACCTCGTGTTCGGGGGTAGCGCCGGAGCAGGGACGGCGGGCACGTCGACCTCCCCCGGTCCAGGTCCAGCTGCGAGACCGTGGAGGCCGTCGCCGACAACGACCGCAGCGGTTTCGTCGCGGCATTGGCGACGGCGCGGGTCGTGAGGGCGGCGACTACCACAGCCACCAGCCCCAGGGCGACGGCCAGCAGACTCAGGCGCACGATGGTGGTGTTGAGGCTGTCCAGAGGAAGCGCGATGACGATCAGTTCCCCGTCGTGGTTGTACTGCGCGCGAGCGCCCGGTACTGGCCCCAGTCGGGATGTCGATCGTGTGTTTCTGACCGTCCACGTCCACCTTCAGCAGGGCGCTGATCGCTTCACCGGAGACGGAGTCGTACTCGCCGTGTCCGATCCTCGAGGCCAGCACCAGGTCGTCCGTGCGTCTCATGACGGTGACGGTTCCCGGGTGGCATGCCGGGCACCAGTTATGCCTTTCGGGACAGTTGTCCTGCTGCCCGGGTTTCGCGCAGCTGGAGGGTCTTGGCGTTGTCCAGTTGAGTGTCGAGCTGCGAGTACATGATGATGCCCGCCGCGACGATGGTGCCCGCCGAGATCAGCAGCGCCAGCACCGCCACTCACGGCTGTGATGCGCCGCCGCAGCTGGGCGGAGAGGCTGGCCGGGCGCATCAGGAGCTGCGGGTCGCAGTACGTAGCCGGCGCCGCGCATGGTGTGGATCATCGGGGAGCGTCCCGCGTCGATCTTCTTGCGCAGATAGGAGATGTACAGCTCGACGACGTTGGCCTGGCTGCCGAAGTCGTAGTTCCACACCCGGTCGAGGATCTGGGCCTTGCTGAGCACTCGTTTGGGGTTGCGCATCAGGTAGCGCAGCAGCTCGAATTCGGTGGCGGTGAGGTTGATGTTCTCGCCAGCGCGGGTGACCTCGTGGGAGTCCTCGTCAAGGATCAGGTCGCCGACGACGAGCTGGGTTTCCGGCTGCACCGTCGTCGCCCCGGGCGTCGCAGCAGCCCGCGCAGCCGCGCGATGACCTCCTCCAGGGAGAACGGTTTGGTCACGTAGTCGTCGCCCCCGGCGGTGAGCCCGGTGATGCGGTCGGCCACGCCGTCCTTGGCGGTCAGGAAGATCACGGGCACATCGGGTTGTTCCGTGCGGATGCGGCGCATCACCTCCAGGCCGTCGAAGTCCGGCAGCATCATGTCGAGCACAATGGCGTCGGGTTTGACGGCGCGGGCCGCGTGGACGGCGTCGGTGCCGGTGGCAGCGGTTGTCACGTCCCAACCCTCGTAGCGCATGGCCATGGCCAGCAGCTCGGTCAGGCTGGGTTCGTCGTCGACGGTGAGGACCTTCAGGGCGTGCCGTCGGGGCGGGTCAGTGCAGTGGGCTGTGCGGGAGGCATGCCTCTACTGTGACAGTCAGGAGTGGGGTTTTTGCCATGAGGCTGCTGTGTGTTTCCTGTGTGATCTGTGTCCCCCATGTCGAGCTGGCCCAGCTGTCCGACGTGGTGAGGACAGGTTCCGCGTCGAGGGGAACGCGCGGGCTCCGCCTCAGGAAGCGGGCGGGCTCGTCCGGGAGGGATCGGGTGGGGCGTTGTGGCGCTTCCTCCTCGGGAAGCGGATCCTCGGCTGGCGCGATGTCCTTCGGGTGTGCGGAACAGGTTGTCCAGGGCCAGTCGTCCCTGCTCCGTGGCTCATCAGCATCATGCCAACCACGGCCATCACCGCGTTGTACTCCCAGCCGGAGTCATGGACGTAGAAGTTGTGCGACCTGAGGGTGAGGATGATGCCGATGTTCAGGACCATCAGGCCGAGGCCGATCGCGGGGGTCGCCAGCCCGAAGATCAGGAAGATGCCTCCGACCACCTCGAACCCGATCAACAACCACACCATGAGTCCGGGGTTCGGGATGCCCGCCTGTTCGAGGATGCCGGCCTCCGCGGCGATTCCCTCGTTTTGCCAGCGGTGCCAGCCGTGGGTGACCATGATGAAGCCCATGACGATGCGGGCGAGCATCAGGGTGATGCCTTTGAGCACATCGGATGAATGCCTTCATGGTTCTCCCAGCCGTCGGTCTTTTAGCCAATCGTACTGACACGAACCAACCGGTTGCTTCGGAATTTTTCCTGATAAAAATTCCCCGCCTTCCAGGGCGGGTGTGGTGCGTCAGGGGCCCTCCTGCAGGTCCAGCGTGGCCCCAGGTTTCCTCGAAGCGGAACTGGTCCGTCTCGCGGTGATCCAGCAGATCCTCGCCATGCCCGCCGACTCGCTTGGAACAGTCATCGCGTATGCCCGAACGGTCCCTCTGGCGCGGAGCCCTGTCCCAGGGGCGGCGCGCAGGCGCACGTTACACTGGCCTGGCATGAAGCAATCGGCGCAGAGGTGGACGGGTCTCGGGACGATGTGAGCTGTGTCCCCGACGTCGTCGGCAATGATCCAGGTGAGCCGGATGAGTCTGCAAAAATCGTGAGGAGGCACTTTGTGCGTGGTGCGTGGCGCAGGATTGTGTGTGATGCGCCGTCATGTCGCTGACGGCCTGTTTGAAGGGTGAGGTGTCGCGCCGAGTTCTGATGCACATCTCGATGCCGCGCTGTCGGCGTTCATCAGGAGGGGGTGGCCCGGTCGCGCTCTCCTCGATGACCGATTTCGACTGGGATCAGTTCGGAGTTGTGGGTGAAGGGACCAAGGCCGAGGAGATCGAGTCCCCTGTTCGGGAGAGGATCATCCGAGACGAACGCTACCTCGGTTCCGCCAGCCTCTTCGTGTTCCTCAAGGACGGAAAGGTGGGCCGAGCGCTCATGGTGGCGCCTGATGTGTTCCACCCCGGGATTTCGGAAAACTGTTCACTCATGGCGTGATGCTGCGCGGCGGCGGCGGTGAGGGGCTGGTGCGGTTCGTCGAACCCGGCTGATCGCTTCGGAACCGCCCCGACGGGCGCGGTGGATCTATGCGTGCTCACCCTGCACAGCGTCTCCTCCAACTGTTCACTCATGGCGTGATGCTGCGCGGCGGCGGTGAGGCTCTGGTGCGGTTCGTCGAACCCGGCTGATCGCTTCGGAACCGCCCCGACGGGCGCGGTGGAGCCACGCGCATGCTCACCCCTGCACAGCGTCTCCTCTAGGGTTGTGCCTGATGTCTGTCTCGAAACACGTTCCCGGGGCACCGATCCTGCCGGCGGGTGGGGATGGGTGGGGCTCGGGATGCTCTCCAGCGCGTCCACGACCGCTGTCGCGTGAGGGTTGATGCACCCCGCGCCTGTCGTCGACAGTCTGCTGGCCGTCTTGTTCCCTGGCGTCCTGCGGGGGGCATGCTGTTCGCGTGGTGGCGGATCGGGCCGCGTTTCCCGCATCCCGTGGTCGCGACGGTGCTGTGGGCGCTGCCGCTGCTGGCCTGCCCGCTGGTGTATAGCCTCGATGTGAACGCCTACCTGACGCAGGGCTGGATGGTGCTGGGCGGCCACGACCCCTACGTCATGACGCTCGGGGAACCACAGCTGCCCGGAATCGCGGTCGGGATTGACTGGGTGACACCACGTCGGTCTACCCGGCGGGGTCGTTGCTGATTTTCGCAGCCGTGTTCTGGGCCAGCGGTGGCCAGCCGTGGCTGGGGATCCTGTTGTTCCGGCTGCTGCACCTGCCTGTCTGCTGGTGGTGGCGTGGGCGGTGAAACGCATCGCGCCACGCGTCGGGGTTCCCGTGAACACGGCTCTGTGGGCGGGAATCGCCACCCCGTTGCTGATCCTCCAGTGGATCGGGGGCCTGCACAACGATGCCGTGCTGGTGGCCCTGATCGCCTTGGCGGTGCTGGTGGCGACTCGCGGTGGCTGGTCCGGGCTGCTGCTGGGCGGGGCTCTGATCGGGGCGTCCCTGACGATCAAGCAGTCGGGGGCAGCCGCGGGGCTTGGGATCGTCGCCCTGGCGTGGGCGACTCGCCGGGGCGTGACTGGTGGCGGCTCGCGGGCCGGGCCGCGGCGGCGGAGCGGTCGCGGTCGGGGTGTTCGTCGGGGTGTCGCTGGGCTCCGGGGCTGGGTTTCGGTTGGAACAAGCCCACCGCCGGCAGCCCCCTGGCCGTCATGAGCGACTCACCGCTGTCGTGGGATCGCAGGCGGTGAAGTTCCTTGGGCAGGAGGGTCGCTGACCCCAGTGATCCGGATACTCACCCTCATCGCCGGGCTGGCGGTGCTGACGGCCTGCGTGGCTCGTGGTGCGGTTCGGTCCCCGGCCCGGAGAACCGGACGTCCCTGGGTGGTGCTGCTCGGCGGGTTGCTGGCCTCGCGCTGCTCGGTCCCGCCCTGCAACCTGGTATTTCACCTGGGCGGCCCTTCATCGCCCTGGCTCTGCCCAACCGCCGCTGGCAGCGGATCTGGTTGAGCGCAACCCGTGGTGATCGTGCTGGCGGCTACCACCCGGATTGCCTTCGGATCCCGCTGCTGGGGCTGGCAGTCTGGTTGGTGTGGCGACGCCTCGAGGCGAAGAACCTCGACGTTTTCGATGAGCGGACCGGGGTCTGACGTCTCCGCGACTGCGGGCCGACGCTTTTTGCTGCGACCGCGGACTAGGGTCGCGGGCATGACCGAGCAGCGTTGAAACGGACCCCCGGGGCGTGGGCCGTGCGGATTCGCGGTCTCGCCAAGCGTTTTCAGGCGCATCCAGGCCGTCTCTGGACTCGACCTGGACGTTCCCCGCGGTGGTGTCCATGGACTGCTCGGTCCCAACGGTTCGGGAAAGACCACGACGCTGCGGATGCTGCTCGGCCTGATCCGCCCCGACGACGGCGAGATGCGCATCTTCGACCATGAGGTGCCCTGCGGGCTGCCCGACGTGATCGACAGGGTGGGTGCCATCGTCGAGAGCCCCACGTTCGCGCCGAACATAAGTCTCGGCAACCTGGAGATCCTCGCGATCTCCACCGGGGTGCCGAGACGTCGTCACGGAGGTGCTGCTGGAGGTCGGGCTGCGGGGACGCGAGAAGGCGGCTTTCCGAACCTGCTCTCTCGGCATGAAACAGCGACTCGCGATCGCCGCGACCCTGTTGAGGGAGCCCGACCTGCTGATTTTCGACGAACCCACCAATGGCCTCGACCCCGCCGGTATCCAGGAGATCCGCACCACCATGCGCGCCCTCGCTGATGCGGGTCGCACGGTGCTGGTGGCCAGTCATCTGCTGGGGAGATCGAGCAGATCGCCGATTCCGTGTCCATCATGGGTCGGGGACGGGTGATCGCGGCGGGGGAGCTGGAGGCATTCCTCAACGACGGTTCCGAGTACGTCGCTGTGGAGATCGACGACGTCCCGGCGGCTTTTCGAGGCACTGCGGCAGGCGGGTTTCGGCGGCCAGCTGGTGGGAGGGCAGCTGCGCGTCACCCGTGACCAGCGACTCGACCCGGCAGCCATTGCTCGGGTCCCATGGGGAGAGCGGACCTGTGGCCGAGGCACCTCAGTCTGCAACGTTCCAGTCTCGAATCCGTGTTCCTGGAACTGACCGAGGACGAACGGCTCACCACCACGCAGGGAAGGGCCGTGGCGTGATGCTGAATCTGCTACGCGCCGAGCTTCTCAGGCTGATCAGTAACCGGAAGGTGGCGGTGCTGGGGGCGTTCGTGCTGGGCCTGGGTTTCTGGATCTCGGTCTCAATGGCCGTGACGCTCAGACCTTACACCGCGCTTGACTGGGATGAGGCGCGGCGGCTGTCCAACGATGCCCAGATAAATCTGGAGGTGATCTGCGGGTCGAGCTCGTCCAACAGTGACTGCACGACGCTTCCGACGAACATCACTGTGGAGGGGTCCTGCGTCCCCAGATGAGCTTCGAACAGTTCGTCGTCGCATCCCTCGAACCGACGATGCAGATGGGGCTGCTCATGGTGGTGGTCCTGATCACCGTGCTGATCGGGGCTGAGTTCAGCACTGGTTCCATCGGCACCCAGCTGACCTTCACCCCACGCAGGCTGCCACTGCTGTGGGCGAAAGCCCTGGCCTCAGCGATCTGCGGGACCTGTTTGATGGCTTTCTGGGCGGCGCTCATGGTGCTCCTGGAGTGTTCTTCTACCTGAATGTGCGCGGAATCGAGGGGCTGAGTGCCGGCTCCCTGCTGGGTGCACAGGTGGGGCGTGCGCTGCTGGCTGGGGCCGTGATGGGGATGCTGGCGGCGCTGGTGACGATGGCCCTGGCGTCAACGGGCAAGGCGTGGGCGCTGATCTCCGTCGGCCTGGCGCTCTCCCAGTTCCTCGAGTTCTCCAAGGACGTCGCCCAGACGGCCTGGTTGCTGCCGACCACCAACGCATTCAGCCTCATCACCGGCGGATGGAGTCGCACCATCTACAACGGCGATGGGGTGCGGCAGGGAACCGGCCCCCACCTCGACTACGGGTACTCACTGGGATATGCGATCTTCTGGCTGGTGGTCCTCGGAATCTGGGCCTCGGCCAGCTTCTCGCGTCGCAACATCCTCAAATAGCCTCCCGAAGCCAGGCGATTCGGTCGGCATGCCGGTCCTCTTGGGCCTCTCCCTGGTAGGATCGCTGCCCGTGCGATACGTCTCCACCCGTGCCACCGACCACACCACCAAGGCCTTCAGCGACATCCTCCTGGAGGCCTGGCGCCCGATGGGGGTCTCTACCTGCCCGCCGAGTACCCGCGGGTGGATGCAGGCACCCTTGCCCAGTGGCGGAAGGTGCTGGCCGACGACGGCTACGCGGCGCTCGCCTTCGAGGTGTGCTCCCTGTTCATCGACGACATCCCCGCCGAGGATCTGCTGGGCATCTGCCGGCGAGCCTACGCGCCTGAGAAGTTCTCGGACCCGCAGATCGTGCCGGTCTCCGAACTCTCCGACGGGTGCGGTTGGCGCACCTCAGCAACGGCCCGTCGGCGGCCTTCAAGGACATAGCCGTGCGGCTGCTCGGCGAGCTGTTCGCCCACGAGCTGGCGCGCCGCGGCGAGCGTTTGACCATCCTTGGCGCCACCTCCGGAACACCGGTTCGGCTGCCGAGTACGCGCTGCTGGGCCGGCCCGGGATACGGGTGGTGATGCTCTCCCCGGCGGACCGCATGACCCCGTTCCAGCAGGCGCAGATGTACTCCATCGACGATCCCGGTGTGGTGAATCTGGCCGTCGAAGGGGTTTTCGACGACTGCCAGGACCTCGTCAAGGCCATCAACGCCGACGCCGAGTTCAAACGCGACCACCACATCGGCGCGGTGAACTCCATCAACTGGGCGCGCCTGATGGCGCAGATCGTCTACTACGTCGCGGCCTGGCTGCGTACCGGTGGCGAGGAGCCGGTCTCGTTCGCGGTGCCGTCGGGAAACTTCGGCAACATCGCGGCTGGGCACATCGCCCGCCTCATGGGGCTGCCGATCCGCCAGCTGGTGCTGGCCACCAACGAGAACGACGTCCTCGACGAGTTCTTCCGCACCGGCATCTATCGGCCCCGCGCTGCGCAGCAGACCCACGCCACCAGCTCCCCGTCCATGGACATCTCGAAGGCATCGAACTTCGAACGTTTCGTCGCCGACCTCGTGGGTCGCGACGGCGCGCGCGTCGCCGACCTGTTTGGCCGGGAACTGCCGGAAACCGGCAGGCTCGACCCTGTCCGGTGAGGATCGCGACCGCTTCGGTTTTCGTCTCTGGATCCTCCACCCATGCCGACCGGCTGGCCGAGATCCGCGCCACATGGGAGAACGGCGGGTGCTTATCGACCCCACACCGCCGACGGCGTGCGCGTCGCCCGCCGGCTGCTGGCCGCAGGCGAGATCTCAGGGCCGGTCGTGGTGCTGGAAACCGCACTCCCGTGAAGTTCGCCGAGACCATCACCCAGGCAACTGGCATCGTTCCGCCGCGCCCCTGAACGCTTCGCCGGGATCGAGGACCTCCCCAGGCATGTGACGCGCATCCCCGTGGATGAGGATGCGGTCAGGCGCGTTATTGGTGGGGTCGCCTGAGAACGGGAATCGGACCCCTGTAATGTAAGAAACCGGGGAAAGCAGTATGCCGGTTCATACAGAGCATGCCGGTTCATAGGAGGAAACATGCTGGACTGCGCCATCATTGGGGCTGGCCTAGCAGGGCCCTCGTGGCTGCTCGCGACCTGCGGAACCGAGGACTCCGGTGTTGTTGTGCTCGAGGCTCGGGACCGTGTGGGAGGGCGTGTCGAGAACGGGTCCTCGCCGACGGCCAGTGATGTGGAGCTCGGAGGTCAATGGATTGGCGCCGGACACGACGCCATCTTTTGAACTCATCGAGCGCTACGGGCTGAGGACCATTGGTATTCCGGCTCGTGGAAATTTGGTGGTGCGTATCCACGGCAGATTGCTTGAGGTGCCGTCGGCTGCGGATGGGGCGGAATTGACCCCGTTCGAGGTCGCCGACCTCAGCCAGGGGCTGTTGCGACTGCGACGTCTCGCACACCGCCTTGCCGATGATCCGGCATGGGTGGCGGCGAACGACGCCCTGGCTGCGGCAGGACCTACGACGCTGGGTGCGCACCAACTTACGCACCGGTGGGGGCGCAGGCCCGTTCGGTGAGGTCTACGAAGCGGCTTTCGGACCGATGATCCCGAAGGCGACCCTGGAGGAGGGGCTGCGGCAGATCAATTCGGGGCCGAGCCTGGAGACGATGATCGCGAACAACGGCGGGTTGAATCAGCAGCGCATCGAGGGGTGGCATGGCCGCTCTGTGCGAGGCCCTGGCCAATGATCTCGGGGACGTGGTGCGCCTTGGGAATCCCGTGACGAAGGTCACCCACGGCGACACTGCTGTCGTGACGCTCGCATCCGGGGAAACCGTCGAGGCCCGCACCGTCGTTTCGACGCTGCCGCCGCGCCTGGCCGTCGCCCTGGAATACGACCCGCCTTTTGCCGCAGTGGAGACGAGACGTCGCGGAGAAGGTGGCTCCGGCAACGTGATCAAGGCATATCTGATGTATGAGACGCCCTTCTGGCGCGAACGAGGACTTTCAGGGCAGTCGAGCTCTGACGAGGGGGCGGTTCGCGTCACGTTTGACACAACACCGGCCGACTCGACCCGTGGGCTGCTGATGGGTTTCTTCGAGGGCAACGAGGCCGATTCCCTGGCCCATCGCTCCCTGGAAACCCGGAGGCGCGCATTCGTCGAGTCGGCCGTCCATGCATTCGGGGAGGAGGCCGCCGAACCCAGCGAGTACATCGAACGGGACTGGAGCGCCGAGCAGTACACACGGGGCTGCCATGGGGCACATTTCGCGCCCGGGATCTGGACCTCCAATGGTCCTGTCCTCGCGGCCTCTGATGGCTGCCTCTACTGGGCCGGGGCGGAGTACTCGGCCAAGTTCAACGGCTACATGGAAGGAGCCGTTCGCTCCGGCGAGGAGGTCGCGGCCACGATCGCCGTGGCCCTCATCTGACCTCGAGGCCCCCAGCCGGGCCGCGTGAGCGTCAGCGAATGGGGCGTGTCGACACCATGATGGTTGTGGTCGAGGTCTGACCGCCAGGCGTCGATGGTGTCGGCTCGGGGCGCTCGTTCCTCGCGCTTCGGTGCAACCAGCTGAGGGGATGGGGCTCACCCGGCGTGGTGGTGTATGCTCGACCCTCGCGCCGTCCGGTGGGTGAGTCTGACTTGGCATGACGCCGTCCCGCCCAGCACAATAGCCGATATGCGCAAGCATCATGTTGTGATAATTGGTTCTGGTTTTGGTGGTCTGTTTGCGGCGAAGGCCTTGAGGCGCGCGCCGACGTCGATGTGACGTTGATAGCGCGCACCACCCATCATTTGTTTCAGCCGTTGCTCTACCAGGTGGCGACCGGCATCCCTGTCGGAGGGTGAGATCGCCCCCGCGACCCGTGAGGTGCTGCGCAAGAACACGAACGTGACGGTGCAGCTCGGTCTCGTTGAGGGGATCGACGTGGAGGCCAAACAGGTCCGGTGGCGGTTCCACGGCCTCGAACAGGTCACCGACTCACGACTCGCTGATCGTCGCCGCCGGTGCGGGGCAGTCGTACTTCGGCAACGACCACTTCGCCCGCTACGCGCCCGGCATGAAACCATCGACGATGCCCTGGAGCTGCGGGCCCGGATCTTTCGGGGCCTTCGAGCTGGCCGAACTCGCCCCGGAGGGGAGGACGTCTCCAGGTTCCTGACCTTCGCGGTCGTCGGTGCGGGACCAACCGGGGTGGAGATGGCCGGGCAGATCCGGGAATTGGCCTCCAAAACCCTCGTCGGCGAGTTCCGTCGTATCGACACCCGTCAGGCGCGGTGATCCCTCATCGAGGGCGGACCCCTGGTGCTGCCCAGCTTCGGTGAGGACCTCGGTGGCTCGGCCCGCGGGTCGCTGGAAAAACGCGGCGTCGAGGTGTGGACTGGAGACCATGGTCACCGACGTCGACTCGCGCGGAATCACCCGTCACACGCAGGGACGGCTCCACCGAAAGGGTGGAATCGGTGTGCAAGGTGTGGGCTGCCGGTGTCCGCGAACCCGCTCGGCCCCGCAGCTTGCCGGGAACAAACCGGTGCCGCGACCGACCGGGCGGGCAGGGTCAAGGTGTTGCCGGACCTGACGCTGCCGGGCCATCCCGAGGTGTTCGTGATCGGCGACCTGGCCGCCGTCGACGGGGTGCCGGTGGCGCAGGGCGCGATCCAGGGGCCAGGTATGCGGCCAACGCCATCCGTGGCCAGCTGGCCGGGAAACGCCCGGCGGCCCCGTTCACGTACAAGGACAAAGGGGTCGATGGCGACGATCTCCCGGTTCTCTGCCGTCGTCAGCGCAGGGAAGGTCACGTTCTCGGGCTTCCTGGCCTGGGCGGCGTGGCTGGTGCTGCACCTGCTCTACATCGCGGGCTTCAAGCAGCGGATGTCGACGTTGTTGCACTGGTTCGTCAGCTTCCCTCACCCGTGGCCGGGCGGAACGCGTCACGACGAACCAGCAGATGGTCGGTCGCCTGGCTCTGAGGAGCTCGGCGAGGCACCAGCGCCCGCCTCATGTCCGGAGCATCCGGGGAGACGAAACCGGAGGACTCCGACGATAAGGAGACGGCGCCGGTCGCGGGCTGAGACGTGAGGGTTTGCTGGGCCTTGTTCACGTTTGCCCTGCGCTGTGAGGCCAGCACACATGAACAAGGCCAGCAAAACCGGGTTAAGGCCAGCGAAACCGACGGGCGACGCGGGGTCAGGCGTCGGCCTGTTCCCGGAGGCGGGCGTTAGCCTTCTCGACGTCGAGGCGGGTGAGCAGGAGGAAGATGAGGGCGTTGGCGACCAGCGGGAACCACACGTACATGACGTAGAGCATCTGGATCGCCGAGTCCGGTTGCATGCTCAAACCGCCGTCATAGCCGCTGGCGGCCAGGAGCCACCCCTGCCGCGGCGGTTCCGATGCCGCTGCCGACCTTCACTCCCCAGGAGGTGCAGAGAACATGAGCCCGTCGATGCGTTTTGCCGGTGCGCAGCCAGGTGTGTTCTGAGGCTTCCGCGATCATGGCGTTGAGCGTCCCCTGCAGCGGACTCATCCCCAGGGAGGCCACCGCTGAGAGGATCAGCATGAGCGGGATGTCGTGGAAATAGGCCGCCACCAGCACCCCGAGCCGTCCGAGGGTCGCGATGACGTAGCCACCGAGGTTGACCCGGTACATCTCCCCGAACTTCTTCACGATGATGGGCGTCACCAGCAGGCCAACGATGAGCGGGATGTTGATGGCCCAGGCGAAGGTGCCCAGCAGGTTCTCGTCTCCCAGGATGTATTTCATGAAGTAGATGCCCATGTTGAGCATTGCCGTGAAGACCTGGGTGAGCAGGAAGACCACCAGGATGAGGAGGTAGTACTTGTTGGACAGCAGCATCTTGGCCGACTCCAGTACCGTCAGCGTGTCCTCCTGCTGCGCCGTGTCGTCGTCGCCGGCCAGTTCTTCTGCGGACAGTTCCTTGACGGAGAACACCGACAAGGTGTTGACTCAGCCCGGAACAACGCGTAGATGATCGCTGTTCTGCCACCCGCGGCGCCGCCGCCGAACATCGCCACGCCCCCGACCGCGATGCTCTGATGAGCAGGTTCGTCCCGAGGCGAACATGAAACGGATGGAACTCATCTGCACCCGCCCGAACCGTTGCGGGTGATGAGCGCGCGGTCAGTGCGGAATAGGCGATGTTGTTGGCCGCAGAACACGGCGTTGAGGAGGGTAGGGCGATGAAGAACCAGGCGTACTTGGCGGTCTCGCCCAGCTCGGTGGGAATTCGCGAAGATCGCACGACTCGCGCGGCGCAGCCGACGAAACCCACTGCATCCACGGTCGGGCCTTGCCCATCCGGTGTTGGTGCGGTCCAGCAGCGCACCGAAGATGATGTCGGAGAAACCGTCGAAGAGCCGGGAGACCATCATGAGCGTGCCGACGATGCCCGCGTTGAGCCCCGCGGTGTCGGTGAGGTAGATCATGACGAAGGCGGACAGGAGCACGTAGACGACGTTGCCGGCGACGTCACCCGAGCCGTAGCCCACCTTGTTGTACCACTTCAGGTATTTCTTCTCGCCGGTCGCTGCCGTGTTCATCGGGTCGTTCATGACGTCACCTCGTCGTGGGTTTCGGTGTTGGCGGGGTGGCGAGCAGGAGGTGGAGTTCCATCCCCAGCTCGTGGCCGTCCACCCGGTAGCGGGAGCGCAGGGCCGGCCCGCAGCTGTTGGAGCCGATGCCGGCCATGGCGGCGTCCAGGCACAGCACCGTGCTGCCTGACGCTTGCAGGTCGGTGTTGCGGTGTCGTGTAGCGAGTTCCTCCTGCGTGTACCGGGAGGCGTTGAAGGAGAACGGTGTCTGACCCACCGCGGTCAGGGCCAGGCCGCCGCCGGAGACGGTGACCTCGTCGCAGTCGGCGTGGCTGCCGTTCTCCTGGGGGCGGATGTAGTCCTCGTGGAGGTCCTCAATGCTCGTGCTGAAGGCCCCGTGATGGCTGGCGTGATGCTTGTCCGCGTAGCTCTCGAAGGGCCCCAGGCCGTGGTAGTCGACCCGGTTCATGGACTCGGGCAGGGAACAGCCGCAGCCCCAGACGCGGCAGGCTCGGGAACCCGAGGGTGCGGCGCATTCGCAGGATCACCCCGAGACGCCGTCGGCAGTGAGCGTCCAGATCAGCCGACCGCGCAGGGCGGGTTGGACCGTCGGCGCCACCAGGGCGACGTCGGCGCTGATCGTCGCGCGCCCCGGTTCCTCGGCGACGTCGACGGCGTAGGCGCGGGCCGTAGCCCGGTGGTAGTGGGCGCGTTCCCATTCCAGACGCGCGTGGCGGTCGTTGTCGGTGGGGCCCGCCAGATGTTGAGCTCGGCCGGGCGTTCCAGGACCTCCCGGTCGTTGACGCTCAGGGCGGCGGGCAGGCCGGTGCGCGTGTCGATGGTGCAGCGCAGACCCGCGGTCGCCACGTCGATTCGCGTCCCTTCTCGTGCGACCTGCACCGACCCCCGGGCGGCGGGACGGTGCGCGAGCTCCGCGACCCGGCGGTGCCTCCCGTCGGCGTTGCGCAGGGGAACCCTCGTCGATGCCCAGGACGTGCCCGGCAGGCAGCAGCGGTTCGGGACGCGCGAGCCGGTGGGTGACCAGCAGGGTGGCATGTCCCGGCGTGCGGAATCTGCGGTTCGCAGCGCAGCATGACGCTCGTGTGCGGTGGGACGGGATCGGTCAGGTCGATGTCTCCGCGATCCACGACGACGCCGTCGCAGCGCACCTCCCACGAGACGCGGGCGTACTGCGACAGGTCCGTGTGGTCGAGGTCGTTGTGGATGGTGAGCAGACTCTCCTCCTGGTCGTACTCGATGACGCGGGCGGGTCGCTGCACGTTTTTCAGCTCCGCCAGCCCGGGGTGCGGGACGCGGTCGGGGAGACGAGCCCGTCGACGCAGAAGTTGCCGTCGTGGATGTCTTCGCCGTGGTCGCCGCCGTAGCGGAAGATCGGTCGACCGTCGTCACTGGTGCCGGCCAGCACCGCGTGGTCGCACCATTCCCACACGAAACCGCCGCACATGCGGTCGTCGTCGCGGATGATCTCCCAGTAGTCCTCCAGATCGCCGGGCCCATTGCCCATGGCGTGGCAGTACTCCACGAGGATGAAGGGCTTGTCGGGGTCGGAATCGAGGTAGTCGCGGATCTCCTCGATGCCCGGGTACATGCGGCTGTACAGGTCGATGCAGGAGTAGTCGCACCGACGTTTGGAGTCGCGGTAGGAGCTCTCGTAGTGGGTCAGGCGCGTCGGGTCGAAGCCTTTGACCCACAGCAGCGTTGCTTCGAGGGTGCAGCCGTAGGAGCACTCGCTGCCCGCGGACCAGGAGATGATGCTGGGACGATTCTTCTCCCGGTGGACACACATTTCATCCGGTCGACGGTGGCCTCGGTCCAGGCGGGATTGTCGGCGATGGGCTCGTTCCAATGCTCCACCTGATTCTCCCAGGACGGGTCGGCCCAGGGAAGCGGGTCTGGGTGCCGTGGCTCTCGTTGTCGGCCTCAGACATGACGTAGAAGCCGTACTCGTCACACAACTGGTAGAAACGCGGATCGTTGGGGTAATGGGAGCTGCGCACCGCGTTGATGTTGTGTTCCTTCATCAGTCGCAGGTCCCGTTTCATGTGGTCGAGGTCGACGACGGGACCGGTGACCGGGTCGGAGTCGTGCCGGTTGACGCCCCGCAGAGTGATGGGCCTGCCGTTGAGACGCACGACCGCGTCCCTGGCCTCGACCTCCCGCACCCTCGACCCGGTCGGTGATGGTCTCGCCAGGGCTGGTGAGGGTCAGGGTGTGAGGTAGGGGGTCCTCCGCGCTCCACACGTGGGGTGTCGTGATGGTGAACCGGGCGCGGTGGGTGTGGTCAGGGGCAGCCGGCGAAGGGTTCCAGGACGCCGGTGGCCAGCACCTTTCCTTCGCGGTCGGTCAGCTCGGCGGTGGTGGGACGACCCCACCGCGGTAGGAGCCGCGGATCTCGACGACAGCGGTTTCTGGGGCCGCGTCGATGATCGGACCCAAAGAGGTCGTGACGGTGTAGTCGAACAGCACCGCCTCCGGGCGGTGCAGGAGGTAGACGTCGCGGAAGATGCCGGAGGTGCGGAACTTGTCCTGGTCCTCCAGGTAGGTGCCGTCGCACCACTTGAGCACCAGCACGGCCAGGCGGTTGGCGCCGGAGTGGATGTGTCGGTGACGTCGAACTCCGCGGTGGCGTGGGAGACCCGGCTGTAGCCGACATAGGTGCCGTTCAGCCACACGTAGAAGCAGGAGTCGACGCCCTCGAAGATCAGCTGGGTGGTGGGTGCGGCGGGATCCGGGGTGTGGTCGAAGTCGCGGATGTAGGCGCCGCAGGGATTGTCCTGGGGCACATGGGGCGGATCGAAGGGGATGGGGTAGCGGACGTTGGTGTACTGGTGGTGGTCGTATCCGAGGTGCTGCCAGGTGCTTGGCACCGGAATTGTGGTGAATCCTCCGGGGTGGCGTCTGTGGTCTCCCAGAAGGGCTCAGCGAGGTCGTGGATGCTGGGCAGGTACCGGAAGGCCCACCGACCGTTGAGCAGGTGGAAACGGTCGGATGTCTCCCGCTCCCATGGGTTCGAGGCGGCAGGGGTGGATGCCGGCACGTAGTAGGCGCGGGCGGCAGCGTGTGTTCGTGGAGGATCCCGAGGTCCTCGAAGTATCCGGGAACGATCATCGTTCGGACTCCCTGAAGGTCGGTGGACACAGGGGACGTGCAGCCGTGCAACGTCCTCATGGTGACGTTCACACAATACTTGAAGATCTGTGGTATGGCACTGTTTTACAGGAAAATCTCACAATATTGGCGTTGCGAAATGAGGCATCATGGTAACGTTCACAAGAGCTGCGGGTAGGGTCGTTGTCGCTCTCCTGATAGCCTCCCGTCATGCCGAGGCAACGCCGAGCGCGGAGGGAGCGCCAGCGATGGGCGACGTGGCCCGTTTGGCCCGGCGTGTCCGTGCAGACGGTCTCGCGCGTGGCGATGGGGTCCGAGCACGTGCGCCCGGAAACCCGCGAGAAGGTACTGCGGGCCATGAACAAGCTGGGGTATTCCCCAACCGAGCTGCCCAGGCCCCTGCGTCGCGGCTCCTTCAGAACAATCGGTGTGCTGACCCAGCAGATCCAGCGCACCGGTGAGGCTCTCACCACCGCGGGCGTGCTGAGGCTGCCACCGCCGCCGACTACGCCGTCAACCTCATCCAGGTGGAACGCCCCGCCTCCGACGACCTTCGCCAGGCCGTCTATCGGCTCTCCCACCAGGCCATCGACGGTCTCGTCGTGGTGCAGGCCGGCGGGCCGAGTCGCGAACACCTCGTCCTGCCGCCGTCGATGCCGGTGGCGGTCTCGGATTCCACGCTCGTGGACCACTCATCCCTCCGCCAGTGCCGATCAGGTTGGCGGGGTGCGTGACGCCGTCGAACACCTCTTGGGACTCGGGCACCGCACCATTCAGCACGTGTGCGGGCCGGGGATTCCCAGTCGAGCCTGATCCGCAGGGCCACCTGGGCCAGGTGCCTGCGGGAGGCGGGCTGCCCGTTCCCGAACCGATTCCCCGGCGACTGGAGTGCCGCGGCGGGCTACGAGGCAGGCCGACTGCTGGCCGCCGACCCGGAGGTGACAGCCGTGTTCTGCGCCAACGACGAACTGGCCCTCGGCCTGATCCGGGCCATGCACGAACAGGGCAGGCAGGTGCCCGGGGACGTCTCCGTCGTCGGTTTCGACGGCCTCGACGTCGGTGAGTACAGCTTCCGCCGCTGACCACCGTGCGCCAGGACTTCAGACGTCACGGTCGCGAAATGGTGGGTCTCGTGCTGGAGCAGGTGGCCTCCGGGCTGCGTGACGGCAGCCGGAGCATCATCATCCCACCGAACTCGTTCTGCGGGGCAGCACAGCCCCGCCCCCTACGGCGTGAGAGAGGGCTGCTGGTCTTCTCTCTCCGATGTCTCGCAGGGTTTCTCGTCGGCGTGGTTCCGTGTGGTTCCGTAGGATCTGGACATGGAGATTCTGGTCGAGGGGTGTGCGGAACGGCGGATTCACCCCGAGCTGGGGAGCTCCGGCTGGGACTGGAGCACGAGGGCGAGAACCGGGAGATCGTCGTGGATCTCACCTCCGACCTGGCGCGGCGGTTCTCCGAGGCCGTAGCGCCGCTGCACCCGCGGGCCGTCGTCTCGTGGGGTTTGGAGCCGGTGCGGGTGTGCACGTGGCGGTCGCAGCGCAGGGGTGCCCTCGGTACCGGGCCTCTGCCGAGGCGACGGTGGTCTTCCGAGACTTCCAGGCGCTCGCGGACTTCGCGATGGAGTGGGCAGCGGCCCCGGGGTGGAGGTGTATCACACGTCTTGGAAACTGACCTCGGAGACGGAGCAGAGGCTGGAGGACGAATTGCTGACCGAGGCCGTGCGGGCGGCCCGTCGCCGCGCCGACATCATGGCCCGGGCTGCGGGCGCGGAGGTGAGCGTCTGCGTCGAGCTCTCTGACCGCCGGTCGGAGCCGCAGCTCGCCTACGGCGAGGCGGTGGCCTCCGCGGTGCCCGAGCACGGGGGAAGGGTCGTGGAACCCGACGAGATCCACCGCACGGTCACAGTCCACGGCAGGTTCCGGACGGAGTGAACGATGGTTGATGCCGTGCTTGCGCGCGCCCGGCTCGTCGCCCAGGGGCTCGCTGTCCGCAGGTGGGAGCGTCCCGTCGAGGTCGCGACCGCCTTCGGGGCGCATCAGGGCCAGGACCTGCCCGGGGTGTTGGCGTCGATCGCGTTGCGCAGCGACGGCGGCATCGAGGCCGTCGTGGAGGCCTGTGCCCGCGGTGAGATCGTGCGCGGCTACCCGATGCGCGGCACCGTTTTTCCTGATGGCCGCCGCCGATGCCCGGTGGATCACGCAGCTGTGCGTGGACAAGTCGCTGCGCGAGTCGACGCGCATCCTGAGGGCCGCGGGATCTCGGCGGGGCATCTCGAACGCGCCGCCGAGATCGCCTCCGAGCTGCTGGCCGACGGGCCGAGGTCCCGCGCGGAACTGCACGCGCGCTGGGCCGAGGCCGGGCTGTCGGGGGTGCAGGGCGCGAACTACCACATGACCTTCCACCACATCGCCACCGGAATGCTGTGCTACGGGCCGGTCGTCGACGGCGATCAGCACCTCGCCCTCACGGAGTCATGGCTGCCCGCAGGCACCGGGCTGGAGGATCGTTTCAACGGCGACCGCGACGCCGCCTGCGCCGAACTGCTTGACCGCTACCTGACCAGCCGCGGCCCCGCGACGCTGCGTGACTTCTCCTGGTGGAGCAAACTATCCTCGGCGCCGCCCAGCGGGCGTTCGCGCTGATCCGGGAACGTGTCGAGGAACTGCCCGGCGACGAACCCCGCTACCAGCGGGCCGGGCTGGCCGACGAGGTCGCCGAGGCCGGGAGGTCGGCGTCGCGACCACCCTTGCTTCCGGGTTTCGACGAGTTCATCCTCGGCTACCAGGACCGCCTGTTCGCCCTCACCGAACGCGACCACCCGAAACTCGTCCCCGGAAACAATGGGATGTTCAGACGCAGCGCCGTGCTGGGAGGTCGCGTGGTGGGGTCGTGAAACGGGCCGGAACCCCCGGCAGGCGCCGCCTGGAATTGACTCGCTTCGAGGACCTGTCGTCCCGGGCGGAATCGGGTTTCGAGAAGGCCTTCCATACTTGGCCATTCCTCACGGGGTGAACTCGTCCGCCCCTGTGACGCGCTTTCGCTGCACGACTCGCGGAAGAAGAACGGTTCAACGTCGTGACGACGTTGAACCGTCGAGCCTCCGCGATTCGTGAACGGGAGGGGCGCGATGCTGCTGCCCGTCGGTCCGGCTCAACCGGCTTGGGGGTGGCGAAGTTGGTTGAGTCGATCCTCATGAGCGTCAGCGAGTGGGATGTGTCGACACCGTCTCGACGTGGAGGTTCAGCGGCGGACGGTGCGTTCCATCCTCACGTGCCCCAGCTCGAAGGGAGCCAGGCTGGACCAGTCGTCGTCGAAGGTGAACTCGGTGAAGGTGGATGTCGGGTACCAGCACTGGAGACGGTCGGCTTCCTGGCTGTCGGAGGCGTTGCCGAGGTGGGAGGCGAGCGCGGGGATGGTGGGGGCGTGCCCCACCACCAGGAGGCCGTTCACGGCGGGGTCGGTTTCGCTGATGTGCCGGATGAGGGCGTCGACGCCCTCGTAGTAGAGGTCGTCGAGGTATTCGACGGGAATGTCGAGGCCGAGCGCCGCGAAGGTCTGCCGGGCGCGGGTGGCGGTGGAGACCAGGGCGTGCTCCAGGTCGAGGGACGCAGCTGCAGGCCCGCCTCCTGGGCGTCCTGGACGCCGGCGGGCAGCAGCTCCCGCGAGTGGTCGCCGCGGGGATGGCTGGCCTGGGTTTTCGCGTGGCGCATCAGCACGAGTCGTCGCATGGGGCGAGTCTACGAGCTCCGCCGGAGCCGGTCCGTCGTCCCGGTGGCGTTTCGCTGGCTCCCTATTCCCCGTTTGCTGGGCTTGTTCACGTTTGCTGGCCTCACAGCGCAGGCAAACGTGAACAAGCCCAGCAAACCGGTAGTAAGGCCAGCAAACCGGTGGTAAGCGCCAGCAAACCGGTGGTAAGGCCAGCAAAAGCAGCATGAGGGCCAGCAAACCGACGGGCGGGGTGGGGTGGAGGTGGGGTGGGATCCGTCGGTGTGGTCCTCAGGCGACGTGGTCCTTCAGTCGGTGGCGACAGGTTTGACGGCGACCATGAGGTCGCGGCGGATGGAGGAGTCGACGCGGTGCGCGAACCGGTCCCACGCCCCGCCGGTGAGGACCTCCAGGCCGGCGTCGGTCAGCAGCGCCGCCAGGTCCTCGCGGGGCATGCTGAGGGTGTTCCAGCTGATCCCCAGCGACCCTCCCGGTGCAGCTGCCCCGACCACACCGGGATCGTCTCCGCCAGCAGCTGCTCCGGGGTGCGCGACCTGCGTCCGCCCGACGTCGATCCGTGCACCACCCGTAGGGGCGTCGGTGACGATGGCGTCGAAACGTTTCTTTCCGTACAGCGACCCCGACGAGCGGGCGTCCCCGGTGAATACCGTCGCCACCAGTTCCCGCTTGCCGACGGTGATGCGCGCGTCGAAGCGACGTTCGATGCGCACCCCGTCGCGACGCACCGGGGTGACGGCTGCCGTGTGTTTGACATGTTTGCGTCGCAGCCAGGTCTTGTAGAACGCCGCCATCGCATCGAAGGCCTTGTCGTCGGCCTCCACGCCGAAGCGCGTCGCGACCCGCGATGAGTGCGGTCGAGACGGTGGTGCCGCGCCCGCCATCGGGTCCAGCACCCGGTGGGGGGCGTTGCGCCCGACCGCCGCGACGGTGACGTTCAGCAGCAGCCGGGTGAACTGTTCGTTGGTCTTTCCCTGATATTTGGGGATGGTCACGAGGTCGTCGTCGAGGACATCGGTTCGCGGCAGCGCGACGGGCCGCAGCAGGTCGCCGTCGCGCTGGAACAACGCAAACGCCGACGATTGCCGCGCGATGCCCGCCAGCTCGTCGCGACCCATGCGCTCGGCGTCGAAGGCCAGGTAGTCGACGCCCGCCACCCTCGGCCTGCGTGATCCCCGAGACGAAGGGGCGGTGATCTCCAGTTCGGCGGCGCTCAGCGCGCCCGCCTCGCCCGCGCAGACGCGATTCGCGGACGGGTTGCGCAACAACAGGTACGACGACATGGGGCAAGTCTTTCACGTCGCGACGCCGCAGAGGCTCACCGCCAAGGAAGAAGGCGCCGGTACTGTTTGCGTGCGGGCATCGCATGGATGACCAGTTCGTCATCGTTCTTGAACGTCAGGACAACTCACTTCAAGAAGACGACCTGCGGAATCAAATCCCAAGCGCAGTTCCCGGTGCGGCCAGTCATCGTCTTCGAGATGTGAGGTCCTGTTGTGGGAGTGCTGTCCGGGCGAGGACGTGCTGGGCGGGATGAGGCGGTGACGCACCATCGTGTTCCTGTACTGGACGTACCGGTCACGATGGTGGGGCGCCGGATCGCCCGATCCAGTGCGCCGCAGCAGGGCATGACTTCCGCAACAGGACCCGGGATCCAGTGAGGCCACGCTGCGACAAGGGAGGCGTCCGTCTCGGAGACGCCGTGTTTCAATGCGGCTGGATGAACTCTCATGCGGCGAACTGGGCCAGCGCACGCCGGATAGTCTCCGACCTGGAGAGGCTTTCTCGGGAAGCGATTGCGTCGAGCGCATTGATTTCGTCGGTTGTCAGCCGGACCGCGACCACCTGCATCGGTTCGGCCCCGCGCCCGGGACGTCCGCGCCCACGTCGTGTGAGTTCCTCGACGTCATATCCGGCCTCGGCTTCGTCGGCCCAACGTTGGATCTGTTCTTCGGTCACCATAAGAATATTGTATGACGAAAATTCTGGGATGGGTTCACCGCAGGAACAGGGCCTTGAGGCGCAGCGATGCCACCCACACCCCGAGTATGGCCAGGACGACGAAGTAGAGGGCGTGACCTGCGGTCAGCCAGCTGACCGCGCCGGCGTTGAGGTCGCGGAGCATCTCGATGCCGTGCCACAGTGGCAGGCATTTCACCGCCGCCGCGATCGGGGCCGGGTAGACGTCGACGGGGTAGAAGGTGCCGGAGAACATGAACATCGGCATCAGGGCCAGCATGATCCAGTCCATCTGCTGGAAGGTGCGGCACAACGACGTGGCTGCTATCCCCAGGGCCGCGATCCCGAGGGCGATCAGCAGGCACGCCGGGATGGTCAGCAGCACCCACCACGACCCGACGAGACCCAGCAGCGCCAGGACCGCGACGAAGCTGGTGGCGTAGATGCCGCCGCGCACCAGGGCGACGGTGATCTCGCCCAGCGCCACGTCCAGCGGCCCCAGCGAGGTGCTGAGCATCGTCTCGTAGAGCTTGTCGAACTCAGTTTCACGAACACGTTCCAGGTGGCGTCCACGACCGCCCCGTTCAACGCGGAGGTGGCCAGCAGCGCGGCGCGATCCAGGCGGCGTAACTGGTCCCCTCCTGCACCTGACCGATGAAGGTGCCTAGCCCGATTCCCATCGCCAGCAGGTACAGCACCGGTTCGACCGCCCCTGTGGCCATGAGCAGGCTGCTGGCACCCCAGTTTGCTGTCAAAACCCCGGGCCGCGACGACGGGGAATCTGCCGCTAAACGAGGCCGAGTGGTGTGTCCCGGCCAGCAGCGACTGTCGTCCGGCATCTCGCCCGGCGGCACAGCCACCGGTTCCGAGGCGACCCGTTGCCTGACCTGTTTCTGGCGGGGCGGGGCAGGACCCCGGTCAGTCGCAGGTGGAAGATCCGCCGGGCGATCAACAGTCCGACGACGCTCAGCGCGGTCAAGTAGGCGACGTGCACGAACGGCAGCCACGCCGGTGCGGCCTGCCCGAGGGTCAGGATGCGGGTCAGGTTCACCCCGTGCCACAGCGGCGAGACCCAGCCGATCGGGTGCAGCCAGCCGGGCAGCACGTCGAGGGGGAAAATAGGGTGCCGGAGAACAGCGTCAACGGCAGCACCACCAGCCGCGAGAGGATGGAGAACTGGCCCTTCTCGTCGCATTGAGGGCCGTCCAAGCCATCACCGGGTTGCCGAACGACCACGCCGTCAGCACCGCCACGGGAAAGCAGGACCAGCACGCTCGCCGGGGTGATGGCCCCGAAGACCAGCAGCACCGCGATGACGGTGGCGCAGTTGATGAGGTAGCGCACCGTCGAGGCCCAGCCAGTGTCCCTCCGCCAGCTGCGATGGGGTGGTGGGGGTGAGGCAGCGCCTGGTACAGCTCGTGCTATTTGAAACTGGAGAACACCCCGAGGTGTTCTCGGCCTGGGCTGCGTGCACGGCTGAGGAGAGCAGCATCGCGGGCGCCACGAACTGCAGGAAAGGCATCCCGAGCGCCCCCGGGCTGGCGGCGTCCACCACCACGCCCAGGCCCACCCCCAACGCCAGCACCGTCAGCAACGGTTCCAGGGCGCCGATAGCGGAACAGGCTCACCCACCAGGAACGCAGCTGCGACGACGTTGCGGGCGGTGGAAGAGCCCCAGCGCGCGACCCGCGCGGCCTGGGCGTCGTGATCGACGGGGTGAGGGTTTCAGTCAATCAACGACCTCCCCGTCAACCTCAGAACACGTCCTCCAGGGGAGCATCGCCGCACCAGTGACGAGGTCGGCTCCAGGCCGCGTTCCATGATGGCGCAGCGCGGCCTCGCCGTCGTCGGAGTAGACCAGGATCCGGTCGGGGAGGGTTTCCTGCGGTTCCCGATACCGCGATGCGCTCGGCGGCCCCGGCGTTGCGGGTGGAACCGAAACGCAGCTCCACCACCCTCGCGGCCAGCGTGTTTCCCGCACCAGCGCCGGTGGGCTGCCCTCGGCGACGATCACGCCGTGGTCGATGACGATCAGCCGGTCGCAGAGCTGCTCGGCCTCGTCCATGTGGTGGGTGGTCAGCACCAACGTGGTGCCCTTCTCCTTCAACTGGAACAGCCGATCCCACAGCACGTTGCGGGCCTGCGGGTCCAGGCCCGTGGTGGGTTCGTCGAGCAGCATGATGCGCGGGTCGAGACCAGCGCCCGGGCGATCGTGAGGCGGCGTTTCACGCCGCCCGAGAGGTCGTCGACCCGGGCGTCGCGTTTGTCGGCGAGCTGTGCGAAGTCGATCCAGCTCCTCCGCCTGGCGGCCAGCCAGCGTTTCGGCAGACCGGAAGTAGCGACCGTAGAAGATGAGGTTCTCGCGAACCGTGAGGCTGGGCGTCGAGATTGTTCTGCGGCACGACCCCGAGGTGGGCGCGGATCCGCGGCCCCTGCTCGTTCGGATCCATTCCGAGGATGCGCAGCCGACCTCCGGAGCGATGCGAGACCCCGGCGATCATGCGCATGGTGGTGGATTCTGCCCGCCCCGTTGGGGCCAGAAAACGCGAAGGACGTCCCTGGCTCGACCTCGAAAGTCGATGCCACGCACCGCCTCGAAAAATCCCGTAGGACTTGCGCAGCTCCTGGGCCAGGATCACCGGATCACCACAGGGCAAAAACCCTACGCCGTCGCTCTGCAGAATTCGTGTCCAGCGGGAATCATTGCCAGCCGGACTGCCCCTGGGGGCTGCTGGAAGGTGGGGTGCTGATAGGTGGGCTGGGTTGGGGACTGCGGCCATGCGGGCTGCTGCGCTCCGTGGGGTGCGGGCGGGAAGCAGTCGATGTAGCGCTCCACGTAGGTTGCTTGGCCCTTCCTCTGCTCGGCGTACTTCTCAACGTGGGGAAGCTGGGTGCGCATGAAATCGATGATGGCGGTCGTGGCGGTATTGCTCCTGGTGTTGCGCCAGAACACCGCAGGCTCGATGTGAATCCTGTTGACGCCTGCATGGTCGAACACGTCAAGGAGGTGATTCGGGCCGGTGAGACGCATGTGTGCGATCTCCGGGTAGGTGATTTCTCCCAGCACGTCGTTGCCTTGGGCGAGGACGAACCGACCCTCACCCATGCGGACCTGGCGGACAGGGTCGAGCAGCCACAGGAGCAGGAGCAGCGGCGCGAACGCGGGGGACATCAGCACTACGAGCAGGCCCCGGAACCGCCGGTGAGTGAAGTAGATGTCTTTCGTGGTTTTGGACGACGAAGACAACGACACCGATCACGTACACCACGCTGATCAGGGGGGACAACCATGTGAGTGGGTTGCGGACGCGAAGCTTGATGGTTTTCACCGGGTTTTCCTTCCGTCTCGGGCGTTCGACGGGGCCCGGGACGGCCGTAGCGTAGCGCCAGCCCCACGCGATCACCTCGACGAGGGACGGTGAGTGCAGTCGGTGCGCGTTCTCCTTCGCCGTGGTTCGCGGATCAATCGGCGTGAATGGTTTCCCTGCGCCGGAGCGCATGGGTGAGGTCACGCGAGGTTGACGTGGTGGTGCTCGAAGGATGTGCCCTTCGCGCGTTCGATGGAGGCGATGATTTCGTCCTCCGCGTCCTGGCGACCGGTCCAGGTGGCGCCCTCGACGGACTTGCCCGGCTCCAGGTCCTTGTGAGACGCTGAAGAAGTGCTCAACTCCAAAAAGGATGTGCTCGGCAGCGGAATCGAGTCCTTCAGGTGCCTGCGGCGGGTGTCCGCGGTCGGAACGCACAGCACCTTGTCGTCGCCGCCTCATCTCATCGGTCATGCGGAACATCGCGACCGCGTAGCACTGGATCAGGCAGCCGGGGAAGGTGGGTTCGGCACCGATCACGCCATGGCGTCGAGGGGTCGCCGTCGAGCCCGAGAGTGCCTTCGATGAAACCCGTAGTCGTAGGGGTACTGGGTGGAAGTGAACAAGGTGCGGTCCAGTCGTATGCGACCCGTCAGGTGGTCCATCTCGTATTTGTTCTTGGTGCCCTTCGGGATCTCGACCGTGAGCGTCGAACAGTACTCGGCCTCGGGGTTGAAGATCTCAATGCTCTCGATGACGTCGTCGCTCACTGTCGCTCCTATGATTGATGCGCCGCCGTCCGTTGGCGGCCAGTGTTCAAGCACTTTACCGGACGAGGAGCGTCGATTTGTCCCCCAGAACATCCCGTGGCGTCCGCTGTCATCGGGGGTGGTCAGGGCGCTGTTGATGGCCGTTTTCATTACCGCGGTCCTTCATGGCGCGGCATCTTCCGAGGCTGGGACACCCGCCTCCATCAGCGCCTCCCGTCCTCGCCCGCGCCGTCCCGCAGCAGCGACCAGCCGGTCCCGTCTCCGCCGCGCCGGAGGCCGCGCCCAGCACACTTCCGGATCGCACCGTGCTGGAGCAGCGCCTCAACTCCCAGGACGTCACCGCCCTGACCAAAGGGGTGCCGGAGGGATCGTCACTGAGCCTTTCGCCTATCAGGTGCTCTGACGTCGAGACCGGGGACGTGCTCGCCGCATCGAATGCCGATCAGCTCCTGGTTCCCGCATCGAACAGCGAAACTGCTGACCGTCACCCGCCTTGTTGTCGGTTTTCGACGGCACCGAAACCTTCGATACCACCGTCGTGTCCCCTGGCTCCCGGGCAGCTGGTGCTGGTCGGGGCGGCGATCCGCTGCTCGCCTCCGTCGCATCCGGCGGCGAATCCGAAACGCGCCTCGCTGGAGGAACTGGCCGCGAAAACCACGGAGAAGCTGAAGTCGCAGGGCCTCAGCACGGTGAGCCTCGGCTACGACGCCTCCCTGTTCCAGGAGTCGTGGGCCACCACCTGGCCCGCCAGCTACCACGACCAGGTGACCCAGATCTCCGCGCTCTGGGCCGACGAGGGCCGCGACGACAAGCAGGTGCGCTCCACCGACCCCGCGGGTGATGCCGCCCGTATCTTCGCCGCCCAGCTGGGCGCCCAGGGCATCACCGTCGAGGGGCAGCCCGGCGACGGCCACGGGCTCTGGGGAGGAGATCGCGAAGGTCAGCTCACCCGGGGTGCACGCCTCTGCCGCGGCTGCGATGGAAACCTCCAACAACTCCTACACGGAGGTGCTTGGCATGCAGCTGGCCCGCAAAGTGGGCCAGCCCACCACGTTCGCAGGCACGGCCACCGCCGTGCAGCAGGAACTCACCCGTCTGGGTCTGTGGCGCGAGGGGGCGGTGCTGTACGACGGTTCCGGCCTGACCCGCGAGAACCAGGTTACGGCGTCGCTGCTGGCCGGGGTGGTCCGGTACATGATGATCACCCCCCGGACCTCGGTCGTGCAGGAGGGTTTCCCCGTCGCAGGGGTCTCGGGGTCGCTCGTCAAGCGCTTCGACGACGAGATCTCCACCGCCGGTCGCGGCATCGTGCGGGGCCAAGACCGGAACCCCTGTCGCTGGTGTCCACCCTCGCGGGAACCACCGTCACCACCGATGGCCGCGAGGTGGCGTTCGCGTTCATGACCAACGGTTCCACCGACGGCTGGGCCGCCCAGGTGTGGAGCGACCGGGGGGCTTCCCTGATCACGGGATGCGGCTGCTGATGCAACATCGACCCCACGTCTCCTGGCCGCTGGCGCGGGCCGTCGAGCGGCTGCTCGCCGACCCGGGACCCGGTGTTCCTCGACCGGAGGCGGTGCGTGAGGTGGCCGCGCTCAGGGCTGCGGCCCGCAGGGCCGGCGACCTGGCCGTCGAGTACTCGCGACTGGATGGTCCGGCTGCTGCGGAGGTCGCGGTGGTGATCGTCCGGGATGGTCCTGGCGGGCCGCGGCGATGGCCCGCGACCTGCTGGGTCGGTTGCCGCTCGAGGAGCAGCCCGCCGGTCTGCGACGCAGCCCTGACGGGGATCGGCTACGGGCTGGGCGTGGGGATCTCCCTCGCGGCGATGGGTCGGGTCTCGCTGGGGCCAGTACGACCCCTGGTCGACACGGCTGATGTTGCGGCCCTGAGCATCGTCGAGGTGCGGCGCGGACGCGGTCTCGACGCCGATGACCTCCGGTTGTGGGTGAGCCCTCACGAACAAAACCCACGCGGTGCAGTTCAACTCCGCGCCCTGGCTGCTCGGTCACGTCGAGGGGCTGCTCACCGCGCTCGGCGTCGACAACCCTCCCTGGCGGAGATGGCGGAGGGGTCCAGTGCAGGCCGTGGCCTGGGCTCGCTGCTGGTCACCGCCGAGGGGCAACGGCACCCTGACGCCCTCACGGCCACCATGAGCCCTCCTGGAGGGCCACGCCGACCTGGTCGCGGACACCGCCGGGGCGGTGCACGTGCCCTCGGTGCGGCAGCTGCGCGCGGCCTTCGCCCGTCCGAGCGCCGGCACTGGTTGGCGACGCCTGATACCCGGCCTCGACAAGGGCCTCCAGTACCGCGACGGCCTGGCCTTCTGTCAGCACGTGGGTCTTCGGGCCGGGGCGGAGGCGCTGACCGCCGCCTTCGCGGCACCGGCGAACCTTCCACCGCAGCGGAGATCACCGACCCCGACTCCTGGCTGCGGCGGATCCACGGCTGAGGAGGCGCAGGGAACGTGGCCAGGCGTGAACTCGGACCCGCCGCGCTCAGGGTCGGGCAGGCGGTGGCGGAACTGCTGCCCTCCGGTCCCGTCGTCGTCGGCGTCTCCGGTGGTGCCGACTCCATGGCGCTCGCGCTGGGGGTCAGTGGGCCTCACCCCGGACGCGCTCGAGGTGTTGTGTGTCGTCGTCGACCACGGCCTGCAGGCGGGGTCTGTCGAGGTGGCGCAGCGGACGGTTGACGCGCTGATGTCGCGTGGCGTTGCCGCCGAGGTGCGGCGCGTCGAGGTGGACGCGACGGCGGAATCGAGGCGGCGGCCCGCCAGGCGCGCTGGAGGCCCTGTCGCGCGACGGGCATCCCGTGCTGCTGGGACATACTCGACGACCAGGCAGAGACGGTGCTGCTGGGGTTGCTGCGTGGCTCCGGCATCCGGTCGCTGGCCGGCATGTCGGCTCGGCGCGGCCTTCCCTGCGACCGCTGCTGGGATCCGGCGCGCCGAGACCGAGGCGGCCTGCCGCGAATGGGGGTCGAGTGGTGGAGCGACCCGATGAACACCGACCCGCGGTTCGCGCGGTGCGTGCCCGCTCGGCGCTGGCGCTGTTGGCTTCGGAGCTCGGTCGTGATGTCGCCGTCGGCCTGGCCCGCACCGCCGACCTGGCCCGCGGCGACGCCGACCTCCTCGACGAGCTGGCGGAAGGTGCCCTCACCCGGGCGGCCCGGGACGACGCCTCGACGTGGCCACCCTCGCCGAGCAGCCGGAGGCCTCCGGTCGGGTGCTGCTCGGCTGGCTGCGGAACCACGGCAGCGAGGCGACCCGGATCCACGTCGCCGCCGTCGACGACCTCGTGCTGACTGGCGGGGCCAGGGTCCGGTCGCGGTGCCGGGAGGGTTGGTGAAAAGGATCGCGGGCCGGCTTTGAATGGGTGGCTGGCTAAACTGGAAGCGTGTAATGAAGCTGTAGCCGAGACTCACTGAGGAGAGGAACTCGATGGGAACCGGTGTTATCCATCACCACCATTCCGCCGGCCTGCTTTCCCTGTTTCTGGCAGCGCCCTATGTCCCATTCGTGACGACTGCTCTACGACGAGACTGCCGTTTCGGATTCCCGGGCACGAAGAGGGTGATGTCGTGAACCGTCACATCGTGATCGGCGCCCTGGCGGCGCTGGTGTTCGTGGCTGGGGCCGTGCTGTCGCTCATCCGGGTGACACCCCGATGGCCGTCGTGTGTGGGCTGGGTGGTCTCGCCTTCATCGTCCGCACGGTGCTCGCCGTGCGGGATCGTCACGGAAGAAAGATGACCGACCGGTCGCGGTATGTAGCGGAGCCCTGCTCACCGTGCGGGGACTGACCGCATGGTACAAGGCGGGCTCCCCGGTGCTGAACATCGGGGAACTCGACATCGGTCAGCACTCCGTGGTCGGGTTGTTGGGCACCAACGGTGCCGGCAAGACCACCCTGATCAACACGCTCGTGGGGGTTCACGAGCACGCCAGCCTCAGCACATGACCCTGGCGCTCCCTGAGCCACGCAGCCGCGCGACAAGGCATTCCAGCTCGGACGCTACGCCGTGTTCACCGAGAGCAGTGGTTTCGCGTACTGGTCGTTGGATCCCTACCTGCGTTTCATCTCGCGTCTTCGGTCGCTCGCCGGACCCGTCGCGCTGGACGAGCTGAGTGGCGGGTTCGGTTTCGAGCCGTTCCGCCGCAAGACCATTGGAAGCCCGTCAACGGGAAACAAGAAGAAGGCCTTCCTCATCGCGGGGCTGAGCCTGGGTTGCCCCTGCTCATCCTGGACGAGCCCGTGGACGGACTGGATTTCGAGGGGCACCTGAATTTCTACGATCGCATCAACGCCTACCGTGACACCGGATCGGTGGTGATGAGCTCCACGTCGCAGAGAGCTTCACCCGGTGCTGCGACCACCTGTACGTGCTCGATGGGGGTGACCTCAGCCGCCCCTATCCGCTGGATCCCACCACCGACATCCGCGCTCTGCTCAAGGAACGTCACCGATGACGCTGGTCCTGCTGCGCGCCCCTCACCACGCGTCGCCGTGTCGTCGTGGATGTGCTGATCTGGGGCCTGGCCTGGGTGCTGGCCCCTGTGATGGAGATCCGGATCTCACCGACGATGTACGTGGTGGGCGTGGCCGCCGCATCGCTGGTGTCGTCGGGTCTGCTGGTGAACGCGACCTTCCGGGTGGATGTCATGCGGGATTACGTCCAGCTGCCGCCCCACCCAGTCCGGGTGAACCTGGCGTTCGCGGCGGCTGCGTGGATGCTTCTTGTGGCCGAGATCGTGGTGCCCGCCGCCCTGTTCGGCCTGCGACTGGGGCAACTCGCCGCGCCGGACGTCTGCGCGATGCTCGTGGTGGCGGCTTGCGGTCCCCTGTCAGTGACGGCCGTGCTGGCCTCGGCCGGCACCCGGCCGCGATGGGCCGGGCCGCTGCTGGTGGTGGCCCTCGACGGGTTGGCGGTGTGGGCCTGCGCGGTGGTGTCGCCGGGGCTGGTGGCCGCGGTGCTGTTGGCGACGTTGACGGTCGTGCTGGTCGTCCTTCCCACCACGGGTCTGCTGCCCACCCGCGGTTCCACCACGATGCGGGGACGGGCGGGAACCAACTATTTCCTGCGCGCCTCGCTGGCGGATCGCGTCGTGTGGATCAACGCGGTGGGGCTGTTCGCCGTGGCGACGGTGTTCACCGTGACCTCGTGGGAGCAGGGTCTCCGGTTCCCGCTGGCATGGGCGCTGATCGCCGTCAACAGTCCCTTGACCACGATGATCTCCGGCGATCCTGATCTGGCGAGGCAGCTGACAATGCTGGGGCGGCCCGCACTGGCCTGGCGCCATTACGCTATGGCCGTCGCCTTTTTCCTGGGGACGTTCAACGTCGGGGTCGGCCTGGTGTACTGGCTGCTAGGTGCCCGCGACCCTGCCGCTGATCGCCGGGCTGGTGATTGTCGTCACGGCACTGGAGGCCTTCGCCGTCCCCGGCGCTGGAGCGTCACGCCCCGCTCCGGGGGCTCCGCACCCGACGCGACGCCTGGCGGCATCCCCGCAAATACCTGCTGCCCGCCGCCCCTGCTGCTGGCCTTCGCGTGGATCCGACTGGGCTGAGGACGGTGGGTGGCGGATTCTCGCCAACCGGGAGGAAGAACCCGGTTATGCAGCACCCAACCGCGAAAATCGCTCCCGGAGGGATGAAAATCGGGTTGAGTGCTGCGCAGCCGCGATTCCAGCGGAACCACTCACCCGGTTACGGCGAGCGAGTCCACCAGGCCAGCGGCCGGCGGGTGTCGGGGGCGGGAAGCAGCCCGACGGAGGTCGTCACCGCCTCCGACTGGCCACCGGAGTGGGTGAGGGTGCCGTCGCCGTGGGCGGTGAGCTGGGAGGCGTGGTGTCGCAGGGCCTCCTCGACGATTGGTTGCAGGTCGCGCAGGTCGAACCAGCGGACCCCGTCGCCCGGGGCGTGGACGACGGCTGCGAAACCTTTCCCGGTGTGCTGCGCGGCGGCCAGGGACGCGTGGTGGATGCGGACGTGGTCGGGGTGCCCGTAGCCGCCGTCGGTGTGATAGGAGATCACCAGGTCGGCATCCACCGTTCGGATCCAGGAGGCGACGTCCGCCACGACCTCGTCGAGGTCTGCCGCACAGCGAATCCGGTTCCGCGTCCTCCGCGGGCCCAGCGAGTCCTCACGGATCCAGCGCATCCCCGAGTCGCGGTAACGACGTCCCGAACCGGCGGGCGGATCCCCCAGGAAACTGTGCTGGGAAACCCCCAGCACCCTCAGGGCGCCGGCCAGCTCACCCTCCCGGTGGGTTTCCAGGGCGGGGGTTCCAGCCAGGTGCGACAGCGGCCCCGGAACCACCTCGCCGCGTTCCCCGCGGGTGGCGGTCAGCAGGCTCACCTCGTGCCCGGAGGCCACCAGCCAGGCGATCAGCGCGCCCGTGGCGAGGGTTTCGTCATCGGGATGGGCGTGGATGAAGGCGATTCTCACAGGATCCTCCGGTACTGCTGCAGGGTGTTTTGCGCGGCGCGCTCCCAGGTCATCGCCAGCGCACGGTCTCTTCCGGTGGCGCCCATGAGGGTGCGGCGTGGTTCATCGGTGAGCAGCGCTTCAGGGTCTCGGCCCACGCGTGGGGGTCGTGGGTGGGGATCAGCAGGCCGGTGTGGTGTTGCAGATGGCTTCGGTCAATCCGCCCGACGCGGCGGCCAGGACAGGAATTCCCGAGGCCGAAGCCTCAGGGCGATCAACCCGAAGGTCTCGGAGTGTGAGGGCACCAGCATCACCGAGGCGTGCCGCACGATGCGGGCCAGCGACTCGCGGTCCTGGCCGGGCAGGAAGTGCACGTGTCCGCGCAACCCGAGATCGTCGACGAGGGCGTGCAGCTCGGCCTCGTAGCCCGCGAAGTCCGCCGAGGGCCTCACCGACCACCGCCAGGTCCGGGCGGATGGCGTCGGGCAGGCAGGCCATCGTGCGGATGGCAACGTCGGGGGCTTTGAGGGGTTGCAGTCGGGCGGCGAACACGACGTAGCCGGGTCGGATCCTGGGCGGCGCCCAGGGCTGGGTGGCGGGATGGAACAGGTCGACGTTGACGCCGGGGCGCACGATCCGTACTCGTTCCGGATCGGCCCCGCAGCGACCGATGACCACAGCAGCCTCGTGGCGGGAGACGCACAGCACCAGATCCGACTGCTCGCGCACACCACCTCACCGTCGACCCGGGCAGGCGACTCGGGAGGTTCCCCATCGCGCAGCGGCGAATTCAGGTGAGCTGCCACCGAATGGAGGTCATCCGTGGGGCACCCCCCAGGTACGGGCGACGGGCAATGCCGCCACCCCCGACATCCAGTGATGGGAGTGGATCAGGTCGTGGGGTTCCAGGGCCTCCATGGCTTCCCGGAACTCGTCGATGTGCTGGTCGATGTCGCTTTTTCGGCAACGGGGTCGGAGGGCCTGCGGGAGACGCCGCAGCGTCATCGACGGGGCCACGTCCTCCCGGTCCGGCTGGTCGGGGTCGGTGCGGCGGGTCAGAATTCCACATCCACACCGAGCCTGCCCAGCGCCCGGGCCAGCGCGGCGATGAGCACATTCATGCCCCCGCATCAGCGGTGCCAGCGCGTTCCAGGGGACGTGTGCATGGTGACGAAAGCGACACGAAGCCCGGCTCCCGGCAGGGCGGGCTGTTGGCTCATGGTGTTGTCCTCCGGATCCTCCGAATGGTGTTCCCCGCAGCGATGCTACTGCGGGAACACCATCATTAGTGGAACCGATGAGAAAAAGCCTATTTATCGGAGGTGAATCATTTCCAGGCCGCCAGGAAAGCATTGCCGTTCTCGGCGACTTCCGCGGCTTGCCCGTTGAGTCCCATGGTCGCGAAGACGGCTCCGCCATGAGCTGCGGCGATGCACGACACCGCCTGGTGAATCCGACGAGTCAGTCGCGGTGCGTCGTCCGCAGGTCCAGTCGCCGAAGGTTTCGGGTTGCTCGAAGGCCTCAGCCATGCTCTTGGCCCTCGATTCACCCGGGAAGTAGATGGCCGAGAACATCTGCGACCCCTTGCGGTAGATGGTGAAGACCTTGCCCGGGCTCAGGGCCTCGAAACCATTGAACGACTGGGGTATCAGGGACGTCGCTCAAACCACTCGACTCCTCGTCGGTGGTCTCCGGCGAGGTGGGCTTCGCCGTTTCCGGAGTTCTTGAGCTTGGGCGTGGCGTCTTGTCAGGGACGGGGTGGCGCTGCTGGGGTCTGTGAGACGCCTGCGTCGCGGTGGGGGTCGCGGATGGATTGGCGGCTTGCTGGTCGTTCCTACCGAGGAACCACCAGGCTCCGAAGGCCAGGGGCTACGACCAAGATCCCGGTGAGTGCAATCAGCAGAACGTTGAGGTTCTTCTTCGGTGGCTGTGGGGTGTGGTGTAACCACCGCCGTACGGCTGCTGCCCGGCATAACCGGCTGGGGGTTGCCCGCCGTAACCCTGGCTCGTCCGTGAGGGCTGGGTTGCCCTGCCCGTTGAGGCTGCTGCTGGCCGTATCCGGGTTGGGAGTTGCTGTCCGGCCTAACCGGCTGGGGTTGCCCGCCGCAACCTGGCTGTGCGTAGGGGCTGGTTGCCCTGTCCGGTTGAGGTTGCGGTTGGTCGTTTCGGACCATTGGTTGTTGCTCATGCGTACCTCCCTGCCTGCCATGGTAACGGGGCATAGGGGCTGACCTATTCCGGAGCCTTCGGTCCTGCTGGTTTCCCGCAGTTTCGGGTCGCGAGGCCTCAGCACTCCTGCCGGTCATACCCTCTGGAAGGCGTCTGATGGCGCAATCCGGGTGATCGCAGGCGACGACGGCGTTTCTCCGTGGGGCGACTGCACGGGGTCGGGTGTCTGGCGGAGTGGCGGGTCAGTGCTTCGGGCGCGCGGTGTTATTTCCAGGCGTCGAGGAATGTATCGGAGACTCCGTCAGCGTGAGAAAGGCGTGTCGATCATGAGCGTGAGCACGGTGCCGGAATGGGCCCTCGGTCAGGCACATGGGGGTGTCGTCGGGGTCCTTGCCGCAGGTCCATTTCCCGATCTTCTCGATGCCTGTGAGGTCGGTGGAATTTGCTTTCGACGGTTTCTCCTGACCGTAGGCGACGATGAAGAAAGTCCCCTTCGAGTTCTTGTAGGTGACTGCTTTGCTCCTGGGGCGTGCTGGTGCGTGTGAAGTCGCCGAAAGATGTGGGCATCTCCGGTGCGGCGCTGGAACCTCTGCTCCGGGTGGTCGAAGAACTCGGGCGCTGCTCTTCTCGCTGTGGGGAGGGGACTTCTCAGAGCTGCGTGTTTCTGCGGCGCTGTGGTCTGGAGTGGTGGTGGGCTCGCGATCGGTTGGTCGCCTTTGCCGAGCACCAACCACGCCCCGACGGCGATGATCGCAACCAGGACGGCGACGAGCGCAACGATCAGTCCCTGTGTTGCTTCCGTTACCTCCAGTGTGCGGGGGCATGCCCTGACCGGCGGGGCCCTGGGTGGGCTGATATCCCTGCTGTGGGTAGCCGGGCTGTCCTAGCTGGGCTGCTGATAACTGCTGCCTGCAGCCGGTTGTCCGTAGCTGGGCTGAGAGAGGTGAAGGATGGCTGCTGGGGATATCCCGACTGTGGAAGGGGCTGCTGCGGGTCACCCCTGCTGCGGCTGCCCTCCCGGTGGTGCCCACTGGTTGTTGCTCATTCATACCTCCTTGCCTCACATCGTATGAGGTTCTGTGAGCAGGTGTTTCGCACGCGGTCCAGGCCCTGAACGCCCCTCACAGCGAGTTGCGCAACGTCCGTGAAGTCGTGCTAGAGTTCGTCCCCGGACGCGAGTGGCGGAATGGTAGACGCGCTGGCTTCAGGTGCCAGTGCCCGCAAGGGCGTGGAGGTTCAACTCCTCTCGCGCACGGTGTGATGTCTCAGGATTATTGAGCATGGCCTGAACCTCCGTTTTTGGAGGTTCAGGTTTTTTTCTTTGGGCCGATGGGTTGGTAGTCGCGGGTGGGGTCGATGGTGAGTTCGCGGATGATCTGGCCGGTTTTGGGTGTTGATGATGGTGACGTCGTGGTCCTGGACGAGCATGGTGATGCAGGTTCCTTGGAGGGTCGGCTGATGCCGATGTGGTGGAGACGGCCGTTGAGTCGCAGGGTGATGTTGCCGGTTTTGTCGACCCGGTCGGTACGGATGCGTTGGTGGGGTTGGGGTGTGGTGTTCGGGGTGGCTTTAGGGGCTGAGGGCACAGACGGCTGCTGGTGTTGCCCGGTGGGGCAGGGCCCGGTGGGGAGCGTTGGTGGTTGTAGTGGGCTGCGAAGGTGGTCAGAGTTTGTTGAGCTGGGTCAGGGTGTGGCCGGCTGGTGGGGTTGAGCGCGTAGCCATTTCTTCAGGGTCTGCTGGAATCGTTCGACTTTGCCTTTGGGTTTTGGGGGTGGCTGTGATCCGTCTTCTGGCGGATGTGGTGGTGTTGGAGCAGGTTCTCCAGCTGGTGTGGCCTCCACGGCGGCCCTGCCCGGCCAGTCTGGCCGTGTAGACCATGCCGTTGTCGGTGAGGGTGGAGGCTGGCCAGCCGTACTGTTTCGCGGTGCTGGTGAAGGTTTGTGCGGCGATAGCGGCGCTGATGCGGGTGTGGGCCGACAGGTGCAGGCAGTAGCGGGAGTGGTCATCCAGCCAGGTACGATCTCGGCAGCTGCACCGCTGGTCAGCCGGTAGTGGGTGAAGTCGGACTGCCAGCATTCGTTGGCCCACTCGGCCTGGAAGCGCCGGTAGGACGCCTTGGGTCGTTTGGTCGGCTCAGGGTTTGACCTGTCCGGATCGGACCAGGACCCGGTGAACGGTGGCGCGTGAACAGGACAGTCGTTCTTGTTCCAGGTACCAGCAGATGGTCTCAGCCCCGGCATCGAGTCCTGACCGGTCAACTCGCGTACTGGACAACCCGGTCGACGATCCGGGCACTGGTCTGGTTCGGGCTGGTGGGACGGGTCGAGCGTGGGGTGTAGGCGGCTTGGCCCTCGATGCGATAGCGGGCCATCAGACGTGACACCCACGATTGCGACACCCCATAGGTGCGGGCCGCCTCCGTTTTGGGGACATGCCCGAGCAGACAGCGGTGATGACCATCCGGCGTGTGGGTTTTCGAGCCCATGCCCCAGTCTCGGAGGCATTGCTGATGTCCCGAGACAAGGATATGCCGATGTCCCGAGACACCCTATGCACATGTCCTGAACCAGAACACCTCTCGCGCATGGAGTTGGTTCCCCATCTCGCAGAGATGGGGAATTTTGTTTTCGCCGGTCTTGGCTCGATCTGCGTGCCGGCGCTCCCGGATCGGCTCAACCGACGCGGCCTCTCACGGGGCGGGGACTCCTCGACGGGCGCGTTGAACTGCGACTGGTACAGCTCGTGGTAGCGACCCTCGCCGCGAGCAGGTCGTGGTGGGTGCCCTGCTCGACGATGGCGCCGTCGTTCGCGACGAGGATCAGGTCGGCGTCGCGGATGGTGGACAGGCGGTGGGCGATCACGAACGACGTGCGACCACTGCGCAGCGCCGCCATCGCTTTTGCAGCAGCAGTTCGGTGCGAGGTGTCGACCGACGAGGTGGCCTCGTCGAGGATCAGCAGTTCCGGTTCCGACAGGAACGCCCGCGCGATGGTGATGAGCTGCTTCGCCCGCGGAGACGTTGTTGCCTCCTCGTCGATGACGGTGTCGTAGCCGTCGGGCAGGAGTGGACGAAACGATCCACGAACGCCGCTCTCTGCCGCGGCCAGGATCTCTCGTCAGTGGCGCCTCCTGCCGTAGGCAATGTTGTCGCGGATGGTGCCGCCGAACAGCCACGTGTCCTGCAACACCATGCCCATGTTGTTGCGCAACGCCCCCGATCCACTGTCGCGATGTCCGTCCCTGTCGAGGAGGATGCGACCGGAGTTCGAGGTCGTAGAAACGCATCAGCAGGTTCACCAGCGTGGTCTTTGCCCGGCACCGGTGGGGCCGACGATCGCGACCGTCTGGCCAGGTCTGGCCTCCAGGGTGAGGTGTCTCGATGAGGGGAGCGATCCGGGCTGAGGAGAAGGTGACGTCCTCGAAGACGACGTGCCCGCCCTCGGCGGTCAGGCCGCGGCCCGGTTCTGGCGACATCTCGTCGGCGTCGAGCAGCTCGAAGACCCGCTCCGCGGAGGCCACCCCCGACCGCAGCAGGTTCGCCGCGGACGCGAGCTGCGTCAGTGGTTGCGTGAACTGGCGCGAGTACTGGATGAAGGCCTGCACGTCGCCGATGTTCATCTGTCCGGTCGCCACCTGGAGGCCGCCGAAGACCGCGACGATGACGTAGTTGAGGTTGCCGACCAGGAACATCACGGGCATGAGGATCCCGGAGAGGAACTGCGCCCCGAATGACGACCTGAACAGTTCCTCGTTGCGGGTGCGGAAGGTGGCTCCACCTCGATTTGCGACCGAACACCTTCACCAGGGAATGCCCGGTGTAGGCCTCCCTCGATTTCCGAGTTCAGCTCGCCCGTGGACTTCCATACGTCGGCGAACCGCTTTCTGGGAGCGTCGCACGATCAACGGCACGATCAGCATCGACAGGGGATCGGGAGACCAGCGTGACCAGCGCCAGCGGCCACGAGATCCACATCATGATGATCAGCACCCCGACCACCGTCAGCAGCGAGTTGATGAGCTGCGGCAGGGTCTGCACTGAGGGTTTGGGAGATGTTGTCGATGTCGTTGGTGACGCGGAGAGCAGTCTCGCCGCGCGGCTGACCCGTCGAAGTACGACAGGGGCAGACGCTGCAGCTGGCCTCCACGTCGCTGCGCATCCGTCGCACCGATTTCTGGGCCGTGCCGATCAGCAGCCAGTTCGAGACGTAGGTGGCGACGGCGGAGACGATGTAGAGCGTCAACACCAGCGCCAGGATCGACCCGATGGCACCGAAGTCGATGCCCTGGCCGGGCGTGAAATCGACGCGGTGCAGCATCCTCGACGAGGGTGTCGTTTCCGCCGCTGCGGGCGGTCTCGATGGCCCTGCTCCTTCGTGATGCCCGCGGGCATGTTCTGCCGATGATCCCCGGCCAGCAGCAGGTCGGTGGCCGCCCCAGGATCTTTCGGGCCGAGGGTGACATCACGACGGCGCCGACGGACAGCACCAGCGCGACCGCCACCGCGATCCGGTGCGGTTTCATGATTCCGAGCAGGCGCCTCAGCGACGGCAGGAAAGCGACCGCGGTTTCCCGGAGCCGCTGGGACCGCCGGGCCCGAAGCTGATCTTCCCGGGCCGTGGACGTTTGTTGGCCGCGGGTTTGGTGGCGGCCTTGGGTGTTCTCGGTGGTGGTGCTCATGCCCGGGCCTCCTCGGCGCTCAGCTGGCTGTCGACGATCTCCTGATAGGTGGCGTTGCTCGCCAGCAGTTCATCGTGGGTGCCGCGACCCACGATGCGACCGTGTTCCAGCACGAGGATCTCGTCGGCGCCCCGGATGGTGGCGACGCGCTGGGCGACGATCAGGTGGCGCGTCCGCCGTCGCCGGGGCCAGGCGGCCCGCAGCCGGGCGTCGGTGGCGACGTCGAGGGCGGAGAAGGAGTCGTCGAAGACGTAGATGGCGGGTTCTCTTCACCAGCGCCCGCGCGATGGACAGGCGTGCCGCCGCCCGCCCGAGACGTTCGTGCCGCCCCTGCGCGATGTGGGCGGCGAGACCGCCGTCGAGTTTCTGACGAAATCGGCGGCCTGGGCGATCCGCAGCGCCTCCCACATCTGCTCCTGCGTGGCGTCAGGGCGCCTGCAGAGCAGGTTGGAGGCCACCGTCCCGGAGAACAGGTAGGGCTTGTGGCACCAATCCCGATCCGGCGACCACAGGGCATCGGATCGAGGTGACGCACATCGACGCCGTCCACCAGCACCTCGCCGCCGCTGACGTCGTACAGGCGGGGGATCAGGTTCACCAGGGTGGATTTGCCCGACCCCGTCGACCCTGATGATCGCGGTGGTGCGGCCCGGGGTCAGGGTGAACGACACGTTCGCCAGCACCGGATCCGCCGCGCCCGGGTAGGTGAAGGTGACGTCACGGAACTCGACGACCCCGTCAGCTCTGCGGGTGACCGGGTCGGTGGGGGAGCCACCGTGGGTTCGGTGTCCAGCACCTCCAGGATGCGGTCCGCCGACACCGCGGAGCGCGGCGCCAGGAACAGCAGCATCGTCGACATCATCACCGAGATGAGGATCTGGATCAGGTAGTTCAGGAAGGCGGTCATCTGACCGATCTGGATGTCGCCGGAGTCGATGCGGAAGGCGCCGAACCAGATCACCGCCACCGAGGAGACGTTCACCATGAACATGGCGATCGGGGAAACAGCAGCACCATCCAGCGGGAGGCGCGCAGCGTGACGGAGTAGACGTCCCTCGTTGGCGCCCTCGGCGCTTCGACTCGTGGTCCTCGCGAATGAAGGCGCGGATCACTCGGATGCCGCTGATCTGTTCACGCAGCACCCGGTTGAGGTTGTCGAGGTTGGTCTGCATCCGCTGGAACAGGGAGAGGCGAAGATCACCAGCAGCGAGACCGCCACGCCCAGCACCGCGACGCTGACCGCGATGATCCACGACAGCCCGAAGTCCTCGCGCACCGCCATGACGAAAACCCGCCGACCATCGCGATGGGGCGCGCCTGACGATGATGGTCAGGGTGGTCTGGGACGATCGTCTGCACCCGCAGGACGTCGTTGGTGGTGCGGGTCAGCAGCGACGACGCCCTGATGTCGCGCTATCTCGCGGGTGGAGAACGACAGGGGCCCGGTCGAAGATGCGGCCCCTGAGGTCGCGGCCCAGCGACATGAGCGGTGAGGGCACCGAACCAGGTGGCGCCGATCCGCCCCGCCGCCCGCACCAGGGAGAACAGCAGCACCAGGGCACCGCTGCGCCAGATCAGGTCGGTGTCGCTCCCTTGACGACGCCGTCGTCGATGATCTGCGCGTTCAGGTTCGGCAGGTACAGCGACATGGCGGTCGCCAGCACCTGGAGGACCAGGACGGCCAGCAGCTTTCCCGCCAGTACGGTTTCAGGTACGTGAATATCAGCCGGTTGAGTCGTGCGATCACAGGGAATCCTTCCTGCGGGCCCCGTCGAGGGCGAGGCGCGCCAGGGTGGCGGGGTCAAGCTGGTATCGGGAGATCTGCCGTGCGTACCCATGGCCAGGGTGATGACGAGGTGGGCGAAGTCCCTGACCGGGATCGTCAACTCGGCCTCGTGTGGGGCCAGGCGGTCACGCATCCAGTTTGCGATGTCACAGACCCGGGCCTCCCCACAGCTCCATGATCCGAAACCGGATCTCGTCCTGGTCGCCGCCCCTGGTGCGGTCGGGGATGAAACGCCCGAGTGGTGACGTAGTCGGCGGCGGTAAACAGACACACCTCGGTGGTCTCTGTCGACGGTCGTGGTGGTGGGGTCGCGGCGAAAGATGTCGGCGAGCCGCTCGGGGGAGAGGTGGTCGGCGATGGTGGCGGCGATGAGGTCGCGTCGGGTCGGGAACACCCTGAACAGGGTTCCCTCGGCCACCTTGGCGGCTCTCGCCACCTGCCGGGTGGTCACCTCTGCCGGTCCAGGGATCAACTGGCGGGTCGCGGCACTCGAGCGACGCCCCGTCGTTCGGCAGGCGGAAGAGGGCGGGCGCGGGTCATCACGGCGCACCAGTGTATGAGTGAGTACTCATCATTCAAAACGAGGCGGAACCGGGGCGATGGCGATTGGGCACGGGCCCGGTTGCCGCGACCGTTACCCGGTGGTCCCTGTCATGTCGCCGATCGGTGTACGGCATGGCGCATGCGCTGATCGTCGGCGGGTCGATGTTGCTGCGGTGGGCGCCTGGCAGCAGTGGGTTGATGTCGTCGGGGCGGCGTCGCGTACGTCGCCGAAGCCCGGGGTCGGGCGTTGGGCGGGTGTCCCGCGGTGGCGTGGGTTATTTGCGTCAGTGCCGAACCATGGCTCGACGATGACGCGTGTGCTCACTGTCGTCCTTGGGCATGCTGATGACCAGGACGTCGCCGTCGGTGGTGAATGGGCGGGGTGAGCGACTTCTTCGCGGGGCCTTGAGCACGGCCCGCTGTCTGTGCTGAACTCGGGCGCCGTGACTGTCGCAGACGATCTCCTGCCCCTCGATGCGGCTGACCTTCACGCCGGCGTGGGGCAGGCCGCGTAGTAGGCGTGGAAGGTTCCTGCTGTCGGCTGCGTCACCACGTACCACCCGACCAGGGCCCCGCCGCCTACGGGCACATCGGATTTCTGGACGCGCTGGGTGCCGCCGTCGCCGCTGCGCTCCGTGCTGCATCCCGGCAGGCCCACGACGGCGAGGGTGGCGCCCGCGCGAGGCCCAGCGAGGTGTGGATCAGCGTGCGGCGTGTGCATGCGTGCGGTGACGCCTCCCGTTTCGATACATACTCACCCAGATGAGACATTGTGTATCAAGTACGATATCGTGCGGATGACTCGAGTGCAACGCGGGGCGTTTCGGAAGGAGGACGAGATCCTGTGAGCAGGGCGCAGAACAACCCTCGGAGGAGTGGGGAACAATCCCTGCCCGGTGGTTCCTCGGCGCTGGGGGTGCGGGAACGGCTTCTCGCTGCTGGGGTCGAGATCGTCTCTGAGGTCGGTTTGGACACGGGAGGCTCAACTCGAGGAGGCCATCAAGCGGGCACATGTGGCGAGCCACCGCTCATCGCCAATGGTCGACCAAGGAGGCTTCGGGAATGCCGTCCTCGTGGAGCTTGCCAGGGGCTGCACCTGCCTCGATTTCGTGGCCGAGGTTCCAGCTATCATCGCGGGACATGGTCGGTGATGGATCGGCGCTGGCCACGCCTCATGGGCGCCGGAACCTGGTCGTCGACCTGGCCCGGACGCTCGTCAGCGTGACTTCGAAAGCATCCTGCAATCATCGAGCTGGCATCTGCATCGGGTCTTAGTGCCGCGTCCTCTCCTCGCTGACCGATCCCGAACTCGCGCCTCCGTTACCGCGGCGCTGCGCGTGTCCGATCAAAGACGCACGGCGCTCGCGCCCAGCTGTACGGGCAGCGGTGCAGCGTTCGTGGGGTACCGCCTGCGCGCCCCCGTCGGGCCCCTCCGGATTCCGCCAGATGTCCGAGGCGGCAGGTGCCCACGGTTTCTGATTCGCGCCCATTACGACCGACATCGTCACGGTAGAGACCATGCGGACTCCGGGCCTTCGGTATGTCGGAGCCGCGCCAATGGAGTCCGCAGACTTTTGCATCAACAAACGGAATCTTCTCTATATCGAGCCCGACCCGTATCGCATGGGATCAGGAACGAATCTCGGATCTGCTGTTGACCGATTTTCACCAGTCTGCTTCGACCCACAGCTGTACGTCGCAAACCTGATGATGTATCGCGTCACTCGTAGAGGCGGAAGAGAGCTGGACGCGGGTACGATGTGCTGCGTGTGTCGAGTGATCACTCGTTCATTCAAAGCGCGGGTAGGCTTCGTGTCTGTTCCCGGGGCGGTGACCAAGTATGGTTGAGGGAGTTTTCCCGCGAGAGCGGGGATGATCCGGGCGGAGCAAAGGAAAACCACCACCGCGGCGATATCGTGAGAATGGGGATGGGTTTGATTCTCGCTGGCTGGAAAAGTCATGTATTATTCCTTGCGAGAGTGGATCAAATCACTGCATCGGGAGAATTGTCCCAGCTATCTCGAGTAAGGAGTCTGGGTGCTATCCGCCAGGAGGGAGTCGATGAAGGGGTTGGTGAAAATCCGATGAGGGTTGCATCCCTAGTGTTTGATATCATGAAGTATTGGGTGGATTTTGTGAGTCGATGGGCATGGGGTATCAAATGAGTATTCGAGTCCCTATTCGTATCAACCTGGCGATGGATGCCGAACTTTTTCGGGGTTAACTTGAATCACTCAAAGGATTTTCGTTAGCTGTTATCTGCACCCCGGGTGATTTCGATGATTTTTGAAAGGATTTTCTGGCACCGGTGTTTTTATGTGTGTGAGAGGTAAACTGGTGGGGTGGTAGTGAGAGTAAGATGGTGAAGTTGCGGGTTATTTGATATTCGATAGCATCCTCTGTAGCTGGGATTGGTCTCGTCACGTGCTGACGGATGGTTTTAAAGGAGTGCTGTGTGTCTGGCTCCGCATGCTGCTCAACCCACGACCGTTCGGTGGCGGCTGGAACCCACCGCCCCCTTCCGTGTCGAGGACGGCATTCTCGCTGCCCACGGGCTTCGGGGACGCATCCTCGGCACCAAAAAGGAGAACACGGACCTGCGGGAGCAAGGCAGCGGGATCGAGCGCTGGCCGGACACCTGGTGTTGCCGTGAAGTCCTCAGCATCGGCATGCCCACTGGCGTGGCTGCCGACAGTGCGGTGCCGGCGGTGAGCTGACGGGGCAGGTGGAGGATCTGGTGTCGTGGGTGCCCGACGAACACCCGCCGACACCACCGTCGGCTGGCCGGGGCGAGGTACCTGCGCGTTGGGCAACGCACCCAGGGGTACCGCCCGAGCTGAACTGCACCTGCAGCTGATGGGTCCCCGTCGATACGGTGATGCGTGAATACCAGCGTCGATGCCACCACGTGGGTTTCAGACAGTTCCTGACCGACCATTTCCCCAGCAGAACAAACCACGGCAGGAGTTCGCGCAGAAACTCGTGGAACGTGAACTTGGTTTCCGTCACCCCGGGGGCGCGCTGCCGGTGAGGCGCTGCTCGCCGACTGGGAGGATCAGGACGTGGTGAGGTTCCGTCGATACCGCTGGAACGAATCGATGGCGCAACGTCGCCGCGGAATGCTGCGCAGCTGGATCCTCGACGAACCCCCGCCGAAGGGGCCTCGGATCGTCCCGAGCTCTGCGCTCGGGTCCCTTTCGCATTTTCGGTTTCGGATTGTTCCGTCCGGTGGAGCGATAAATCACGTCGGAACGGGGAGTACCGGTGGAACCGCAGCTGGTCTCCGCGAGGATGCTGAACGAGTTGGTGTACTGCCAGCGGCTGTTTCACCGAATGGGTGGATGGCCGCTGGGCCTCTACAGCGACGACACGGTTCAGGGTTCGCGGCCCATGATGCGACGGATCGGCGTTCTGGTCGGATGCCCGCACCTGATCGAGGAGGAGAAACCGTTCACCTCGATTCAGGTGGTTGTCGGATCCGGACCTCGCGACGGCTGTCATCGACCGGTGATCACGAGGATCGGATCGTCGAGTCCTGTGGACATGAAGAAGGGGTCCGGCCCCGGCGATGGCGGAATGTGGCCCGCCGATCGGGTGCAGGCTTTTGACTCAGGCGGTGCTGCTGCGACGTGCCGGGTATTTCGGTGAACCGCGCCGAGATTTCCTATTTGGGATCGCATCACAGGGCCTCGATCGATGTGGGACCGGACGCGGAGATGGAGGTCGGGAGCTGGTGGCGTTGGCACGAAGGTGGCTGCGCAGGAACTTCCGCCCCCGCCGTTGCTGAACGATCCGCGTTGTCCTCGTTGCTCACTGCCGTTGTGCATGCCCGATGAGACGAACCATCTGCTCGAACGTTCCAGTGGCAGCCGCGTCGATCATCGTCAAAAATCCCGACACCAGACCCGTCTACGGACACGCAGGGGCGTCGGTGAAGGTTTCTGGTGGCCGACCGCTGGTGGCGGTCAAGGGCGAGACGGTGGCCGAGCGTCGACCTTGACGTCTCCCAGGTGTGTGTTGGGAACGTGCAGATCACCACCCAGGCGCCTCAAGGCATTGTGGCGCAGGGGTGTGACGGTGATCTGGCTTAGCTACGGAGGATGGCTCGACGGATGGTCGCAGGACCCGATGAGCGGTCACGTGACGCTTAGGCGACGTCAGGTGCTGGCGAGTGTCCACGGCCTGCGGTTCGCACAGCAGATGATCCGGGAAAGATCCACAACCAGCGGGTGCCGCTGCGTCGTAACGCGAAGGTGCCGCCGGATGATTCGATTCTGGGCCAGCTCAAGGAACTGGAGGCGAAGACCGAATCCGCTGCGTCCTTGGAGACACTGCTCGGGATTGAGGGCACGGCGGCGCGACTGTACTTTCGGGCAGTTCCACGTTGCTGTCGCCTCGTTGTGAGGTCGCGGCTGAGTTTCAGGCGCACGGCAGGGCGCGATCGCCCACCACCCGATCCCCGTCAACGCGGTGCTCGGGTTCTGCCAGCCTGCTGACGAAGGACCTCGTCGCGGTGCTGACCGTGGGGCTGGATCCCTCTCGGGTGCTGCATCAGTCGCTACGGCAGACCCGCTCTTGCTCGACCTGGCCGAGGAGTTCCGTGCCTCGTGGCGGAATCTGTGGCGTTGCAGTGTTTCAACAACGGTGAAATCAACGAGAAAAGCTTCATGCGGGGACATCTCGGGTGGTTCCTGACCGCGGACGGACGACGCTCCGTCATCCAGGCGTACGAACGTCGCCTCGACATGGAGCTGAAACATCCGCTGTTCGGCTATCAGGTGTCCTATCGAGGTGCTGGATCTCCAGGCGCGGGTGCTGGCGGCTCTTCACGGGAGAATCTGGATTCCTACACCCATTGATGACGAGGTGACCATGGCGTCGACGACGATATCTCATCTCCTACGACATATCGGATCCCCAAACGGCTGCGAGCCACCTTCAAGCTCATCGAAGGCTGCGTAAGTGCTTCGATGTCGGTGTTCGTGTGTGGACCTGAGCAAAAGCGGAACCTCGATGTGGAACGGGACATCCGCGATGTGATGCACTCGCCTACGACTCGGTGGTGGTGATCGACCTCGGTACACCGCAAGACGCCGACATCCGTATGCTTTGGGGTACCGCGACATTACGACGAGGGACCCGTGGTGTGAGCTGCGAGACCTGTGGTCGTGTCGTTTCAGGGAGCGCTCTGCAGGGGTTTGACTAGGTGTTTCTACCCCGTGACAACCTCAACAGAGTGAGTGTTGCAGGACTGCGGGGCGGAGCGCTCGCAGACCTTGGTAAAGTCCCTGTCAGGACCGCCTCCGAGGCGAGCCATTGTTCCGGTCTCCAAGACCGGACTTCATTGAGACGGCGGTTGGGACCGGGAGTAACCAGGTAGTTCCAAAGATTGTTCCGGTCTCCAAGACCGACTTCATTGAGACGATTTCGTAGTCAACACCTACGTCCTCATTGCGGACAATTGTTCCGGTCTCCAAGACCGGACTTCATGCTGAGACGGAGAGGTGCAGAGAAATTGTTGTCTTACCTTGTCTTGATTGTTCCGGTCTCCAAGACCGGACTTCATTGAGACGCTATCGGCATGCCTGCATCGTGGGCGGCGTGACAGATTGTTCCGGTCTCCAAGACGGGACTTCATTGAGACTCTGCCGTGCACTTGAACTTATTCCCGAACGCAACCACTACATTGTTCTCGGTCTCCAAGACCGGACTTTCATTGAGACTAGTTTTTGATGAGGAGATCCCATCAGGACATCCACATTGTTCCGGTCTCTAAGACCGGACTTCATTGAGACTTGCCGGTCGCGTCACGCATGGGGCAAACTGGACATTGTTCCGTCTCTAAGACCGACTTCATTGAGACCCATTCGTCATGGGCCGCTATCGCCCACCCGATGGATTACTTCCGGTCTCTAAGACCGGACTTCATTGAGACTAGTTTTTGATGAGGAGACCCATCAGGACATCCACATTGTTCCGGTCTCTAAGACCGGACTTCATTGAGACTTGCTGGTCGCGTCACGCATGGGGCAAACTGGTAGACATTGTTCCGGTCTCTAAGACCGGACTTCATTGAGACATAGCGGCAGCCGGCAGTTGATGATAAATCACGCACCAGATTGTTCCGGTCTCTAAGACCGGACTTCATTGAGACATCCTGTACTCCCACTGCGCTCCGCGGGAGTCCTCCCAGATCGTTCCCGGGTCTCTAAGACCGGACTTCATTGAGACCCGAAGAGCTTCTGGTGATGCCAGCCGCGGACGTGAATTGTTCCGGTCCTCAAGACGACTTCATTGAGACAGGCGGCTCTCGAGGGCGAGTGCGGTGTGTCATGTTGAGATTGTTCCGGTCTCTAAGGCCGGACTTCATTGAGACGCAGGGGGGCTTTGCTGGTAGCCGCGGGATTGTTGTTCCAGATTGTTCCGGTCTCTAAGGCCGGACTTCATTGAGACTGGGTCACCGAACGGGCCTCCCCCACCAGTTGATCCGGCGAGATTGTTCCGGTCTCTAAGACCGGACTTCATTGAGACGCGGCCATCAGAGGTAAAGAAGCTGGCGTTGTTGTTGGATTGTTCCGGTCTCTAAGATCGACTTCACTGAGACTGCTCGTGCAGGACCTCGCTGAGCCGGTCGTCGGTGCATTGTTCCGGGTCTCCCAAGACCGACTTCATTGCGAGCAGGTCGTAGAGCCGCACCTGATCGCTGCCGGCCTGATTGTTCCGGTCTCTGAGACCGGACTTCATTGCAGCTCGGGAATTAACCATGAGTTGCCGTCATCGTCGGTGACATTGTTCCGGTCTCTAAGATCGGACTTCATTGAGACATCGTGCACTGATACGAAATCAATTCGGCAGCGACATTGTTCCGGTCTCTAAGACCGGACTTCATTGCAGCCAGGAACTCTCCGAGAACCTACAGGCCCGTGATCTGTATTGTTCTGGTCTCTAAGGCAGGACTTCATTGCAGCTTGTACGGAGAAGTCACGACCTTCGGGTCGGTCAGGTGGATTGTTTCGGACTCATCTTCGCTCACACCCTCATGAATAAGCCTCATAATACAGATTTTACCTCACATGTTCGATTAAACCTGTTTTTCGTCATTGTCCACGAAACGTGTAGCACTCCAATCACGGCGCGGATCACGAAGATCCACACGAGCAGCTGGACCTGGACTAGGGGGTTGTGGACGCCAAGGAGGATGAATGATGAGTGCCACCCCGGTGACGCCGTAGGTCTCGGAAACCGTCCGCCGAGGGGCCAACGGTGTCGCCGGTGGAGTCAGCTATCACGCTGGGGTTACGGGCGTCGTCTTCCTTGACCTTGAAGACGATTTTCATCAGGTCGGCACCAATATCGGTGATCTCGCTGGGCGAGATCACCATGATGATGAGCATCATCGCGAGTTCGACGGAGATCAGCACCATGCCGATGCTCATTCCAGAGCGCCAGCGGGATGTCGTGGCAGGGGTACGGTTTTCCACCCATCGCGGCGTGCACGGTCTCGCGCGTTTACCCGAATGCCGTACCAGGCAACCGCGTAGGAGCCGCCCATCCCGATTAACGAGAACAGGATCACCACAGCGGTCTTGCCCACCCCGAAGTTCGCGAGGAACAAGTAATAGAGGATGATGATGGCTGCGATGAACGCCCACGGCAGCATCGGAACCTGCCCTGCTGCCCCTCGAGGTAGGTCTTGCAGGTCTCGTAGATCAGCTCGGAGACCTCGCGCATGGTCTGGTGCGCAGGCATCTGCCGATGTGTCCGTCGCCGCTACCGCCACCGGAGGAACAGCCTGCTGGCCGAGTACACCGACCGCGGCCCCAAGAAGCGCCTGCGGCGCAGTGATTCTGCCTTCGCCTCCGAGTGTCTGGCAGGTCGATCATCCTAAACCCTCAGGTTGTGTGGGGTGCACGGCATCTTTGCCGAACACCTTGGGCACGACTCTGCGTGCGTGCCCCGACAAGAAGTCAACGGTGGGCAGTGAAAGCTAACGAACAGCGACGGAGCGAGTCAGTCTCGCGGCGTAGGTCGTGAGCTTGCTATTGTCCAGAAGAACCAGCGAGTCAACTTGACAGTCCTCGGTAACATTCGCCGTCTCTACTGAGCCCTCGACTATCACACGTCCGCCGAAGTCAAAGCCGCCTACAATCACACCACACAACACCCGGTGAGTTCATAACTCGAACGAAACCGAGACGCTTTTAGCTTGTCTGGGTCGAGTTAGACCGTGCCTCGTTCGTCTCAGGTCGGAAGTGGTGAGCGGTGAAGGTGTCGGAGTCGGCCTGCGAGCCCTACGTCATCCTGGGGGTCGGTTTCGATTCTGGCAGCCGCCACCACCGGCATCCCACCCGTCAGCCCGCTCCTTGCTGGCCACCGCCCTGAGTGTGGCGACCGTGGTGCTCGTTCGTCCGATTCAGCGGCGGGTGAGTGCGTCCGCCCGGCCCCTGCGGTGGGCAGCGTCGCGGGAGTATGCGCGTGGGGCGCAGGCGTCAAGATCAATGGTCGGTCCTGGGCGGCGGGGCGGGCATCGCCCTGCTCTGCAGCGTGCGGCTGGCTGGCTTGGGTTACCGAACCTGCCCGGTGATCGCGGGCACTGGTGGACCTGGGCGTAGAACTCCGCATCGCGCGGACATCGCCATTCTGCTTACCTCGGTCCTCATCGGTGTCGTGTTGCACGCTCTGGCGGCGCCACGCGGCGGCAAACTGCGGCTCGCTCCAGAGGAGATCGCCCGCAGTCGGGTAGATCAGGAGCGGTTGCGGGATTTCGCGGGACCTGCACGAGCATGCTGGGTCACCCCTGGTCACCGCTCGCTGTCGAACCAGGCCGCGATCCAGCTCGTGAAGGCTGCGCCTCGAGAAGGCCCTCAGCTCAGCTGGAAGCCACCCACGAGACCCTGGCTTCCGGCCAGCTGGCGCTGCGGTCGCTCGCACCCGCCCCCGTGGTGGCGAGCCTGTCTGACGAGGTGGAATCGCGGTGACTCTGGTGTCGCAAAATGGTCGAGGCAGTGCTGGTGGTCGGTTTCTGCCTGAACGTGAGCGCCAGGCTGTGCGCCCAGACGTCCGAGAGGCGGTCACCAACATGTTCGACACTGCCCGTCCCACGTCGTGCGCGATCACGATCCGATGAACCGTCCGGAGTCGTCGCCAGCATTGTCAACGACGGTGTGATGGGCGAGCCTGGGCCTGAGCGGAACCGGTCTGAAGCGAGTGCGGCGGCGCGCGTGGATGTGGGGCGGCGACCTGGAGTCGGGTCCTCACGCGGAGGGAGTTCTCCGTCGTCCTGCGCTTGCCGACCAGTAGCTTCGACGAGGATTGACGTTGGACAGGAAGAAAGGGAGGAACATGCTGCGCATATTGATCGCCGAGGACGTGGACCCGTGGCTGAGGCCTTCGAGGCGCTGTTGACGCCGGCCGACCTCGAGGTGGTGGGGTGCGGCACCGCGCGCGTGACCTGGTCGACTCGATGTTCGCCTGATGTCGCGCTGATGGACATCGACATGCGGGCGCGTCGATCGAGGCGACGACTGAGGTCAAAGGTGCGGCGCGTCGTGCACAGGTCCTGCTGCTGACCGCCCCGCCGAAGCGGCCATATCCTATCGTGCCCTGGCGGCGGGGCGAACGGCTACCTTGTCAAGTCCACCGCGGGGTGCCCTTTGATTCGGACGCCATCAAGCAGGTGGCGAGTGGCGGAACCGTCATGACCCGACCTCTGCAGCGAGGTTACGCGCGCCGGCCCCGTCCCTGTTAGCGAGCGGCGAGGTTGAGGTCCTCTCTCCTCGTCGGGACACACGAGGACATCGCGGGCACCCTGTACTCTCGTAGGGCACTGCAAAACCACCTGTCGAATGTCATGACGCGCTCGGCGTGTCGACCCGCGAGGCTGCCGCGCCGTGGCGAAGGAGCGGGCTGGCTCTGGAAGGCGTGGCGCGACGTGGGCAGGCTCGGCGCGTCCCGGAATCGCGACGCGCCGAGCTCGTCGGTGGTTAGCGCTGCTAACCGTCGAGGGAACCGAACCACGGCAGGGCGGATGGTGACGCCCGCCGGCGTCGCTGGTCTCGAGCATCCGCAGGGACGCCCGCGGTCGCGGAGCGTTTGGGCATGGGCCCGTGCTGCATGCCCGGGATGTCGTTTGCGATGAGGATGCCGATTGTGTACTCCAGGGAGAGCCCGCACGGAAGGTGGTCACCAGGGGCGAGTCAGCCGTGATCCATCCAGCCGTTGACGCCCCACCAGTACACAGAGATTTTGCGCCCGACCGCGGAAGTCGCGAAAGGACCGCCGGGCGGTGCGACCGCGGGGCCGCAGAACTAGCCAGGCCACCGGCCATCGTCAGGGCGGTGGCAACAACCGCAAGGGTCAGGCAGGCTCTCGAAACCATGGTGTATCTCCTATCTTTTCCGGATCATCCCGGTCGTGCATGGGCATTGGTAGAGGGGCGCAGCCCGTGGCTGCTGGCATATCGGAACGCAGTCGGCGCATGGCCGCCACGGTTTGGGTAGCGGTGGAGCAGTCAAATCGGTCGCGCGTAGCAGGCTCAGCGGCTGGTTGCCGAGCGTCGGAAGGCGAGCAGGGCGAGGGCGACGAAGGCGGCGGTCCACGCAGCGAACACGGTTACGGCCTGCGCGGGGATGCCGGCCAGACCCGTCATGATGTTCTTACCGGTTTCTGCGATCTGGAACGACGGTGTGTAGGTGGTGACCTGACCCAGCCAGTCAGGCAGCATCTCCCGAGGCATCCACAGGCCGCCGATGATGGAGAAGAACATCAGCGCGACCATCGCTGCGGCATAGCTGGTCTCCTGCCGGGTGAGGAGGCCAATGACCACCCCGAGCGCTGCGAAGACCGTGAACCGAGGATGACGATTGCCAGCGCGAGGACCAAGTGGGTGGCTGAGAGGACGTGGTTGACCAGCACGCCCGAGGCGAAGACGCCGAGCATCGCCGGGACGCCCACCACGATGGCCGAGATGATCTTGCCGCCCACGATGTCGATGGGGCGCAGCGGCGTGAGGGTGAGGTACGAGAACCATCCGCTCCCGCGTTCATGGGCCACCGGGTTGCCCGCAGTGGACAGGCACCGGGAGACGGTGGCGAACGCCGCCATATCATCATGTAGCCGGTGGCGAAGGTCTGAGCTGCTCGGCCGGCGGCGCGAGCCGTTGAGCTGGAGGAAGACGATGTTCATGGCGATCGGCAGGAACATCGTCATGATGAGAATCGGGGGTTGCGCAAGGTACGGCGTATTCGAAAGTGACACTAGGGCAACATGAGTTTCTCCTGGATCCGGCCAGCCGCCACACGACGGACAGGGCGCTGACGACAATTAGTCTTCGGTGGAGCCGATGATGGACAGGTACGCCTGGTCAGGCTTGCTTCCTGGATCGAGATCTCGACCGCCTCGGGAGGAGTTGACCAGCTCGCGCAAGGTGCGGTCGGCGCTGGAGGTCTGCAGGATCTGCAGCCCGTCGACGCTGCTGTGGGAGACGTCGCCTAGCTCAGCCGCGCCTTCCGGTTCGCGGGTGGGTGGATCCCCAGCGGAACCGCACCCGAGGTCGACCGGCGCGGGCAGCGCCTCGGGGTCTCTCGGTGACGATTTCCGTTGGCGATGATTCAGACGCGATCGGCCGCCGTCGCGACTTCCTCCATGTGGTGCGTGGTGAAGAAGACGGTGCGACCGAGCTTCGCGGCCGTCCGCACGGACCGTGTTCCAGAAGGTGTATCGGCTGGCACGTCCATTTCGTTGGTGAGGGTCTCATCGAGGACCAGTAGCCTCGGCTGACCGACGAGGGCGAGGGCGAGCCGCACGCGCTGGCGTTTCCCGCCGGAGAGCTTCTCCACCCGCCGGTTGGACAGGTCGGTCATTCCCGCGAGGTCGATGGCCTCGACAGGCAGCGGGTTGGCGTGTTGTCAGGCGATGAACGGACCAGTTCGCGGACGGTCACGCAGTCCGCGATCCGCAGACTGCAGCATGGCTCCTCGATTTCGCCCTGCCGCACGGCAGTTCGCGGGCTGAGACCGAAAGATCTCTACGGTTCCGTTACTGGGGTGTTGGAGACCCAGCGAGGCTCACCAGCGTCGACTTCCCGGCGCCGTTGGGCCCAAGAAGTCGACGACCTGGCCGGGTTCAACGCTCGAGGTGGACGTCTTTGAGAGCGGGGGCCGTGGCGGTGGGGGAGAACGCCCGCTAAGCCGGAGATGGACAAGGCTGAAAGCCGTTCGGCTCGCTGCGTACGTGCGCGGCTGTGGTAGCGATCCCAGCGCGAGGTCCGGCCTGGCGATGTCGCATCGCCCGCCGGGCGGTGGTGGTGATGGCGGTCGCGTGGGGTTCTCCTCGAACAGTGATCTGAACTTAGGTGGGCGCTGGAACGGTCCGAAGGGCCGATCTCTCGTCCTGCCCACAACGCTACGGTCCGGGGATTCCGTTCAGTAGTGGGTGACATAAGGAGCTTTGCGTGACAGGTGTCACGTTGTGCCGCATTTGACGGTCACCGTCACTCGATTATGGCTGGGACCAGCTAATCATCCACGCGAGTGCAATAGAGAAAACACTCATAGCGCGCTGTAAACAAGATTATTTTGTGAGGTGGTAGGGAATGTGTTTGTGTGGATGAAGGTTTTCGAATGCTGGCGGGTGTGTGTGAAGGTTGCTCTTTGATAGTTGCTGATGTTATCTTGTACTTCTTCCCAGACGTGTTCGATGGGGTTGTGGTCGGGGCTGTAGGGTGGGAGATTGATCAGGTGTATTCTTCCAGGTTCCTGATCTGTTTGAGATTTCTTCTGAGGTTGTGTCGATGTGCTGCAGGCAGCGTTGTCGCACACCACGATGATCGTGTTCTTATCGGTGACTGAGGGTCAGGTCGGCCATGTGAGCAGGAAGGTGGTAGGAGGTGGGCGGGTGTAGACCGCCTCGGAAGTGGTCGTGATCCACCGGCCAGGTGGGAACGTTCCAGAATTCGCCTAGGGCCCGTACTGTTCGAGTGTGCGTTCCGCGACCCCCGGCGACCAGCGCTCCGGCATTCACGCCTTCTACAGGGAGAATGACCAGCTGATTGAGTTTCATCAGCTGAGGTGCTCCTTGTGGGATTAGAGAATCCACCCTCATCGCCGAAAACGTGACCGTATCTATAATTTCTGACTATATGACACGCACGACGATGAAACCATCGACAGCATCAACCAGACACCCGGAACTCACACCAGCCACATACGCAACAGGCGCGAATCTTGATTCCCGCTATATCGCAGAGAAAGCGCTGAAACATGCGCGCTCATCCAGATCTCCGTTGCTGCGGTACGCTCGCCGGGTTTGCCGTCGGTGTTATACCTAGTCAAGAAGGCGCGGGTCAGCGACCGTCGTTGATGAGCGCATCCGGTCGCAGGATCTCGCTCGTGGAGTGAATTGCATCCCTGGTTGGGCATGTGAAATCATCGGCGCGCAAGGGCCCGATCCAAGAAAAGAACGGATCGGGCCCGCTTTTGGTGTCACGATCAGGCGAGCAACATGCTCAGTTCCCGTGGCACTGTCGACCGCAAGGATGGCGGTGGCGACGATCACCTCATCGGCTCGCAGGCCGAGGCGGGCAGCAAAGGCGGTCGCGTCGATGCCGCGCCGGGCGAGCGGTCAGTACCTGCCGCCACGCCCAGGGCGAGAAGCCAGCGAACTGTGCCGCAGGCAGGGACGCGTGCCTCGCGTCGGCTTCCCGATCGCTTCGTCGGCAGTCCACACCGCTGGTGGCGTAGGCTCCGGCCACGTCGACGACGTCGGGGCGGTAGGTGAAGAAGCGCGCAAGCTCCCCACAATCCACGTCGATCACGTGGAGGCCCCGCAGGCGCTCCTGTGGTTGAGACGCGATCGTTGGCCCGGCTGGATAGCCGCCGCCGCAGCTTCCCGCTGGGCGGCGCCGGCGGCGCTGGAGCGAGTCGAAGGGCCATGACCGGCGCTGCGGGCGCGACGACGTCGGCGAGCGTGGCACCCGTCGGGCAGGGCCGGGATGGGGCAGAGGTCGACGCGACGGACGAGGAGCCGCTGCGCGGCCAGTGACGTCGAGCAGGGCTTTAGACCATGGGTCCTGGCGAACGCAGCGCCGGTTGTCGCATGTCAGCGGAGGCCCCGAGGGCCTGAGTGGCCAACACGGCGTGGTCGATGCATGCCGGCCTCAGCAGACCCTGCACCAGATGGCGCACTGTCCATAGCCCTCGGGGACGCGGGCGAGATTCGCGTCGAGGTGGAGCCGCACGGGTTCCGCGATGCTCGATGGGGGAGCCTCCTGGTGGGACAGGCCCACCAGTTGGTGGGTAGTGGGGTCGTAGGCGCCGCGCCACCCGGAAGCGTCAGTGACAGTGCGGTGACGACGCGCACCCCGCATGGTGGGGGCACGGTGAGGGCCGAGCATGTCGAGGGCTCGAATCGGGTAATGCCGCAGACGGTAGTGAGCCAACAAGCTAGCCGTTCCATCGGCGACGCACCGTGGGGGTCATCAAGCAGATCGAGACCCGTCCAGGGCAGGCTAATTCTCGGGCCGCTCAGTGGGCGCGGGCGGTGGTAGACCGACTTCCGTTCGGGCGGCCGTGTGAGGGGCCTGCCAAAGCGACGCGGCGATGCCTGCGTTACCTCTGGGATCACTGCGGGTCGCGGCGGTCATCGTGTGTGCCTTCCTCGGGATCGGTGAGCGTCTGTGTGGCTGGCTCGATGCGGATCGGCGAGACGCCCACGCCGGGGTCCCCGGAGGCGCCGGCGAGCGCGGCGAGCAGACCTGATCGCCGCGGCCAGCGCGGGAGTGCTGGGGCATCCTGGAGAGCTGCGCGTCGCCTTCATGGGCCGGACCCGGCTGCAACCACAGGTCCATCAACTCTCCGTCGACCGTGTCGGGATGCACGTGGAGCACCCCGCAGGCAGACCGACTCTGTGCACGTTCAGCATCGAGACGGATCTCGAACCTGATTGACTGGTGGTGCTGATGGATGGGCAGCTCCCAATGCGCGGCGGTCCGTCGAACCACCGGAGCCCACCGCCCCCGCAGTGATCAGGAACCTGGTGCGGCAGATTCGCTCGGTCGCAAGGGTGGGATCGTCGGCCCACGCCATGGCGTAGCGCTGCCAGCGTTCGGTCGAGCGAGCCTGCAGAGCGCTCACTTCAACCACCGCCCCGCTGTCCACGAGGACGCTGGCTGGGCGGTGTGGAAGGTGATCCACCGCCACTCCGCCTCGCAGCGCCTTCCTGCATCCGCGGCCAGGCCGTGTCCGCGTCCGGAAGGGTCTAGCCAGCGCTCGCCGCGCGCTGCGGACGAAGAGGCCTGCGGCGCTCGCGACGACCACGGCCCGGGCGGTGCACCAGCACGTGGGCTTCGCCCGGTACCGGTCCCGTGGCCGCTTGATTGCGACTTGTGCTCGCCGGTCTCGGGTGAGGTCCTGGAGTGGGTCATGGTCGGTCTCTTTCGGGTCGGCCGACAACCCAGCCCATCAGGGGCGTTGCCGGCAACAGTCCGACGTCGAGGTATGCGGCCGTGGCGACGGGGCTGAGGCCTTTGCACGAGGCAGCCGCGGAGCCCGCTCTGGCCCGCGTAGAGCGAGACCAGGGTGAGCGGCAACCGGCCCAGTAGCGAGCCACATTCGGCGCTTCCGGGTCATCCGGCAAGGCAGATCAGCCGTCGCGAAAAACAAGCCGGCGCGATGGCCGATGTTGCGCTGGCAACAGGGTTGCCGACGGCTGGGCCCGTGACGAAGTGCCAGGTCAGGAGCGTCGCAACGCGGCAGCGTGCTCGCGCCCGGTCGAGTGCATCCCACAGGATCGTGGCGTCTTTCCGATTCCATGTGACCTTCCGGAGGCTGCGTTGTCGAGGGCAGGGGATGGTCGTCGAGTTAGCGGTTTGGCTCAGGCGCAGCCCGTGGCCCAGGATGAAACCCGATTCCCGTCGAACCGCGCTGGGCAGCAGTTCGACTGCCAGGCCGGAGGGTTCTCGGCAGACCACAGGCAGTATCCCAACAGTGACCCGGCGTCTGGCTGAAGGCTGGGCGCACGGGCGCCGTGCCCGACTTAGCTCAGCCGTGCTCTTCCACGGCCACGCGCACCGTCTCCGTCCGGCTGCCCGCCCCGACGGACCAGCGTGGCCACGCACGACGTCGCGCGGGAGAGGAACGGGACTGGCCAGCAGGCCACCCGGGCAGCCGTCTTTGTCGGGTTGCCAACGGAGTTGCAGAGTGTCGGTTTCCCCTCCGATCAGCAGGGCTCCGGCACCGAGATTTCCCGCGCTGGCCCCAGGAGCGGGTCACCACGCCTGCTCATCGCGGGTGGCGAGGACAGCAGTGGTGAAGGAACTAGCTTTGGCACCGGACGTCCCGTCGTGGGGATGTGCTGCCCCCAAGGCAGCGGGGGTGAAGTGACCTCGTGGGCGGCAGGCGGATCTGCGCGCGGCAGGGGCGCCCACAGCATCATCTCGTCCAGGTCGCGTTTGATGCGTGCCCGCGACGCTTCGGGAGAAGGGCCGCCCCGCACACGTGTCGCGTCCAGGTGAGGGCCACGGCCACAAAACCGCTCGACAGCCGGTGTCCTCGATGGTGCACCCCGACGCCGGGATGTAGACCACGACCGGTGCCGGTAAGTGAGGACATCAACCCGTGAGGCACCAAAGGGCAACCCCGAGCTGATGCCTCGGGTTGATCTGCCTCGCGGGAGCGGGCGAGGTGGCCTTCCTGCCATCGCGCGAGACGCATCGCGGGCAGAATCTCGCCCTGGGCAGTCCACGGACCGCACAGGATTGCGCTCCCGTCCTCGGAGAGCATCACGGGGATCTGAACGCCGTCGTCGGACGGGTCCAGGCCACGTCGACGACCAGCCGGATGATGGGTCCATCCTGTTCCAACTGTGATGGATGGGGCCAGGCCCAGCTGGCGTCGTGCGGAGAGTATCGGCGAGCGTGCCGCCTTGCACGGCGACGGCGACACCGGACCAGACCATAGCCGCGGCGCTCGATCCCATATGGCGCCGGTGCATTGCCCCGCGGCGCGCCAGGCAGGTGAGCGCGAGCATCGAGGCCGGTGACGGTGCTGGCGTGGGCCGCGCTGGTCGTCGAGGAACTCAGCCCCATCGCCTGGTGAGCAGTCGTCATCCTCGCAGGCCTTCGTCCGCTGAACAGCAGAACGCAGTCGGTCAGCAGCCCCTGCCGGAACCCGTTGCATCCTGCGGCCACCGATGACGCACTTCTTGGTTGCCGACGTTACGCCGACGCCTGCAGGTGGCGCCCGCGTCGGGAGGCGGCAGGTGGCTCCGTGATGGCGCGCATTGTGGCGGGCCAGAGCATCCTGCGGTGCGAGCCGAGGTCATCGCTGGTCACCTCAGCGCTCGGCCACCGTCGCTCAAGGTGGCAGCATCCGTCGAGGTCCAACCCGCCAGCGGGTGAGGTTGGCGTCGCCGGGAGCATCATGCTGGCCAGTTCCAGCCACAAGGGCCACCGGGCGCGTCGCTCCACGCACCGCGAAGCGCCATCTCGGCGTCCTGCTCGACCGTACGGGCTGCGGCTCGCTGACCCGCCCGCCGCGATCGGTATCTCAATGACCTGCCTCGGTGCTCTCGCTTCGAGGTCGACGGGCAGCCACCGATCTGGATCGGCCAGAGCATCGGCGCACTGGTGAGCAGATCTCGTGTTTGGGGTTGTCCCACGACCACGAGGCGTTGATTGTCATCATGCGTGGGCTCATGGCTCGCGCCTTCCCTTGTCGACGCCGACGATGACATAGAGCGGTTGGTCGCCAATCCCGGTCCACCCGGCGGCCGTGGCGAGTCTCGTCGTCGTAGTGCCGCCCAGCGTGATGGACTCCCACCCCAGGGAGGTCGCGACCAGAAGCAGGTGGCTCACGTGGCCGCCTTCCAGGAGCCCTGGAAGCGCAGCGCGCGCCGCCCGCACCGGGGGCCAACACTCGGGAGTCCAGCAGGACCGTCACCACCACTGTGGCATGCGGTTACGTCAACGGCCGATCTTCCGCCCGTCCGGCTGGCTGTACGGGCAGCGACTGCGCCAGCGCCGCTCTCGGTTGTCAGGCCCAGGTGGATGAGCTCGCGGTTGACGGGTCGTACCGTAGCGCCCGCTAGGCAACCGCGCAAACCCTGGCCGATGCTGACGCTGATTTGCACGGAGCGACGCCGCCGGCTCGCGTGTGCAGGTGTAGTCTGGAGGATGTTCACGGGTCTGGACGTTTCGACGGCTTTCGCAGTTAGTCGCGGGCGCCAGCGGACAATCCCAGGAGGCCCGTTCCAAGCTGGTCGAGCGAGACCGGGCCGTCGAATGAGCCGTACGCGGTGCGTCGCTCGAGCAATGCGACGCCTGGCCTGGCCGGACCAGTCGTTTGTCGTGGGTGCGGGATGGCGATGCGGCGACCAGCTCGTCTGGGTCGGAGGTGCGGCGGTCGGCGTCCTCGCGTGGGCACATCCGCCGCGTCACGTCGCGTCGGAATACCCTTGAGTGCGCCGCCGAAGCTGCGCCACTGCGCCCGAGGATCGTGCAGTGGCCTCGGTCCGGCGCCCGGAGCACCGCCAGGCTGATCATATCCAGGAGAGGCACACCTCGTCAGTGATGCTGGACACCGAGCCGGTTGGCCAGCATGTGCCATTGGCTTCCACTCGCTCACGCCCGCCACAGACGGCAGAGTCAGCTCGGCGCATCGCGGCTCGTCGAGGTCCCTGACGATCGCGTGGATCGATTCGGACCCATCAGGTCCCAGTGCGCGTAGTCGGCGATGGCGGACGTCCACGAAGCTGCGTGTGGTCTACACGGCGCGATCGACGCCGGGGAGCGGCTGGGCAGACTGCTCCCTGCACCTGTGTCCCCGAGCCTCGCATAGAGCCGCTCTGCAGCGGTCGATCTGCGCCGCCACGTCCCACCGTCGGTGCTCCCGGCATGTTGGCGAAGTTCTGGGCGTATCGACGCAGGCCCGTGCAGCGACGAGACGTCGGAGCCATGCCGTGCCCGCGCGCGCAGCAAACCGCGGGCATGCTGGCACAGCAGTCCGGTGGCGATGCTGAGGCGGTCGTGCCCATCGATGACCCGACAGGTGGCTCGCCCGCCATGCGGCTGGACAGGCAGAACATCTTCCGCGTGGTCCATGAAGCGTGGCTGCGTAGCGCTCAACCCCGGCTCATAGGCTGGTTGCTGAAGCACGGTCCCCGTTGAACCAACCGTGGCGTCGCAGTCCATCGGGATCCCGCCAGCGGACCGTAGAAGGCCTCGGCACCGAAGCTGCCGTTGCCGCTCGGGAGCGGCCAGCGCCATCCGACTCGCCGGTCGGCGAGTTCCTCGCGCAGCGTTGGATCGAGGTTTCGCAGGCGCAGGCGACGTGCGGTCTCCAGCAGCGCATGACAAAACCAGGAGCTTGCCCTGCCGGAGGCGACCACCGCGCGCGCGAGACGCGATGCCTGCACCAAGAGGTGAGTCGGTCGTCGCCCGTGCCGTGCGCGTAAACTGTGGAACGCAGTCCAGTCCTGCTCCCAGGCTGGAAGTCGACGGGGAATCCTCGTCGACAGGTCGGGGGTATGGGCTGCAGGGTGCGGTCATGGTCAGTCCCAGCGGGATCAGAGCGGTGGGGGAACGGCGGGGCGGTGACGTGGTTTCGGGCGCGTGCGGCATCGAGGCGAGCGATGCCGAGGGTGCGGTGATGTACATGCCCGAAGGTCAGGAGGCACCGCCCTGCGGCGAGGACCTTCTACCACCGACAGACCGGAGGTACTGGCTGGAGCCCGCTGGACAGGCTCGACTCGACGCAGGGATCCATCTCGCAAGGGCGCGAGTCAGCACTATCTGGGTGGCGAGTTCGCCCATGTCGACCGGGCCACTCTTGGGTGCCGTCACTGGGCCAGCCCCACGGTCCTCAGGCATGGCGATGGCCGGGCGCTTACCCCGCAACAGGTAATCGAAAGCGGGCAGGGACCCGGGAGAGTGAAGAGCCACTGTGGTCGGGTCCATGCGCGGCACCGCGTTGCGTTCGGCGAGGCATGCCCCAGACGCTCCCGGCGCCGCCCCGGATCTGTCTCCCTGCAGCAGATCATCACACAACGACCTCGAGCACGCGGCATCGCGCCGTGGCCCGCTGTCTCAGGGCGGGCACCACAGTCAGCGAGAACGTGAGACCGCCTCCGGTCGCTCCTGGCTGACCACACGGGGCTTGCACGACCGGCACGGGCACGTCGCTCGCTGTTGCGTCGAACAGGTGCACCTCGTAGCCCTCCGAACGGGCCTGCCTCGAGGTGAGAGGCAAGGTGCCCTCGGGTCCTCCAGCGTGTCCTGAGGCAGCGTGAGGTAGAGGGGTTTGGGAGCGCTCAGTGGAGCAGGAAGGCGTCGCGCTCGGAGCAGTTCTCTCGTGCCAGTTGGCATGCACCGCTCGCTTCCTCGCGGTTGGCTGCCCAGGGGCGGCGCCGTTGGAGCACCTCGCACAGGTAGTCGGCCCCCGGGCACCCGGTCGGGCGCTGCGTACGCCACGCGTGCTGCCTGGCAGCGCACGTGATGCCCCCGCAGCGGTGCCCACCCTGGACCCACGCCGCTCTGCCGATCGGCGTAACGCGGTGATTGCGCGTGGGTGATTGTCGAACTGTGGATCGGGCAGGCCGAGGGCGGGTTCGTCCGATGACGTCACCGGGCTCCTAGTTGGCGCTGAAGGTCCCGCAAGCTCCCCAGGCTGGATGTCGGCGCGTCGTTGCGGAGCACAGCCGCCTCCCGCTCCCAGTGCACTCCAACAGGCCAACCGTGCGGGCACAGGTGGTGGTTGCTAGAACGCCCATAGCACACAGCTTGCGCCCAACGCCCGGGATAGCCACCGACACCGTCAAGGGCGCCGGGTGCCCGCCCGCGCGGTAGATCCGGCGGACGGGGCCGAACCGGTGGTCGACGAGGTGGACCCCGAGAACGGAAGCCGTCGTCGGGTGCAGGTTGCAGCGCAGTCCCTGGGATCGCCTCATGCGGCTCGGACTCGAAGGCACCTGGCTGCGGGACGACCGATGTGTTGCTACACCAGGGGCACTGGAGCACGGGAGAGACCCGGTGCCAGGTGATGGTGCCGTCGTCGAGGTGCAGGCAGGCCACCGGGCGTGGTTGGCTGGGTGCGGCTTCGTCGCTGCGGGCGACCACCCGTCGGGCCAACAGCCCCAGGATGGGGGTCCAGGATTGGGAAAACCACCGCCCGGTCGAGATCATCGGCCACCAACGGCGAGGTGTTGGTGGCGACGCTGTCGATGGAGGTGTCGGACAGGACACTGCGGTGCCGTCGATCCGCGCACCAGACGCAACCGGACTGGCCCGGGCGCAGGGAAGGGGCCGATCTCGCACCACGTCGCCCACGGTGCGAAGAGCGAGTCGAGCTCGTCCTCAGCCGCCAGCTTCGATCGGAGCGGGCGAGGTCGTCGACGCCTTGGCCAGGCCATCGCTGGCGACGAGGACGATGTCTTCGTCGAGGGCTCGACGGATGCTGGCCAGCGGCAGGACTCCGCCGTGCCGGTGGACCTGGTCGCGCCCGGAGGGTGACGTCGAGTCAGGGTGGATGGGGGCTGTCGTGGGCGTCATGAGATCCTCCTGAGGGGCGGATGAACATCGTGTGATGAGCGGAACAGTGCCCCGACGATGAGAGGGGTGTCCCGCCAGTGCCCCCGGGCCAAGGAACTGATGGACCCGGAGTAGGCGGTCTCGGCGAGGGCTGATGACCCGCTTCCAGGCGGCCTTGTCCCCGTCGTCGACATCCCGACCGATCAGGGCGGCAGCGTCGCGTTGTCCCAGACCGACGTGGCTGGACAGAAACGCCGTCAGCATCTCCCGTGGGTGTGCTGCCAGTTGTGCGAAGCGGTGGCGGCCAGGAGCCAGCTCCGGCTGGCTGAGGAGCCGCAGCCTGGCGATAGCCGACCGCGTGGCCTCGGTCACGGCGGCCGCTAGGTCAGGTCCGACCGCGATGATGTGGAGGGTCTCGCGCTGCTCGGATTCATCGGTGATGCTCAGGCGAACCACCGTTACCCAGTCCAGTTCCATCCGCTCAACCTGGAGGCGCTGTCGTTTCGTCAGGAGCGTCGGGAGGGAGCCCAGGTCGATGGGGGCCTCGATTTGGCGCCACTGAGTGGGGAAACGCAGGGTGTGGGCCCGGGGCGCAGCGGCGCGCAGCAGTCGCCCAGGGCGTGCACCGGACCGACGCCGGCGAAGGCGATGGCCTCTGCCCCGGCGAAGAGCCCATCTCCACCGCCTGGGCGGCCACGGCCAGCGCCAAGTTGTAGCCCAGGCTTCGTCATGGGTGGTGCCGGTGCCGATGGCGTGCCAGGTGGTCTCCGCCCGACCAGGCTGTGCAGCAGGCCTGGGGAAGCTGAAGCAGCTGCTCGTGGTGCGGGTTGGTCCACCATCCGAACTCCTCGTCCATGTCGGCGCGCAGTTTAGTCGATCAGCTCACCCCAGTTCTCCAGGCTCGACCGGCAATGCCAGGTTCGGCTCGTCCACCGGGGTCAGCTCGACGTGCAACCCGGGCAGGATCCTGAGCGTCACGCCTGAAGGCTCGATGCGGTGCCAGGTGTGTGCCGTCGCGGCACCGGCCAGTCGCCGACACGCCGCGTGGACGAGGACACCAGCAGCCAGGGTGGCTAATGCCTCCGAGCCCTGCGGCTCCTCATGCGTGGGGGCGGGAACGCGGGCTCGCCACGCGCTAGAGATCTTCGTCGGCCGTGTCCAGCACGGCTAGGGCGTCGCTGTCCGGACCACGCTCAGGCCGACGACCTGGACGGACGTCTGGGAGCCGGGCGGGATACGGGTCAGAGCGAGCCTGGAGCACCACTGAGGTTTGCGACGTCGACTGGTGGTCACGTCCAGCCTGGAAAGGTTGTCCTGCCCCTGCCACGCCTCGAGGGCATCGATGACGTCGGCGATCATGCTCGGCTCGCCGGTCAGCTCCCGCGGACTCTGGCGCGGATCGACCCACCCTCCCGGCTGCTGAAAGGCTGGCGACGTCGGCGGCGGGACCGTTCGAGGGTCGCATGAGCCGAGCCTCGCAGGAGCAGCTGGCGCAGCGCCGCGACTGCGGGGTGGGTTGCAAACTCGTTTTTCCTCGCCAGTGACGGCCTTGTTCAGCTGCACCCATGCCTCAGCGAGCTTTGAGCTGTCCGCGCGTACGGTGCGTCCCATTCGGGACAGTGAGAACTGCCGAGCTGTGCACGGCGACCTGGGCTCCGGGCCCTCAGGCGGAAGCCGACGTCGATCGCGTTGTTCTCGGGCGTTGTCAGCGTGCTCTATGCTGGTTCCTCCACCGTGGGCGGCGATCGAGCAGGAGCGGCCCACGGCGTGTCGAAGCTCCTCGACCGCCTTGCTGAAGACCAGGGAGCTGAAGTACCGCTCGGTGGGTGAGACGTCGAGCAGGGGCGACGCGGGATGAACTGATTCACCACGAACCGGTAGGCGGCGAACTGCGGGTATGGACCCGCTTGGCAGCGTGTTGAGGGTGCGCAGCTTTGTGGTGAAATGGGCTGTATGACCGGTGCTCGTCGAACGTCCATCGCGCGGCGGTTTGGCCGGAGAAATCGGCGGCGGCGACGTTTACGTAGCCTGAGCGAGATCCTCGGTGATGAGGCCGGGCGTCGTGCGCCGGTGGCCAGGGTCTGAGGGCTTCGGCGAAGGCTTGCGACCACGCACGGAGGGTGGAGTCCTCGCCGTAGTCGCCTCGGCGCAGCCCCTTCGTCGAGGGTGATCTCGTCGACCAGGCCCGCAACATAGCGTCGAGCGATCCTGACCCGTCAGCGGCCTGCTCAAAGCGCGCGCGCAGTTGACCGCGGGGGTCGTGCACGTTGAGGTGGTCCTCAAGATGGCTGCGTGAAGGTGAGGTCATCCCGAGCGAACCCCCGCTCATCTCGCCAGCGGCCCGCCAGCATCGTCATTGGGCCGCGCGGAGGGCCGACGGAATCTCGCCCAGCGTCCGGGATAGCGCCAGGGCTGGGACGAATCGGCTCAGTACGCCCCGCTTGAGCGCGACTGTGTCCCGCCCGATCAGGCGCGCGGTTGCGGCGAAGGCCTCGTCGTCGCGGGTCACGCTGTTGTTCGCGAAGCGGACCGTAGGGGCCGACGACCAACTCTATGGTTCCTAGCTCGTGGCTCGCCGGAGGTAGGCTTCTTCGTCAATCGTGGCGTTGCTGCGGTGGGCCACCGCTGCATGCACTACGTGGCCTCCCGCGCCTGGTCCAGCTCGTGAGAGGTGGTCCAGATCCGCAGGTGTGGTCCCGCGTAGCCAATGTCTGTCGATTCCAGTCGAGGCGGTTCCGCGGGTCGTCAGCTCCCCGAGCAACCTGCGCGGCCAGCTCGAGCATCCGGCCATCGTGGTGCGCTATGACGATGACGGGCTCATCGATGCCATGGGTTTTCATGTCTACCCCTAGTCGTCAAAGGCTCAATTAGCTGCGATCCCTGGGCGCGGCAGACGGTCTCAAGTACGAACCCGAGCAGCTGTGCAGTCCCCAGGGCAGGCGGGCCGGTCGTGGGTGTCAGGCAACGCCTCGGTGATGCGGACGCGATGGGCGTTTGCCAGCCAGTTCGGCAGCAGTCGCAAGGTGCAGCGGCGAGGCTCAGGTCGACGGGCAGGGCTGGTTCGCATGGCCACGAACCGCCGCCACATCGCATCCGACCTTGGGTTCGGCCTCAGGAACACGTGGGCTGGCAGATCATGGCGCTGGCGGAACAGCTCCATCCGGATCAGGAAGTCAGCGATGCTCGTCGGCTGTTTGAGGGGGAACCGGTGGCGGGCAAGCCGACCGCGCGGCGTGTGACGACGATGCTGCCGTATCGGACGCGTGGGTGGACGATGATGTCCTCGGTCCCGCCTCACGCTCGACATCGGTGCCGAGATCCATCCTGATCAAGGGTCCGCGCCCCAGCATGTACAGCGCGGCCGCGACGGGCGGAAGCAAGAAGGACGAGGAAGCCAAAGTAGTGCGGGTGGAGAGTGCGACTGCTTTCGGTCGACGGCGCGGATCGTGTGCTCGCCGATGACTACGCGCAACGCATCTGGTTCCACGACTTCTGGCCACCGGCCTCGTCTACGCCGTCGGAGCGGAAGGCTCTGAGGCAACAGCCACGGATGGACGTTGGCGTTGAATCCGTGTACCGGTGCAACCTCGACGTGGTCTTCGGCGAGGTCGTCGACGCCGAGCCTGTCGCGCAGGCGCTGGATGAAGGCCGGATCCCCATGACCGCAGGAAACCCGGGAGGAACATCTGGCGTCACCGTCGTGCGCACCGCGTTGATGACCGCCCGCTCCACGATCCCGTCGGTGACCTGGGTGGCCTGCAGGGAACCAGGGCAGCTGAGGTGCGGCGACGTCGCAGGCTGGATCGATTGCGGCACGCCAGGCGCGGAGTTGCTCCGGCTCCCAGACGACCTCCTCGTCGCCGCGCTCTGCGGCTTCGACCAACTGGTGGGCGGCCTGGGCGCGCGCATTGAGGAGGCTGTTGACGTCATCGGGTGCGTGAGCTGAGTCGCTGCATCATGGCCTCGCGGTCCATGTTCGAATCCGCGAGGATCGGAGGCACGAGTGTGGCGAACTCATCGAACGACAACTCCGTCCTGCCCCCCGTGCGCTCGAGGAGTCCCAGGTGGGAGAGGCCATGGCCGAGGTGCGTGTTGTCGAACACGTCGGTCACTTGGGCCAGATCGGCCAGATCGCGACGCAGCGTCTCCAGAGCGCGCGAAGGGCACGGCGAGCACGTCAGGTAGGTGACGTCCTCGTAGACGGGCGGGTGCCCGTGGAGCCAGCCGATGCCCATGCCGACGACAGCTTCTGGACTGCGGTCGTTCGCGGTGGGGGTTGCTCGCGGCGAGTTCCCCGCTGGGCTGCGGTGATCGAGTTCAGGTGGTGGATCAGCTCATCGAAGGCCTCGGTGTCCCAGGCACCTGCCAACTGTGCTAGACGTTCCGTGGTGCTGACGACGACGTCGCGTTCTCCGGGGACGACCGGGTTCCAGGGTTGCAGGACACTGGGCCGTCGCGCAGGCGAGTGCACAGGCGGGCGACCGCTCCTCGCGTGAGGCGTCGTCACGACCGACGGATTCTCGGAGAGCAGCGAGGGTCACGGGGCCCGCAGCCGTGGCAGCGAGGAGCGCTTCGATGCCTTCCGAATGTCGAATCGTAACCGTGCGCACGGTCCCGTCCAGGATCCGTGACTGGCCAATCGGATCGTCGACCGCGATGGTGAACACCACTGTTTTTGTCCGGCATGAGGCGGTACGGGCTGAGCCACTAGAGGTGTGTGCTCGCCCAGCATCTCGCTGGCTGCGCACCAACCGTCCTAGCGACGCCAGATCGGCCTGCACGGTGCTCTGCGGCGGTGATGCGGTGCGTGGCCAAAGGAAGGTCGATGGCCGTCGGGTCGCCCTGGTCCCAGCCCCAACCCGACGGCGGTGTAGTGCGAGTAGGCTCACGCGATGGAGGGCGCGCTGAACGAGGCGGACTAGGCGCGGTTCTGCTCTGCGGAATGGCTGCCCAGGGCCTCACCTGCGTTGATCTCGGCGGTGTACCGCGCCGCGCTGCCCGCCATGGTGAGGCTGGAGAGCGGGGCCGCCAGGGCGGAGAGAGAGGGTGTGCCAGCGTGGCGGCGATGTGGGTCCGTTCGGTGATGAGGTGGGCCTCGGGGTGTCCGCGAGCGCGGGCCCAGGCGTTCGAGCATCGACGGACGGCCTCCCCACTCGCCGATCAACTCCTGCGAACTCCTGGGTGCCGGCGCTGGCACGTTGTGGACTGCGTCTATGGCGCCGGCGACCCGCTCGTCAATATTCGTTTGGGAGGGGATGAGGTCACCCGGCGCACGAGCCGGGCGGCCTTGCGGGCCGGTTTGTACAGCTCGGGGGGGTTGTCGCCGCGGCCGAGGTCCAGGAGCAGGGCCAGCACGGAGTTAGCTGCGTCGTCGAGTTCTTGGCGGGCCTGGAGGGCGGCGTTGACGGGCGACATGTCAAGTTGCGGGCAGGTCAGGTCCACTTGGTTCTCTCGCGTCAGGATCCACGGGTGCTGCCCCACGCGCACGTCTTGGGTGGCCTGGCGGTGATCATGGAGGCCTTGACGGGTTTCACCGACGCTCGTCGACTCGCGCACCGCAGAGGTTCGGCGACATCACGGTGGTCCTACAATGCGTGCGCAGCCGTGACATCGCGGTGGTGGCTGCTGGGAGTGGTTAGAGTGGTCGTGTCTCGTCTCCGGTTGCGCTGTCAGGGTCAGTATGGTTGCCCCGGTGGCACCCGGTGGGTGCCGCCGGGGAACGGCTCAGTTGGTTGGATCAGATGCAGCAGCAGCAGGTCGAGCCGCAGGTCGAGTGGGAGTCACAGCTGCTCGAGCCGGATGAGGCGCCGGTCTCGGGCATCGCTACACGGCAGTCAGTGAACCTCACCGATCCTGCAAGGACGTCGAGGTCGATGTCGCTGAAGTTGAGGTCGGTGTTATCGGTGAAAGTGGCAGAGGTAGCAGAGGTGTTGTTCATGATGTTTCCCTTTCGGTTCGTTGAGTGGAAGCGGATCTTGTTTGTTTTGTGAAGATTGTTCTTCAGAAGCCCAACATCAATTTCTCCACGTCTCCCGCCCGATGTCCAGGGGTTCCGGGGGAGAGGTGACGAGAGCTGGGTGATTGTGTGACAGTGTTTATTGGCGTCTGTTACACGTCAGAATCGGCGGCACAATTCCGTGAAGGGAGCCTGGCGGCTTTTCACGCGGTCCTTTCTGCCGGTCGCTCGAACGTGTGCTGCGCGGTTGCGGGCGGCGGGTGTCGAGATGTGCGATTGATGCTGCGTTGTCTGACGTCCCAAGGGTTCGTATGCTAGTACGTCGGCCCACCCCGCAGGATCTCTTGGGGTTGGGAGGGCAGGGGCCTGCGGTGCCGAGGCTCCGCAATCGGACGAGGAGGCCACCGTGCTTGACCGCTACCCGTTCTACGCGGCATCAGAGTCCCGACTCACTACGACGTCCCTGGCGGCAGGCCGTGAATGCGAACGACGTCCTGCCTGGTCCGGCGACGCCGTCCGATTGGAAACGCCACGAGACCGGGCCCTGGGTGCTGTTCTGCGCCCCAGAGCCCGCCCCGCCGCGCCAAGGGTGGAAGGTCCACGTCTCCGCCACCCCGCAGGCCGCCGCTGAGACGATCCATCTCGCCGCTCACGAGTGTATTCGCCGGGGTGTGACGTTCAAGTACTTGGCGTCACGCCGACTTTGTCCACGTGATGCAGCTCAAGTACGCCGACCGTCGCTCGAGCGGGAAGGTGATGACCCGCTATCCCCGCAATGACAGTGAGCTTCAGGTTCTAACTGAGGCGCTGCAATCGGCGCTCTCAGGGCGGCCCGGCGCGCGAATCATCGGAGAGGTTTCAGCTGGGGCGGCCCCGGTCTTTCTCCGCCACGGCGCCTTCGTCGCGACGTGGATCCGAGGACGACCTGGGCCCGGAGGGTGCCAGGCGTGAGCCGTGACGGAGCGTTGGTCCCGGATCGCCGGGGATCGCTGCGAGCGCCCCGGACGAGGTGTCCGCGTTTGTGGAAGTGCTGATGCGTGCTGCCCGAGAGCGGGAGGCTGCCAGCGTTCTTGACATCGAGGACGCGCCCTGTTGCACAGGTCGAATGCTGGCGGGGTCTTCCGCGCTGTGCGGCCGACGGGCGCACCGTGGTGCTGAAAGAGGCGCGTCACCACCCGGCTACGACCCGGCGGGGTTGGACGCCGTCACTCGGCTCCATCAGGAATACGCCATCCTCCGGCGGCTGGATGGGCTGGGATTGGCTCCTTCTCCCTCCGCTCTGATCCGTCTTGGGGACAGCGACCTGATCGAGATGGAGTATCTGGAGGGGCTGACTCTGGCCAAGGCGATTACGACGCGCCACCCCGAGGTCAATTCGAGGCCCGTCCGCAGGCTCCAGTGGGGAGCAGTACCGCGGACATGAGCGAGATCCTCAACGAGGTCGCCGCTGCCATCCTGGACCAGGCCCATCGGCACGGTGTTCTGGCACGGCGATGTTCAGCCCGCCAACATCGTGTTGACCGACCAGGGCGTGCGGCTGATCGACTGGGAATCGGGAAGCCTGGATGGGGCCAGGCCCGGCCCGGCCGTCGGCACGCCCGGGTACTACGACCCGAACTTGTCCGGGCCGGCAGCGGACCTGTTTGGGTTGCATCGCTGCCGTCTCACTGCCCTCAACCCCTGCACCCTCTGCTCGATCAGCGGCCAGACCTCGAGGGGGAGCTAGTCAGCTCTGGGCCCTCGATCTCGGGCTCCCCGGTCGAGCGTGGCGAGCGCTTCCAGGTGGCGGTACTCGCCGCGGCGACGGCGGGGCAGCCTTGTCCGTCGCGCACGATGCTCGTGGATGGGATCGAAGCCAGCGCCACCCTAGACCGTGACGATCGGCTGTTCCCGGGGATGTTGAGCAATTCACCACCCCAGGTGGGGCATTGGACTCCTGCATGGAGCGGCAGGGGGTCATCGAGGTCCTCGCGCTCGAAGGACGCGTGGTGGAGTGGGTATCTGGACTGGTTGGACCGGGCCGAGCGCAGGGTCGAATTGCCGGAACACTTGACGGGGCGCTGGGTATCGCGCTGTGTCGCGCCCGATGCCCAGTGGATCGACCGCGCGCACGATCGCTCTCCGGGAGTGTCGGAGCATCAGGAGCAGTCCATCAGTGAGCCCGTGGTGGCGCCACGGCCGAGCGGGCCAGATGGTGGCGCTGTTCCAGTTGGGAGCGCTGCTGCGGGAGGAGGAGCTGGTCGCCTGTGCCGTGGCTCTCGCCCGTTCATTGGTCGAGCAGGCCGAGGGCGTCGTCGCATGGTCGCGCGGGTCTCATCGCAGGTTGGGCGGGGTCGCCAGTGCTCTGTTGCGCAGTCACGACCTCGTGGGGAGGACCACCCCTGGCTGCTCGAGGCGGCACTGGCGGCCTTGGCCCGTGAGCCGTCCGCCCTCACCCGGCGCATGGGGCAGCGCTGCTGAGTGACCGACACGGGCAAGGCCATGCCGTACCTGGGTGAGGGAGTGCGGCTTGCGGATGGGCCGCCCAGGCCCTCCTGGAGCGCCTCGACCCCGACCATCCCAGCCGCGAGCAACTCAACTCGTTGGTCGACGGAGTCCGTGAAGCCTGTGCCCACCGGATCGTCGCTGCCGGTGGGCTCCTCGAAGGCCGATCCGGGCTGCTCACCGCGCTGGACCGGCTGACGGGTGGTACCCATCCCCCGATCAGCGAGCACCAGCGCCGGCTGGGAGTGGTACTGCATCACCTCCTCATCCGAGAAGCCCCGATCGTGGCGCGGACCGGCACGCTCAGCCTTGGCCGATACAACCTCCGCGTTTCCGCCGACCTGGCTACGGGGGCGGCCGGGCTGGTGCTTGCGCTCGGTCGCCGACCAGCGCTGGACGTAGCCCGTGTGCTGGGCTTGCCAACTTCGCCGTCGGATGCGTGATACGTGTCACATGCTGACTGTTGACGGCGACCACTACCGGCCGCCGAGCTGACGCGAGAGGGTAGTGCCATAACGAAGTGAGAAGCACTAGGAGAAGAACATGTCGCTCATCGAACTGGACCAACTGGACGTTGAAGCCGCCCCTCTGGTGACGATTTGCTGGGCTTCAGCGCTGGCTGTCTGTTGCGGGGGTATGCGTGCCGTTCTGAATGGAGATTCAGAAGAAGCGATGTTTCCCGGAAATGTCTTTTTCTTGCGAAGGTAGAAGGTCATGTATGTCAGTCAAGAACCGGTGCTCGTGGTAGCCGGTTTGTGGGCGACCGACGTCGACACTTCCGCTACGCTCCACAACGTTTCCTTCCGAGTCGCCGCCGGTCGCGTCACCGTGATCCACGATCCCCGCAGCGAGGCGCTGCAACTGCTGAGCTGCTGCCTTCTCGGGCGGCACGCCCCGGCCCCGCGGGCACATCGTCGTGGCCGGAATCCGGCTCGCGCCCGCGCACCTCCGCGACAATGGCGGGTGGCAGCGGACAATGGTCCACCGGTCGCACGACGTCTGCCGCCCGTTCAGGTGACCGCCCGAGATTTCATCGCCCGCCAGGAACGGCTCCACAGTGGCCTACCACACAGCCCCCGGAGTCTGGCCATCCTCACCCGACTTGGGTTGTGCCCCCTCGCCGACGATCCCGTTCACCTCCTCACGCCCGTTCAGCGTGCCGCTGTGAACCTGGGAGCTGCGCTCGTGTGGAATCCCGCGGTGCTGTTCGTGGACCGACCGGAGAGGTTCTCGAACCTGATGAACTCGGATCATCTGCATCAATTGAGGGCTCTTTGCTGACCTCGAAGGTCGCACGGTTCTCGATTGCGACCACTGGGCAGTCGGCGGGTGCCGTCGCGGACTTCGCAGTGGCCCTCTGACTGGAAGTTGGGTGGAACCACGGCGCCGCGTCGCCATCGGACCCAGCCGGTCCTGCGCGACGAGGGTCAGGAGCCAGTCGATGCCCGTAGGCAGCGAGTCAGCTCTTCGCGGCGTAGGCGCGGAGGCCCTTGTTGTGTGTCAAGAGGGAACCAGCCGTCGACGGCGCCGTCGCAGAGATGCCAGCCGTGAGTGCCGTCGAGCGTGGTTGTGGCTCCGGTGCCGAGGTCGATGATGGATTGGGTGTCGGTGTCCTTGGTTCAGACCAGGGAGTGGGTGTTGGGTTCGCCATAGCGCGCGCAGCTGGTGGGTGTCGGGTCGGGGCCAGAGCTGAAGTGCGTCGTTGACCTGGTGGACCATAACGCCCCTTCGGCGGACGACAGGTACTGGTAGTCGCGAGCCTCGTCGGCTTGGACGAGGGTCATACGTTGCTGACCCGCCTCGGTGAGGGTGACCTCTGTCGTCGCTCCGATCGTCTTGGGCTGAGGGCGTGCCGGGTCGGGAGGCCAGGAGTTCCCCGGTGCCCAGGGAGCGTACCTCGCCTATGTTGGCTTCCCCGTCTTCCGCTCTGGGCAAGCGGCCACTATGTCCCCTGCGACGGTCACCAGAGCGTCCCAGTATTCCCTCGCGAGAATGGGGGTGCTCTGCGCTTCCTGGGAGGGTAGCCAGATGGGAAGTGGAGGAAAACTTGGGAGTTAATGGGGTTTCGTCTCTAGGGTGCGATTTTCGGATCGATGAAGTATCGACCATATTTTTATGTGAACCATAGAGACTTGCCCGCTGGTGTGAGAGAGAAAGTGATCCCTTGAGGTTTCTGCACAGGCTGGTCGTCGACGGTTTACACCCTCAGTCAAGGCGGGTTTGAGGATGGTCATGAACAAGTTTCGTGGAATCTCTCGTGATGGGATCGTGACCCTGCTGACCCTGTGAGCCTTATGCGTGCAGGTGTTCCTTGTGTCGTTCTGCTACCTCTTCCGATTCCAGCTGCAGGGTGCAGTGCTCGATGCTGATTTCGTGATGCGTCACTAAGCATTCCTGGATTTCGGCGAGGATCTCCCTGTGAGTGCCCGTCGGTGAAGCATTCGTCGGCCAGCACCACATGGGCTGTCAGGACCGGAAGTTCGGTGGAGACGGTGGAGGCGTGAAGATCGTGGACCCCTTGACGAGGGCCTTTCCATTACATGCCGCCTCACCTTGGTCAGGTCCAGTTCAGTGGGGGTGGCCTCCAGCAGGATCGACCCCGACTCCCGCAGCAGCTTCAGGGCGCGTGGCACGACTCAGTGCTGCAACGAGAAGCCCTGCGACGGTGTCGGCGCGGTCCATCCGGTCAGGGCAATCACCGCTGCGGAGATGATCACCGCCACCGACCCGAGGGCATCGTTCAACACCTCCAGGAAAGCGGCACGCATGTTCAGGTTGCTGTCCTTGCCGCCCAGCAGCACCAGCAGCGACGCGACATTGCCGAGCAGGCCGATCACACCGATGACGGCCACCCCGCCCGCCTCCACCCTCCGGGGGGCGAACAGGCGAAGCACACCGTAGATGGCGTACCCGCCGACGCACAGCAGAATCGCGGACCGCGCCCCCGCGGACAACACCTCCGCGCGCTGCCATCCCCACGTGTGACGCCCGAGGGGGACGTTTCATCAACGTCGCCGCATGAGCGCCACCACCAGGCCGACGGAGTCGGTCAGCATGTGTCCGGCATCGACGAGCAGCGCCAAGCTGTCCGTCACGATCGCGCCGACCACTCCGCGATGAAAAATCACCCCGGTGATCCCTAGTGCAATCCCCAGGCGGGTGCGGTTCGTCGACCCGTGCGCATGATTGTGGCTCCGTGCCCGTGTGGAATGGCCGTGATCGTCATGCCCGCGGGCTGCGCGACCGTTCTCGTCGCGGGGTGCGTGATGCTCGTGGCCGTGGTGGTCGTGGTGCTCGCTCGCTGATTTCTCGACTTCCGGTTCGCAGATGACAGGGACCTCGCCGGTTGCGACCAGAAGGTCGTCGGCGGCTGCCAGGAGATTCGTGGTCAGCCCTGGCTCGGCCAAGGAATAGAACGTGGCGCGGCTCCCCTCACCCGCGCGGTCAGCAGCCCGCTGTCCCGCAACCCCCGGACGTGGGCCGACACCGTGGACTCGCGCCAGGCCGAGATGTCCGACGAGGTCGGCCACCCGGTGCTCCGACAGCATCAAGTGCTTGACGATGGCCAGCCTGTTTCGAGTCGGCGAGAGACCTAAACAGCGTCGCCGCCATCTCGGTCTCGGTGTCAGGAGTTCCCGTCTCTTTCATCGTCATAAGACGATGATACGCTTTACGGCGATGATGCCAAGAGGGGTTTTGACGACGGAATCTGCCGTGTACTCTCCGATGGCAAGCCCCACCTTTGGTTGGACGGAGAACGGCATGGCACATCCCCTGGGAGATCTACGACGCACTGATCGACGCGATCCCGCAGGAGGTGACCCCTGACCACGGTGAACGTCGGCGCCCAGTGGACCCGGGTGATCAACTCGGCAGGCGGGATCGGCATGGCGTGGACCATGAACGTCAAGAGCCGCCCCGACAGCTTCCCCTGGGGTCACCCCTCGACGGCATCCCGCTGAGCGAAGCCGCGGGCCTGATTCGCAGCTGGAACCCGGCCGAGGCTCCATCGGGCAGGCGGCCATCAACTCCTGGCACAGTCGTCCGGAAACCGCGGAGGCGAACGGTTTCGTCCCCACCGGGCAGGGCATCACCTGGGGCATGGTCTTTCGACCCCCACGCCACCGACGTCGCCGGCAAGAAGGTGGCGGTCATCGGCATTTCTTCGCCCAGAAGGCCCTCGAAGCGGCGGGGAGTACATCTGCCTGGAACGCAACCCGCAGCCCGGCGACTACCCCGACTCCGCCTGCGAATACCTCCCTGCCCGAATGCGATTACGTGTTCATCTCCGGTTCCGCGTTCGTCAACAAAACCGCGCCGCGCCTGATCGAGCTGTCACGCAACGCCCACACCGTGCTGGTCGGCCCATCGGTTCCGCTCAACCCGGTGTTGTTCGACCACGGCGTCGACACCATCACCGGGTTCGTCTCCCCGAACCCGCAGCAGCTCGACCGCGCACTGGCCGGCGTCAACATGAAGGGCATGTTCGCCGCCGGGTACCGTGTCCACCAGCATCGCCCCGCCTGATCAGTAAGGAGATCCCATGGCCGAACAGAACCAGGTTCCCGTCAACACCCCCGACGTCTTCGGCACCCCGGAGGTGTCGGGCAGCGGCGGGACGATGACCGTGATCGACTCCGTCGCCTCCGCCGCACACCCGATCCGTCGCGCCCACGCCCCGGCGTGCGCAGGCAACTCCAAGGTGACGGTGCCAACGTCATCCTCATGAACTTCGCGCCGGGCCAGTGCCTCGACGACCACAAGGCGGCACACCCCATCCTGGTGCAGTGCACGCAGGGCAGGCTGCTGTTCACCTGCGGCGACGACGTGGTGGAGATGGGGCCGGGGGTCGTGCTGCACCTGACCAGTCACCTCACGCACCGCGTCGACTGCCCCGCCGACGCCCCCGAGAAAAACGTCCTGATCCTGACCATGCTGACGGGGAACGTCACCAGTGACCACGGCTGTCTGCCCCGGATTTTTTCCAGGAGAGATGAGCGTCGCCCCGCGTTGACTACAGTTCATGCATGATCATCTGAGGGGTTGGGGAGGAATGGGCATAGTTCTGCCCGTTCTAGGGCCGGCATCATGCTGGCGATCGCTTCGTCGCTCAAACTGTCCGACGCAATGTTTCTAAAGTTGGCCCCTCGTCGGGGGCTTTTCTGGTGCCGTGGGGCATGGTTCCTGGGGGCGGTGGCTGAACTAGAAACGCCCCTTCGTCAAACTGGAGGAATGGAGGCGCAGCGCGTGGAATTGTGCCCCTGGTGGATCAGGGGCAGTTCCCAGATCTCTCCCGGCGCTCCTGCCCCCACCAGCAAGGGAGGAGGGCTACGCGCAGGTGGAAGAGCTGCTGAGCGCGAGGCCCGGGATCTGTCGCCGAAGATGCTCAATCAGCATTCCCTCTACGGGTGCCGCTTCACATGGTGGGTCTGGGGATCGGGGTCACTGGTCCTGGGAGGTTTCGTCGCATCCTTCTTCGCGGCGTGACCCGATGCAGCGTTGAATGAATCACAACCCCTTACCGCAGGGTCGAGAAACCCCACCATTCGGGCGCATGATCATTTTTCGTGGCTGGGGGCATCTCAGGGGCAGTATCCCTGTATTGACCGCGTTCGCCATCGGCGCCCCTACCGATGAGTCTGTATGGAGACAAGAGCGCGATTGCCAATATCTTCATAGCTCTCGGTGCGCTCGTTGGTGGTGCCCTGGGCTTTCTGTGTGGGCGATGGCTCAACGTGATACGTCCCCGCGCCAAGGTGGCCGAATGGCAGGAACAGCGACGCGCCGAGCTGCGCGCCCGTGTTGATGCGGGCCAGTTCCAGATGGCCCCGGCGTCCAAGCTCCCGCCTCCAGGGAGGAGGGCTACGCCCAGGTCGAACAGCTGATCGCTGCGGAGAGCCCCGAGATACTCAGCCACCTCAAGAACATCCACACCCTTTTCTACATTCCAATGCAGTGGTTCGCGATCGGTGGGGGAGTGGCGATGTTCTGCGGGTTCTTGTCGAACGTGTTCCGCTGAGGGTCGATGGCTCCTCAGCCCGCGGAGGGACGCAACAGGGGATAGAGAATCGTCTCCCGGATGCCCGCTCCCGGGTTGAGGAGCATCACCAGGCGGTCGATGCCGAGCAAACCGCCCATCGGCGGGGCCCGTACTCGAGGGCCTCCAGGAAGTCCTCATCGAGCTGCATCGCCTCCGGATCCCCGGCGGCTGCGGCGAGGGACTGACGCACCAGCATCGTCGCTGGATCACCGGGTCGATGAGTTCGGTGAAACCAGTGCCGCGTTCCATGCCGTGATGATCAGGTCCCAGGCCTCGATCTTCCCGGGATCGGAACGGTGCGGCGAGCGAGGGGCTGTGCCAGCGACGGGTAGTCGTGGACGAAGGTCGGCTGGATCAACCCGGGCTCCACGAGATCCCCAAACAGCTCCAGCGACAACTTGCGCGTTCCACTTCGGGTCGTACTCCACCGTGTTCGTCAGCGACAGCCCCTCAGCTCCTCCAGGAGGTCTCGACGGTGATCTCGCGACCTGCCGCCCTCGCTCAACCCGTCGAAGAACGGCAGCCACCGCCACTCGACCATCGAGGTCGATGGTTCCCCTGATCGGTGTCGACTCGCCGGGAACCGACGGCGTCGCGGCGGCGACGATGATGTCGTGGATCAGTTGCGCGATGGTCCGCTGATCACCCACGACTGGTAGGCCTCCAGCATCGTGAATTCCGCGGAATGCGACGAATCGATGCCTCGTTGCGGAACACCCGCCCCATCTCGTAGACACGATCCGCGCCGCCGACCATGGTGCGTTTGAGGTGCAGCTCCGACGCGATGCGCAGACTCATGTCGATGTCGAAGGCGTTGAGGTGCGTGGTGAAGGGTCGGGCCGCGGCGCCGCCGTGGACGAGCTGCAGCTGCGGGTCTCCACCTCGATGTAACCCCTGACGGTACAAGGTGTCGCGGATGGCGTGGGTGATGGCGGCGCGTTTGCGCACCACTGGCGCGCATCCTCCTGGCGATCAGATCGACGTAGCGGCGGCGCACCCCTGCCTCCTCGGACAGCCCTTGCTGCAGCACCGGGAGGACGCGCGCCTTCGACGCCATCCGCCACCGCTTCGCCATCACCGACAACTCACCGCGTTTCGACGGATGACGCGGCCCTCCACCCAGACGTGATCGCCCAGATCGACGTCCGACTTCCAGGCCGCCAGGGCCTCCGCCCGACCTCCGCCAGCGACAACATCACCTGAGGCGTTCACGCTGTCGCCAAGGGTGAAACCGTCCTGAAGGGTCGCGGGCCAACTTGCCGTGTTACGGATGAACACGACGCGACCCCCCGACCCTGCACCACGTCGTCGGTTTCCTCCCCGGCTTCCAGGTGTCCCCAGCTCTCACGCACATGGAGGAGGGTGTGGCTGCGGACCAGGTCGGCGGGATAGGGCTCCGGACCCTGCGGTCGGCAGCCGTGCCCGCTTCTCCTTGCGGACTATCGTCTGCTCCGAGTCGGCGGGTTCGGTTGCCCGGGTACACTGCGGTTCAGTCACGGTAGAGAATCCCACCGTTCGCGCGTCGGGGGCCGATGAATCGTCAGCGGGTGGCGTGAACGATCACACGGATACCCCTCGTCGCCCACCTCCCAGGTCACCTGCGACAGATCCGTCACGTGCACGTCGGCGCGGAGAACGTCGGCGGTGTGGGTGCTGAGGATCCCGAGCGTGGGGAAACCGCCGGCTCGGGCCGCGGTGATGCCCACGGGGAGTCCTCCGCCACGAGCGCACGCGACGGTTCCACGCCGAGTACGCTGCGCGGCCAGCAGGAACGAGTCGGGGGCAGGTTTGCCGTGCCCACCTGGTCGCGGGTCACCACGACCCGGGATGGGACAGACCGGAGGCGCGCGCAATCGGGCGTCGAGCAGAGGCTGCGTGCAGGAGGTCGCGATCGCCACCGCATCACCGGGCAACGCCCGGAAGAGCGTCGACCGCCCCCGGCATGGGCACCACCCCGGCGGTGTCGGAGACCTCAGCTCCTCGATGCGTGCCGCCGCCTCGTCCCAGCGTGTTGCGTCGGGAACCAACGCCTCCGTCAAGGCGCGGCTCGGCATACTCATGTACTTCGGCATCTGGGTCAGATCGACGTCGTACTCCGCAGCCCATCGGGTGTAGTGAGCGACCATGGCGTCGTGGGAGTCGACGATTGTGCCGTCGTGGTCCAGGATCACCGCGTCGAAAAACCGACGATCTCCGCCGGCGTGTTCCCACCCCATCGACCATGTTCCAAAAAGCGTCAGAGGCTGGAAACACGTGATGACTGGTGTGCCGAGGGCAATGAGGATGTTCCAGTCGCCCAGCGCCCTCATGAAATCGATGTGATTCCCCGCCAGGTTCCAGGTCACCATCCAGAGCACACCCAGCAAAACGACAGGAATGAAGGTCCACGGAACCCAGCGGCGCTCGGTGTTGGCAGCCAGGCGTTTGCGATCCCTGCGTTCCTTGCGAGCCTTTTCGAGCCTTTCGGACTGCTTCTTGCGCGCCTTGCCTGGCTTCCTTGCGCACCTTGGACTCGGGAGCACCGCGCCCCTCCTTTCGCCTCTGCCGACCAAGATTAGTGGAGTCGACCGGTCGGAAACACATCCGAGGTTCGTGCCGCGTAGGGTTGTTTCATGGTGAGACCCGTCTGGCCTGGATCCCGAAACGCATCAGGGGACCCCTGCGACGACGAAACCCCCGCAGCTTCAGAGGTCGGGTGGGCACGGGAATCATCTGCGTCCTGGCAGGTGCGATGCTCACCGCCTCCGCCATCGCGGCCTGCGCGGCACGACCTCGCGATCCGACCGCAACACCGACCTGCGAGGCCTGGTCGTCACACTGGCCGCAGCGGAACGAACAACTGCGAGGCGAAGTCGCGGAGGTTCGAGCCGAAGTGGAGGACCTCGGCCACCAGCAAAGGGGCATCCCCGGAGCTGGAAAGCAGCAGCGCGGTCGCGGAACAGGCCGCGGCTGTGCTCGTCACGGGTCGGAATGCGGGTGACCACCGACGCCCCACCGACGTGAGACCAGCAGGCGTCGACGACGACGCCCTGGTGGTGCACCAACAAGACATCCAGGCCGTCGTCAACGCCCCGTGGAAAGGCGGGGCAGAGGCGGTGAGCATTCAGGGACAACGAATCATTTCCATGTCGGCATCAAATGTCGTCGGCAACTCCGTGGTCCTGCACGGTATTCCCTACGCGCCGCCTTACGTGATCGAGGCAATCGGCGACGCCGGTCGCATGGCCGCGCCCCTGAAAGAGTCACGAGCGTTGACCACCTACCGGCAGTACGCCGACGCCTTTCACGGTCTGGGATTACCGCGTGGAATCCTCCTTGTCTTTGCCGGCATTCCAGGGCGCCTTTGGGAATCACCCACGCAAAATCCAGGTAACAGGAACACCGTCCTCACGACATCGCCCCGGCGTGGAAGCGACGCGGGAGCAACCGAAAGGGTCGTGTCGGTGGGGCTTGGTCTCGTGTGACGTTGGGGTCGCGTTTTCGGGCGGATTCCTCTTGGCGCGGTGGGCGGTGTGGTTGGATTGGTGCATGGTGGACAGTGGGGTTCGTGGCGGTCTTGTTTTATGGTCGCGTCGGGTGTGATGCTGCTGGGTGTGGGGGTGCTGGCTGGGTGTGGTAGTTGTGGGTGATGGGGGAGGATCGATCACAGCTGCCGGTGCTCCTGGAGGACCCCCTGGCGGCTAAGGATCTGTTGGGTCTGCCCCTGAAAGATGGGTTCGAGAGCGGGTATCAGCGCCCCTTGCAAGTGCTCAACTCACCGAGGTGAGGAGAGTGTTCTCCTTGGGGATGCTGATCGGCAGGAGATTTTTGATCGGGCCGTCGCTTTCGCCAAGGAGGTGGGGTGGAAGAAGGAACACAGACCGGCCTGCCGCCCAACATGATATGGAATGCTCAAAAGAACCCTCGACGTAAATGCGGTGTTTTATTGTTGACAATGATACGGCCGATCTCATCGTCATACTCGAGGTTGTTGAGAGGCCGTGAGTGGGTGTGGTTGAATTCTAAACGGATTCAAAACCGTAAGGTTTGTTCGCGATCATCGCTCACATGTGGTCTGGCCAGGGATTTTGCTGGCTGGACGGGTGGGGCGTGTCGGTGGGGTTTGTTCTCGTGTGACGTTGTGGATTTCTGTCATCCGATCAGACTGCTTTCCCGGTGGGGTGGGTGGTGTGGTTGGATTGGTGCATGGTGGACAGTGGGGTTCGTGGCGGTCTTGTTTTATGGTCGCGTCGGGGTGTGATGCTGCTGGGGTGGGGTGCTGGCTGGGTGTGGTGGTGTCGGTGATGTGGGGAGGATCGGTCACAGCTGCCGGTGCTCCTGGAGGACCCCATGGCGGCGGAGGATCTGTTGGGTCTGCCTGAAAGAGAGCTCCCGAAAAGTACAGGGCGTCCCCTGGTAAGCCCCAGTTCGCTGGAAGTGAAGAGGGTGTTCTCTGGGTGATGCTGATCGGCGGGAGATTTTTGATCGGGCGGTCGCCTTCGCCAAGGAATCAGGGCTGGGTCAGCCCTCTTTGAAGGCAGTCGTTCTCGTGTTAGTACGTGGCATGGAGAGAAGATTGATCCGAGTCGTGACTGTTATGTGCATATTCCCGAAGCTGGAACCCGATAAACTGATCATTACGTTGGATGTGTCTGAATCTCCATAGTGGCCCAATGAATCGATTTGGTGATAGAAAGGAATGGAGGAATTTTGAGAAAATTACTCGGCTGGCTGTGTTAGTGGCGCTCTTTGTCGCCTCAGGATATTACATCCTGCAGCGGCGAAAGCCGATGAGGTGATGGGCCTCCGCATCCGTTTCCCAAGCAATTGTCGGTCGTTCAGCTCGGTGATTCGTTCTCGGCCGGGAATGGCAGATCCTACTATGGTGCGTGCGTGGTGCAACGTAGCTCCAAGAACTGGGGGCAACGGTTCGTGGAATCGGCGAGCTCCCTCGGTATTGATGTGGCCTACGTGAATCGGGCCTGCTCGGGCGGAGTGCTCGAGACATCTTTACGCCCGGAACCGTGGAGGAGCAATACACTGCGCATCGCCGAGGGGGATCTCGATATGTGCGTTCCAAACTGGAGCGGGAGGACGCCTGCTCAGTCAAGTCCAGCGAAGACATCATCGGGTCGAGCACCAGATCAGCTGACTCGGAGGAACCTCGTATTTCACCTATCGGTGCAAGCGACCTCAGGCCGCAGGTACGATTCGGTGGACAAGGGCACCGATCTGGTGCTCATGACAATGGGGTAATGACGCAGGCTTCGCTAATATCATCCAACACTGCTTTTGTCCCCGTTGGACCGCCTCAATACTGGCGGCGGAGATGGAGCTAATGCAAGAAAGATATTCAGGACTGCTTACCTAATAATTTGTCGCGGATCATGAATGATCTTGAATCAAACATTTGAGTCAAGCTTCTTTCCGAAAGATGTCGGGTAATCCTTCCTCCCAAGGTAATTTCTACGGCTCATCCCCTGCTCTCGCTGGTCGAGTCCCATACCGTAGAGAAGACCGACTCCGGTGCAGCACGATGCCCCGGCTGCCGTGCGCGACACTGGGAATGAAAGCGGTGGAGCATCAGAGAACAACTCGTGCAGCGCGCGATCGCGAAATATCTGGGTCGAGGTAAAGTTCGTCGAGCGAGACTCGGTAGTTTTCGCTCGGACATGAGCCGGACCCTGACTTCGATAGATGGGGGAGGCCTGGAGAGCACGATCTGGCGCTGGTTGAGTGAGTTCTGCTTGGAGACGGGAAGGGGAGTACAAGGACGCAGTAAGATAGAGGCTCAGGGATCTCTAACACCCTACACGAATTTCTGGCATCCGAACACGTCGCTCACGCAGATGGGCAGTGTTGTCCAAACCTGGGATATCGCAGGAATGCCCATTGCTCGGTGGGCATCATGTGCAGAGGGATGTGTTTTCGTGGTTGATGCCACCCTCATCCATGCGTGACACATGGCCTGGAGACGGTGGCGTCGATTCGGGCTTGGCCATGCTCCCTTCCGTCTTCGGTGGCGATACGCGGTACGCGCTCGTGACCTATCAGGACCACCCGGAAGGCGGCAGTGTGGCCGCGAAATTATCCATCGCGCGGCTGGATCAGGATTTCACCGAAAACTCCCGGAGACATTCTGGACGCGCTCGGCAAAGTGGAGTGCTGGCTCCGCCGGCGGTCCCGCGGAATCGTGTACAGCGGAATCGTGCAAGGTCACTGTCGTTGCACTGGCGCAAGGATGCTGAGCAAGGTGATGCTGGCATGCTGGGAGACGGACCAAAGCCAAGGATCCTGAGACCCGTCACCGGCCTGGACATGCGCAGACCCTCTCGCCCTGGTTCTGGCTGCGGTTTTCCAACGCCCGTTTTCAACGGTCGGTCGTCCCGCCGCGATGGGCGGAGGACCGACGGAACTCACCGAGGCCACGGTGGCAGGATCGATCCCCGACGGCACGAGCTGAAAACGCCGCAGGACATCGCCAGATGTGACGGCCGAGGATTCCGCTGACGAGCCCTTCGCCTGGCTGCAGGTCCGCGCTGTATAAGGATGGCTCGGAGGTTCCGGCTGGACGCCCAGGCCAGCTACCACGCAATGGTGACGTGGTGAAGTACGAGTGACCCCGACGGCGGCAGACGGCAATCTTCGATCAAACCCACCGCGCCGGCGACATGGTGGTTCGCGCTACGACAAGGAGTGCAGGCGGTCACGTGATGGTGAGAGTCACCGATACCAAAGCGGAAAACCTCCGTGGGTTCCACCAAACTGGACATCACCTGGGACTGGGACGTCATACCCGACGCCTGCGACAGCTGCCCGGATGTCGCGAGTCCAGCCAGCGGGACATCAGCGGCAGCTGGATTGCAAGGGACGAATGTGAAGATCCCGGCCAGTTCCTCCGTCCTCCTTCCTCCCCGACGCGAGTCGCTTCGGCATCGCCCACCCAGACCGTGACGCCCTCCGTCGCTCCGTCAGAGTCGCTGACGTCCTCGGTCCTCCGAGCGAGACCGTCCTCCCCAACTGCGGAACCGATTCCAGCGCCCCGCCCACGCTCTCGGAGGTCCAGGCGGCCGTCGCCGACCGCCATGCGATTCCGGAGCCGTGACGGTGCCGCCGGAGCCTCCCAGCCACCATCGACACCTCCCACGGTGTCGCCGCCGGCTCGGACTGCGTCGCCGACCTCGGCCGCTGCGCAGCAGATCGCCGGTCAAAGCCCGGAACCGTCCGGACGGATATGGCGCCGGGTAGCGGACGCCAAAGCCGTTGGGCGCTGCCGGCCCAACGGCTCTCTCCGTCCAGGACCGGTGAGGAGACGCCGCGGCGCGGGCGCGTCGTTTCTGCAGCGTCGACAAATTGCGCCCGTGGCACTATCTCGTTGGTGTGTTTTTGTTTTGTGGTGGTGGGTGGGGTGTGGGGGGTGTTTTGGGGGTGGGGTGGGTGTGTTGGGGCACTGGGAACGAGCCGGGGTGGTGATGATGACGTCATCCGGCGACTCCGGCGGTCCGCGCACCGCTGTTTCGGTGTCTGCTCAGGCTCCAGGCGATGCTCTTGCCCTCGCCGGTGTCGTCGACCGGGCCAGCGAACTGCTGCACGGCTTGAGGTCTCACCCGTGACCCACGACGGCAAAGGGTTTTCACGGGCTGCCGTCGCGCTGCGCACCACCTGCTGCCTCCCTCGCTAGCCGTCGAGGAGAAACTCCCAGAGGGCTGGAGATGCACGGCCCGCACCGGCTCGGGTCATCGGCGGCGCATACGTCACCGCTCATGGCCGATGGAAATAGCGGTGCAGTTCCACCTGGCGTCGGTGCTCACGGAGGCGGCTATCAGATGTCTCGCCAACTGGCTCGCGACCTGCGGTGACACCGGAAGCGCCGGCCCGCGCCGCCCGTCTCAGCTGGTCGCCGCCGACGCGGGCGTTCACGGCACCGCTGCCCTCCCGCACCAGCGCAGAGCTCTGGGCGGCGGTGGCGTCGAGTCGGGACGCTCGTTCCTCGCAGTCAGCTCAGCCGGCGTGTAGTGAGCCAGCACGCCCACACCAATGAAGTCCCTCAGCTGCATGTTTGCTTTCTGCTGGGGTTGGGACTCGGTCGGCGCCTTTGCGTGAGTGTTGGCTGCGCGGTCAGCGGCGGACTAGCAGTGGGCTGGTTCTGCTGGGGCGGGATGGCTTATCTCCACTCGGGGACGTCAGGAGGTGTTCTTCTCCAGCTCTGTGTCTGGGCCGAAGTTCTGCGGAATAGATCCTGTTGATCGGCTTCGCTGGGGTCGGTCCGTCGTCACTGCCTGGCGAGTGCGCAGATTGCGTGAGCCTGCGTTCTTGAAGGCTTGGCTGCCTGAGTTCTCATCCACATGCCGGATCAGGTTCGGCATTTTTCGCGGTGTGAGCGCCTTTGCCGATGCAGTGACGGTGAGTCTTTCCCGACTTGCGATCCAGTGCCGCTCCTCTTCGGGATCCTGGGCGAAGACCTTCCCGGCAGCCTGCTCGGTGCTCTCCTTCTCCACCACGTTCACCTTGGTTTGAAGCTTCTCACCGGCCGCGGAACGGGCCTGCTCGGCGGTCATACCGCTGGGAAGTCGGGCACCGCGAGTTTGCCCGTGGCGATTCGCACGATGATGGCTGCAGTCCGCGGGGCGGTCGCTCAGCGCTGCAGGTTCCGTTTCCCATGCTTGCTGATCCTTTACGGCGTCCGCGGCCTCTTTTCAAGCCGTGGTCCATGTCACTCCTGGAGATCGTGCCCGTGACCGGCCTCTTTGAGCATCTTCGGAGGCCTCGTCGAAGGACGTGCTCCTTCACATCAGGCATCGGCGGCTGGTTCGAGGCCTGTCACACTCCACCCTTGAGGGTCACCACGCTTCCGGCCTTGGCCTGCACCAGCGTCTGGGTCGGTGTCGACCACCTTGCCTTTCTGGTTGGCGTCTCCGGACCTCGACAGTCTCCACGTCGTCTCGAAACCCTGCTCCTTCGTGCGGCCTCAGCCTTGGAGGCCGAGGGCGCCCACGACACTCGGCACCGCGACCTGCCTTCAATACCCGCTGGAGGCACCATGTAGTGCGGGCTGTCGCGACGCCGATCGCAGCTAAAACCGACCAGCACCGAGGACGACCACCAGGGCGCTTGCGTTTCTTCGACTCCTCCTCGCCCCTCCACGGGCTCCATGAGTGTCGACGGCACCATTCAGTGAGGTGGCCTCCACCGCGTTTCGCATCCGCGAGTGAGGTGCCTGGGCCGACACGTCAGGCAGACTGGCATACCACCGCCGTCGGCATCTCGACAGAGGAGTAGGCGGCCATCACGGGCTGCCCGTCTGCATGGCGCGCAGAATGTCCTCGCGGAACTCGCGGGCGTCCCTGGTAACGGTCATTCGGCGGCTTCGCCAACGCCTTCAACGTGATGGCGTCCATCGGTGGTGACCTCCGGGTCGCGCTGCGCTGGGCTGGGCAACTTTGGGCGCTTCCCGGACGTGCTGATAGGCGACTGAGACTGGGAGGTCGCCCTTGGACGGCGGCTCCGAACACAGCCGTTCGTAGAGCAGAGACACCCCACCGAGCATGCAGATCCGAGACGCTGGATCGACCTTCTCCCGCGCGCCTGCTCCGGCGACGGGTACCGTGCGGTGCCGATCCACAGCGGCGGCTCCTGCGTCATCATCCGCAGAGGTGCTCCGGCCACGGCCCTGGCGATGCCGAAATCCATCACCTTGACCGTGTTTCCGGCGGGGTGAGCATCATCGTTGGCCGGTTTGATGTCGCAGTGAATGAGTCCCGGCCCGGTGGCTGTACGACAGCGCGTCCAGCACCCTCTGCCGTGAACTCCAGCGCGCGGGCCCGGTACGATCTTGGGCACCGTCAGCACAACACCCTCCCGCAGTGGTCACGCCCCTCGACGAGGCTCCACATCACGATGCTAGGGCACCATCGTCAATATCCGGACTTGGTGTCGCGTTTCCTCCACCGGTGTCGTAGACGGCGACGATGTCAGCGTGCGGTTTCGGGCCCGCTGCGGATTGTGCCTCGCGGCGAAACCAGGCCGAAAGGTGGGGGTCGCGTGCCAGGTCGGTGCGCAGGCGCTTGATGGCCACGTCGCGGACGTGAGTCGCGGGTCGCGGGCCCGCGGACCTCAGCCATGCCGCCACGCCCGGCGAGTCTGGTCGAGCTCCGTACCGCTCGCCCAGCAGGGTGCCGCGCCTGGGCCAACATCGCACTGGTCCTTTCAATTGATCAGGAACCATTGTGGCCCACCGGGACCCACCCAGTTTCCGCCTGTCCTCATCGGAGGGACTCCACGGCCGCCTTGAAACAGTGCCCAGGTGCGGCCTTGCCTCCCAGGAGATGTCGCTGCGCTCAGACCGGCGTGCTCTGCGCGAAAGCCACTACGCGACGTGCGGTTCGGCAGTGGCGTAACCGACGAACCACGCGTGACGGATTTGTCCGGACTGAGCTGGTGCGGTTTTGCCCCGATGGTCATTCCACTCGACGCGCGGGCGAACCGGCGCCGTCGCTGACCGCCATTCTCCATCATCTGCTTTGAGTTGTTGTAGCGCTCCCTCTCGCTGATCGGGATCGACCCGCCCGCTCAGGCTGGATCGTCTGGATCACCTTGAGGTCGCTTCGCGACGCTTTTTAACCACGTGCAATGTGCCTCCATCGGCGCGTTGCTGGCGATGGCGGAGGTCACCATCAGCATCTGCAGCTTGTGGCCTGCTCACCGTGCTGCCCGCTGCTGTTGACCGCGCCAGACAGGGCGGGATCCATCTGGGTGGGGAACTTGGAAGCCGTCGCCGGCAGGTCGATGGGAGACCGGTTGAAACCCGAGAGAACGCTGCGCCACCCCCAGCATCCTTGTCCTGACCGAGTTCCACACCCAGCTTCATGGAAAGCGGGTGTTGCAGGACGTCGCCAGGGCGTGTTCGAGGGTGGTCTCCGTGCCTCCGCAGTCAGCGAGTTGCCGATGCCGTGGCGGGAACCCGGGGCCTGGTAGCTGGTCGGGGACGCGACGGCGGTGGACGAGGGTTCATGCCCGGCCTCCAGCGCAGTCCGCCACGCAGTCAGCAGCGAAGGGTGGAACCAGGAGAAGGAGATTTCGCACCGCGCGGATTAACTTCAGCGGCTCGGCGGGAATCGTCGATGAGGCGTTCCAGTTTTGCGTTTCCGTCGAGGGATCGGCAGGAGGCCCAGCAGGCCTCGGGTCGTGGGTGGGGGTGGGAGACCAGCGCCAGTGATCTCGCCAGGTGGTGTAGTCGATGGCAATGTGCGGCCTCGCTGCTTGCCCAGGGCCCCTTTGACCGCGGCGGCCTGCGCCTTCCGTTCAGCGTCGTGCCCAGGTTCGTGCCCTGCGCTTTCTTGCCCGTGAGCGGGTCAATCGATCCGGGTGACTCTGCCTGCGATCGGTCGCGGGTGCCCGCCGGCTCCGCGTTCCAGGTGCGCTCCACTCCTGTTTGCCGTATGAGTGCGAGTACGTGCCGGTCGCCGGCTTGAGTACATCGGGCCCTGAGCTGCGCGCGCGGAACTTTCCCGAAGCGGGCGACGACATCGCGATCAGGCGTCGTTGCCGACGAGGATCGCGCGCGGTTGGTGTTGAACTCGGCATCGTGGCGCACGTTCCGCGGATCCTCGAGCATGTCCCCGACCTGGCGACAGCACAGCAGGTGATGTTCACCAGCAGTGCCGCCATCAGCGGTGAGGATGAAAATGCTGACTTTCCGCGGGGGACCATTCATTTCGCACCTCACCGCCGCCGACCGGGCAGGAGTCATCCAGCTCCTGCGGGGTGGCTGTGGCTCGCTGGGGCATGCGCGCACGATGAGAGATCGCAGCGGGATGCCGATGATCATCCAGCTCGCAGTTAGGGGAGGATCCGCCCTGACGCCAGATCGGCGTCGTCAGGCCCGTCAGCGGCAGCAGACAGGCAGTGACTGCCACCGATGATCGGCGGAACACCACCTGCAGCGCGAAGGTGAACGCCAGCCCACCCGCCAGGAGCTTGCTCTGAAACCCGCCAGGGCAGATCAGCGCGTCTTCATGCCGCCGGGCGACGATCGAAGCCGCACAACATCACCATCGCCATCATGCCGACGGTCCCGATCTCCTCAGCGGACTGGCGGCGATGAAATCGCCTCATTCATGGGTGTCGCCACGGCGACGGCCTTCAGCGCCGCGCCCGAGCACCCCAGGCGTAACCGAACCGGGCCTGGATGATCTGGTAATTGGCGTCGTAGTCGCTGAACGGATTCAGCCATGAAATTGACCCGGCACGCGGCACGTGGCTGGTGAACCTCCAGGCGAGCAGCCCCGCGATCGCGAACGCGACACCCGCGAGAATCGGCCAGCCGGGCCGGGCGCTGCGTGTCGCGACGTAGACTGCATGAAGGTGAACAAACCGGCGAACAGCAGAGCGGTGCCGAGGTCGTTTTTGGAAGACCATGATGCCCAGCGAAAGGAACCCACATCACCACGATGCGAGATCGCGCGGGCTCAGGGAGACTCGAGCGCGGGGATGCGCGCGTCTGCCGGCTGCCGTCGCCAGGTCGCGTTTCTCGCAGAAACAGCCGCGAGGCGCAGGGCCAGGAGGATCTTGGCCACACTCGGCGGGCCTGAAAACCCGAGACGGGCCGAGGCTCGAGTCCAGATTCGCGCACCGTTGAGTTCGCGACCCGACCCCCGGCATCAGCGGCAGCGGCAGCACGATGCCTGGGCCAGGAACGGCAGGTGAAACGCTGGAGCCGGCGGTGGTCGCGCAGCGGACTGACGACCGCGGCGAACAGCGGGATCGAGCCCCGTCCAGAGCGGCTGGTTCGTGGCGGCGTGTGCCCTTGGCGTTGTCGAGGGCGCGCGACCATGGCTTCAAGCCCGGAGGCCGCTGAGCGGGGAAGACGATGGGCAGGATCACCCGGAGTCCGCGTAGGGAACGCGCCACTGATGACGGAAAGTGTGCCAGCGCATATTGCCGAACCAGACGAGGTGCCGGGTATCGGGTTGTCCGGAGGCGTGCCCCTCAAGCTCAGGTAGGAGACGACCCACACCACACCGAACGTGCAGGCGATGAGGTCAGTACCCACTCCACCCCACTGCCGTTGCCGGTAGACGATGTACTCGCCCGTCGCCGAGGGCTGCCGTGCGACCGACATCAGCAGGGCCTCCGGGTCCGCTACCTCGGCGGCTGTTGGGCCCATCAGCGAGAGTAGCGTCGGAGAGTTCGACTGCCCAGAGGGGCTGGACGGTGGCGGCGCGGCTGTGGTGTTCCGTGGGCGAGGCCCGGACCCGCTGTTTCACTCCGGCTGAGGCTCACTTGGTTTCGTGGACTGGGACCGAGAGGCGCTTCTGACGCAGCGTCGCAGCAGCGGCTCGCGCATCCTGTCGGAGCGCTGGCCGTCTCGTTGGCGGAGGTGAGGTCGGAGAAACCGGATCGTATTGGCACACCCGGCGTTGGAAGAACAACGGAAGATCCGCGATGCGGGATTTGTGCGGAGCTCAGCAAGGTGTTCGGCTTGTAGCCGAGCAACGGTCGGGATGCCGTTGTAGTCGATCCTCCCGTCGTCGGCGGCGATGAAATGCGAGGAAGGCGGCATCCGCACTCAAAAGGCTAGCTCCCAGGATTCGGCCAGGCACGCCAGGATCGCCATCATTGTCGTGGGCCAGCGGCGCTTGTTCTGTTTTCCTGCGGTGCGTAACGTGCCTTCTCCGTCGCGTCGTGAGTCGGGATCCTCGAGGAGTCTGGGTTCCGGTTCGGGATAGCGGGCCCCTGTTCGTCGTGCGATGGTGGGGATCTCGCGCTCCAGGGCCGGAACCAGCCAGCCTGTAGCTTCAGCGGCGTCGAGTTCATCGTCTTGAGGCACGCGTCGCCAACACCAGGGAGATGTTGCCGTGGCCGCTAGAAATGTCTCGTTCGCTGCCGCCAGCTGGGTGACGCACCTCGTCGAGGTCGTCGAGGGCCCATCGGCTCACGTGCAGCTCGTCACGGTCTTCAGGCCGGACAGGCCATCGGGCAGAAATCGCAGCAGCCGGTGCGCCCCTGCGCACATGCAGCTCGAAGAAATCCGGATCCGTGTCCCCGGCCCCGTTAGACCCTATCAGGATCAGCGACCGGTGTGGAGTGGGTGGCGGCCCGTGCCGGCGTGATGCGTGTCTCTCTCGTCGATGAAGCGACTGCACCCACGAGTGATCGTGGTGAGCTGTCGCAGCTCGCCGCACACGCAGCAGGTAGGCGCGTGAGTCGCCGATGTGTCGCCGATACCCAGCGTAACGTGCTCGAGAAAGCGGCACCCGGAGAAAGGTGGTGCCCGTTCCGTCGAGTTCCGGGTCGTTCTCGATCGAGGTCGGCGAGCTTTGTCGTTGGCGCAAGCAGTGGTACCGCCCGCTATGTGTTCGAGCAGATGCTCGTCATCGGGGCGGCGATTCCGTCATGGGCGCTCCCGGACCGCGACGGCAGGAGGCCAGGTCGCCGGCAGCCCGCGCCACCCATGCCGTCGGCGGCGACTGGCATGTGCGGGCTGGCGAAGGCGGCGTCCTGGATTTGAGTCGCTGCGGACCCGTCACCTCAGGAGTGGACGCGGAAGTCGAGGGAGAACATCGCGCCCTCGCCTCCAGCTTCATCATGTGCGACCGATGCGTGAGGATGTCGTTGACATCGGGGTGGGCCTCGTGATGCGTTTGCCAGTTCACGTAGTGCCGTTGGTGGATCCGAGATCGGTCACCACCCAGAGTTTTCCGGGTCGCGCTGGACGGAAGCTGCGCGTGACGGGAGGAGGACGCAGTCGTCGTCGAGGAGGATGGTGGAATCGGATGTGCGACCCAGAGCCGATGGTCGGCTCCAGAGGAATCGAGACCCTGCGCGCGCCTGTAGCGATGGCGAAACGGGTGGGTTGGTGCTTCCTCTGCCGCGTCTCGGTCGGGGCCTGTTCGTTGTAGCGCAGGCAGGTCGGAGGCCGACACCTTCCGACCGAACATATCGCTTGCGGATCACGTCGGCGAGGATGCGTGATGAACCAGCCAGAGCAGGGCAAGGAAGACAATCTTGATCGCCGCCGCGGGCGAGATCGATGAGGTAACGCTCACGCCTCCGACGGCGAATCGCACGCATCCTCGTGTTGCCGATCTTCGATGCGAGCCATCCCGAGCTGGGCGGCTGCACCCGGGACCCGTCGACGACGATGCCGTTGCAGGAGCCGAGATCCACCGATGCGGATGGTGCGGTTCTCGAGGCGGTCCGGAGACCGGAGATCATGGCGTGGCGGCGCGACACGGCTGTTGACGCGTAGGTCTGCGTTGGAGCCGCGACCGATCACGCAGGCCTGGGCACCAGCGGGTGCCACCGCACCCGGCGACCTCCAGGACCAGCTGCTGTGCCGCAGCTGCGGCCTGCCGCCTGGTCGGGGGCTGTCGCGACGGCCTGGCGCTGGTCACCCGGAACCGTCCCGTGGGCGGCGACCGGTCCAGCATGTAGAGGATCTGGATGGAGCCGCTGAACACGTAGGAACGTTCCGCAGCGTGTGCCCTGAGGTTCCGGGATGATCTCCGAGCTGAGGGTCTTGGTAGTGAAACGGCCTGTTGTAGTCGTGGGGAGAGGGAGACCGTGAGACACGCCTCGGCACCAGCCGCTTGTCGCGGCTGGAGGAGTTTGTCTCGAGGTCTAGTTCCCGCTGAATGCCCGCAGCGATCTCCACGGGCTGCACGTCGCTCGCTAGGCGCGGGCGAAAACCCTTGTCCACGGCAGCGCCGATCACCTCTTTCTCAGCGCGGTCGAACACGCCCCTTCACCCTCCTCTCAGCGGGACCAGCTTAGGACGGGCCCAGCGTGGTCACCTGACAGCTCGCCTGCGGCTCAGGCTGTAGAGCTGGGCCCAGAACGCTGCTGTCGACCGCGCGACCGGTTCCTTTGCAGGCCGATGAGGACCGGACCCGAAAGTCGCCGGGGTCAGTCCCGGTCCCGTCCAGCAGGCCCTCTTGCGCGGCGGTCACATCTGGGCAGGGTGGCCGCCGAAGAGTGCAGGCGAAGGCCTCGAGGATGTCGGTGGATCCCTCGACGGCGCTGACTTCTCGGCTGCCACGAGATCCGCCTCGACGCGGGCGGCGACCTCACGCGAACCTCGGGGAGGTGCGCAGCGACTGGATGATCTCCTGCTCCACCATGTTCACAGCCAGGCGCGCTGCTGGGACTGGCGCCTGCCGGCGAGGTTCGGCACTTCTCCAGGTCGGCGCGATGCTTTCGTGACCGCCTCCCCACATCGTCGAGGACCGGCCCCGGTGTGGGAGGAACAGGTCAGCACAGTGCGTCGCCCGACTCGTCACCGGAGATGAGTTTCCTTGGCACGATGCTGGGTTCACGCGCCGAGCCGGCCTCTCCTCGTTGTCGCCATCAGCCTTCGTGATGGGAGATCACGTCGGCCAGCCTCGGGATGCCCGCGTTTGACGCTGCGGCTGGTCCCGCGTGCGACGTGCAGGAACAAGAAGGTGGTCGACCATGCCCGCGACAGCCACCTCCGACCGTCCCACGCCCACGGTCTCGACCAGCGGCGACGTCGTGGCCGGCGGCCCCAGCACCAGTGCATCGAGTTCACGGGTAGCTCCGGGCCACGCCACAGGTGTCCGGCGGACGGTGAGGGGACGGATGAACGCCTCATCCCGCATGGCGAGATCGCCCGCTGCGGGTGCGGTCGCCGAGGATGGAACCGCCGGTTCAGGTCGACGACGGAGCCTGACGGCGAGCACCGCCACCTGGTGGTGGTGCTCCTCGATCGTTTGATGCCCATGGCGTTGATGAAGGTCGACTTGCCGGCGCTGAGGATGCCGACGCGGAAGGCCTTTCTCGGTGTGCGGATTGATCAGCTGCGGCAGCTCGTGGGCCTGTGCCCGGTGTTTCTGAGCTTTGGTCGAGTCACCAGGGTGATGGCCCTCGCCACGCTGGCCTCCCTGGACCCGCTGGGCGACCTTGGCCGCCTGGCTCGCGCATTGAGATCCGCGCAGAAGCCATTCCTCATCCCCATCGCGGTGTCATCGGGGTGAAGCGTTGCCTGGGGCGGCTCAGCACCGGAGAGGCCCCTCGATGCGGTGCGTAGTGAGCGCCGTCGTAGCCCGAGCATCGCCCAGTCCTGGACTCAGTAGTCGCCGATGCGCGGCTCATTGACCTTGCCCGCGACGCTGCTCAGCAGCAGCGTGGGAAGTCGACGCCACACCTCTGTAGGCGTGCGGGTAGACGCCACCGAAGTACGCGGATTGACCTCCAGTTATTGGCAGCGGGGGTGGAGAGCAGGTCCACGTCGATGGTGCCGCGGAAACCGCAGCGCGTCGAGAATCACTCCACGAGCGGCGAACAGGGAGTCGTCCTGAACGACACCGTTGTCGGCGGTGCCCGCCCGCATTCTCAGCTTCTCTTCGCATGAACACTGGCCGCCACGTTGCCGGAGATCATGTCGACGTAGACGTCCACGTCCACCGGATTTCGCCCGGTAGAGACTCCTGGATGATCAGCCCCGGCGTGGCGGCGAAGGTGGCGTCCAGCTCGGGTCGCGAATCGATCCGCGCAATCTGCGGAGGCCGAACCCGTCCGCGACTCACGAACAGCGGGAACTGCGCCACCCCCGCATCGGGTACGGCGTGGCGGGCGTCGAACCGATCCAGGACCGCGGGGTCGGCAGCCTTCCGCCGTCAACCACCGGTACATCGCCCACTTGTCGAAGGCCCGCTCCACCCACCTTTGGCGGAGGAGATCATCACCTTCGTGCCGATCGCTCGAACTCGTCGACGTGTTTGGCCAGGAGGTCGGCTCGGATCCAGCGGCGACAACGCCACCGAGATCTCCTCGTCACGGCGGATGCGCAGGATGGGTGGGCAGGTAGTCGGGGTCGTTGACTAGCTGCACGACGTGATGGCCGTCCGCCGTCGCGTACACAGCGCGCGGGTGCGAGGCTCGAGGCGTCGGTGGTGAATGACGCGACCGCGACCCGCCAGGGCATCGCTTTGAAATGCGCCAGCGGTCTGGACGCTGGCTGCCCGCGAGGATGAGGACGTTCATGTCGGTTTCCTTCGTCTTTGTTCCCCGGATCACTGCCAGGTGTTGCCGGCCAGGTATTCATCGACCCCCAGCGCCGTCTGACAACGCTCCAGCTGAGGAGTCGTGCGCGGAGCATAGACCCGCGGCAGGTACGATGAACAGTGTTGAAGGGTCATCGTGCTTGAGCCCACCTTGTGGTAGACGATCCGGTCTCCCTCCCCGCGGTCTCGCTGAGGCATCGGGTGAGGCCGCGAGCGGGTCGTTGTCGAGGCAGGTGGAACCCGGAGATGATCTGCGGAGTGAGCAGCGGATCGTCGCTCGCTGTGGACGGTGTGCCATGCGGCCGATTTGGCGCAGGAACGGGTCGAGGTTGGTGCGCGACCCGCCTGCAGTGACGACGATGATGTGGTCTTGTACCGGCATGGTGTCGATGACGCTGGTGTGCGGCTCGAAGGGCACCGCGATGGGGGCGGCGCCGGGTTCGAGCGATCAGCGGGTCCGGGCCGGATCGAGCGGCATCCCCCAGGCATCGCCGGATGGCGGTGACGCACTGGTCGGGGGTCGGGAAACGATCCGAGTCGCCCCGAAGAACCCGCTCAAGTCGAGTCCAATCGAGGTCCAGGTCGTGTTCCGCGATGATCCTGCGGGCGGTGCGACCGGCGGAGACGCATAGGTGTCGAGTGCTCGCGTCAGCGTGTGACGTCTGGTGCGGGCCCGCGAGTCCGCACTCCCTGCGGCGCGCATCTCGAAGCGATCATGCGAACTCGAGGTCGCCGTTGTCGGCGTGGAAACCGAAAGCGCACTGGCCCCGCCGATCCGCTGGCGGCGGTGTGGTCGGGGGCGTCGCGGTTCACGCCCCAGCTGACGCCGCAGCCCCACCGAGTCGACGCGTTTGCCCGCGGCGGCGCTCGGCCACCACCCGTAACAGTTCGCGCCGCGAATCGAGTGCCGACCATCGCCCCCGCGTCGAAGGCGCTGCGTGCGAGGCGGCTCCGGGGTCTTGACGGGTCCGTTGACGATCACCCCTGCGGGATCGTGTCCGACGCGCAGGGCCAGCTGCGTTCCTCCTCGGAGACCACCTCGGCGGAGGCACGCCATTGCGTCCCATCCACGCCACCAGCCACGGCAGCGAGTTCGTCTCACCGGTACGACGGGACGGCCCGGGCTGGCCCGGTGCGTTCGAGGGCGTCGCAGAACGAGATCCACCTGTTTCTGCGTGAGCAGGTTCACGTCCACCACGGACGCGCGGGGTCTCGATTCTGTCGTCCATCGCCGTCTCCTCGTCGGGGATCTCCTCTGCAGCGATCCCATGGGCGAGGCGCTGAGCGCACCCTCATCGGTCGCGCGCGCCGGATGGGACGCGGTCGTTTTCTCTCGGCAGCGCGTCGCGTATCGGCAAACGCCTTTTCGGCGCTGTTCACGTGGTTGTCGGGAAGCGATCCTGCTAGACTGCAACGCGGAACTGTTGAGTTGAGAGAGGCGGGATCATGCGCTGAACCCCGCATTCTAACGTCGGCGGAGTTGGACGGCATCCAGGATCGGCGACGGGTCGTCGATCTGGCTGTCACGGTACGAGGCGGAGCCGAGGATCGGTGAGCAGGTGATCGGGCGCGAGAGCCCACATCGGCAGTGGCGTCCACGTTAGACAGCGCAAAGATCCAGAACTGCGCTCTCGTCTACGAGACCCGCGCGCGCCTGGAGTTGAGGTGCTTCACGTAAAGCGGCCCTGCCGCGGTGCTCATCACCACCCATTGCTCTTCCCGCGCGCGCCGTCAATCCCGACGGCACCTCGAAGAGCGCCCACGGCTGGGAACGTGGTCGGGTGACCCTGAAGCGCGGCAGCTCTGTGGGTGCGCGCGCCGTCGTGCGTCGCTCGTCACGATCGGGCGAGCAAGGACGGTGGCCGCCGGCTCGTCGTCGCCGTGACGTCTCCCTGCCCGCGCTGGTGGCCGTGCCGTGCCCGGCGCATCAAATGATCGGTCGCTCCGGTTTTCCCTGCGAAACCAGGTCCCAGCACATTCCGTGAAGCCCGCACACCGGCGACGCCCGAACAGGTGGGCGAGACCCTCTCAACCTCGTAAAGGGAAAGCCTGATGCCAGTCCTTCATTCCCCGCAAAGGCCGATCATCGGCGATGAGGAACGCGCTGCCGTCGGCGGGTGCTGCGTTTCGCAGCGCGATCGCCCAGGGACCCGGGAGTGGCGGCCTTCGAGACCGAGTTCTCCGAGGCACTTCGCTCGGTCGCGCCTGGTCGTCGCGGTCAACTCCGCACTCTCTGGTCTCGCACCTCGGCCTGCTGTCCTGCGGGGATCGGCGCAGGCGACGAGGGTGATCGTGCCGTCGCTCACCTTCGCTGCCGCGGCTGCTCCATTGCCCGACCGGGTGCCACTCCGCAGCCCGCCGAACATCTCCGCCGACGATTTTCACACTCGTTCCCGCCTCCGTAGGCCTCCATCGGAGCGCGTACCGAGCTGCTGATCCATGCCGGATTTCATCTGTACGGCCACGCCAAGATGGATGCCGCTGGCACCATCCTCGATTCGCGTCTCGCTGCCGCTGTTCAGGGAGACGCCGCGGTCAGGCGCATGGCGCCTCCGCCGAGACGGCTCCCGGTCCGGTGCCGCTGGCGGGATTCGCGATGTTCTCGCTGTACCCCACGGGCATGCGCCTCCGGTGAGGCGGCATGCTTTCGTGTGCCGACGCCACCATCGAGACGCAACGTCCGCCTGTACCGCAACCAGGGATGCTGCGGCAGTACCATCAAACGAGGTCGTCGGCCTCGAACAACCGCACGACCGGCATCCACGCCGCTATCGGTCGGGTGCAGCTGACCATGTCGATGCCTGGACGAAGACCCGCCGAGGAGACGCCCGCGTTCCTGCCGGCGAACCTGGGAGGCGTCACCTCGCCGCCGGGTCGCCGACGGCGCCGTCCACGTGTACCGCAGTATGCTTCGATCCGCGTCTCCGAGGACCGCGATTATCGGGCTGAAGGCGCCAGAGAGGAGGTACGAGGTCGGCTCCGGGATGTTCTACCCCGTCCCGGAACCTGCGCTGCAGCCGTTCCAGGCGCCGAGGTGGAGCTGCGGGAGACCGAACAGCGCCGCCAAGGAATGCCTGTCGCCGCTTTGGTCCATCCGTCGCCGGACCCGGTGGCGGACCTGGAGCGCGTACGAATGCCGTCAACGCCCTCGCGAGGGCTGCGTCTGATATGAGTACTGACCTGCGTGCCGGTCTCATCGGCCTCAGGATGATGGCTGCCACCACGCCCGCAACCGTGCGCGTCTGACAGTCGACCTCGTCGCGGTGGCCGATGCAGGCGACCCGTGCACGGTGTGCGGGGACCGCCCGTCCTGCCCGGACATCGACGCCCAAGCCCTGCTGGAGCAGCGAGCTGCGTCGTGACTCGCGGCCGACCATGTATCACGAGGAGATCGGCCTCAAAGTGGCCGAGGCCGGCGTGCACGCGTAAGTCATCGAGCAGCCCTCGCGAGCACTTCCGGGGACGCTCGCGTCTCGTCGAACGTTCGCGCTGCGGCTTGGTCGAATGCCGTCGCCACATCGAGCGCTGGGCTAACCCGCGCGCTGCAGGAGCTGCGCAAGCGCCTCGAGGCGGTGAGCTGGGCGACCTGCAGATCTGCACCCGTCGTCAGGTCCGTTCCCGGCGCTGCATCGCGGACGTCGGAGTGATCAGACCTCGCATCCCGACCACGCCTGACCCCGGCCGCCTGGGTCACGCAGCGCGACCACGAGCTGGTGGCGGCCCGCACCATGTTCAAGGCGGGACGCGAGTACGAGGACATGGTCTCGGCCGCTGCCAGCTGTCGGGCGGCCTGATGTCCAAACTATCTCGTCAGCGCTGGCTGACCCCCGACAAGGAGCGGCTGACCATCGCTGACGGGTGAGAAGGGCGTGTTCAAAAGCGGGATACTCTCACCGCGGATCTGCCTTCTACGCCAGTGGCCGTGCATCGCCACCACGTGACCGACATCGCGCCCAGTTCCGTGGGGTCTCCTGAGGCGGCGTGACCCGCTTCCCGCCATCGCGAAACCGGAGCCGCTGCGCACCGAACACGGGAACTTCCGCGATGCTGTCCTCGGTCGCGCTCTGACGTTGTGTGACGTTGGAGCAGGAGTGCTCAGGTGGTGCGGGTCACAGCGAGCGATGATCGAGATCGGCCGCCACGAACGAGTTCGTTGACGTCCGCTGAATCCGACTCCGCCAATGCGTTTCCGGTCCCGGTGGCTCGCATGGCAAGGAGCTACCGGGGCCAGCGTGCTGGGCCTGAGTGGTTGCTGCACCGCTGGTGGTTCATAGCGCGACGACTGTCTCCTCATCATCACGCAGGCGGTGCACGCCGAGGTTCCCTGTTCGGCGACTGGCTTGAGGTTCCCTGGCCCACGAGCGGTGAGATCAACGGGCGCACCTCCGACAGTCTGCTGCGTGCTGTGCTGCGTCCCGGTCCGTGGTTCCCATCCACCGTTCGCGCGTTGAGTGCGAGCGCCACCGCGCGCGGTGGGTGCCTCGGCGCCGCCACCCGTTCGCGTGGCGATCGCGCATGGCTGTTACCCGGCGTGGGCCTGATGGTCGTCCCGTTCCTGCTGTGGCTCAATCCCTCGTTCTCTCGGCGACGCCGTGTTTCTGGACGGCGGAGCCATGAACTGCAGTCTTCGCGCTCGGCGCGGCGGCTGTGTGGACTGGCGCATGGTTCGGATCCTCGACGGCGACGACCTGTCGTAGCGATGGGTGATTCTCACCGCTGTCGGGCTGGCGCTGAGCCGATTCGCTGCGTGAGGACCGCGTCGCGGGCGCCCCAGCTGCAGTGGCCTTCGTTGTGATCGCGTCACCGCCTGCAGGCTGTCCGTCAGGGCGTGGGCGCTGACCGGCGTCGTCGCTGGTGGCTTTCGCCGTCCGCTACGTGCGCGCCGGGTCTGTGGAAGCGCAGCGGAAGGAGTGGCGGACAGCGCGGGCTGTTCTGCCGTCGAACAGCTCATTCACTCCGTCGCTGTCTCTCAGCGTGTCTGCGGCCGCACGGTCTGGATCTGACATTGTTGATCGTAGCCTGGGTGTGGATGGCGGCGAACGCGGCAGGCGCCGGAGGCTCTGGTGTCGTGGGTGACGGCTGTCGGGATTGGTCTTCTCGGCCTCGGTCTCCAGCGCCTACGCCTATCGTGCGCCCGTCGGCGATGACGCCGGGCAGCCGCTGCCACCGGAGGCCGCTCCGTTCGCGACGCTGCCGTTGCTTGTGCTGGTGCCCGTGGTGTTCCTGGCGGTGTGGTGGCGTTGGCCCGCGAGCGTGAACAGCACAAGACTGTTCGTGGTGGCCTGGAGGCTCGCGGACCTCGTTGCAGTTCCAACGTGTCTCGTTCTCGGCAGTGTTAAGCACCGCCGAGATCGGGTTTCATTTTCCTGCCAGCCGCTGCTGTTTGCTCGTCACCATGCTGCCGCTGCTGTTCGCCCTGACTCCGAACCGGTAGGTCGGAAGCGCACGGGCTGCGTGGGAATCACCTGGGTGGTGTTGGGACCGCCCACGGCGATCTGGGGCCGTCAGCGCCTGGGGTGGGGTTGCAGGCCCAGTCAGCGTTTCGTCGAGACCGGAGATTATTCAGCCCCTGAGGGCAGCTGCAGGTAGTGAGGTTGTCGTATCCGCAACCTGCCGGTCCCGTCAGTGATGTCCTGCGGGTTCGCTTTCCCCATGCCCCGCTACGAGGAGGCCCTGAAGATTCACTACGACCCGCCGCGGGATCTTCCACATCTCAACTTCCGTGACCGGCCTCCGCTGTCACAAAAGCTGGGACACACTTGGTCACCGCTCCAATCAGAGGAACGGATTAAAGGTTGTGGCGGAAGGAGACGAGTTTGAGTATCTCCAAGCTCCCGCAACAGTGGCGGCGGTGCTGCGCTATCCTGGTGGCCGGCGGCCCTGGCTTTCGCCGCCTTCAACGTCTTACCTGTGCTGAACATCTTTCTTCGAGGTTGTGGGGATTCCCACGAGCCTCTCCGCGCTGCTGGCCTTCTGGGCCTCCTTCTTCTTCACCCATTCCCTGCAGCGCCTGTTCGCTTTCCGCTCCTTGTGGACTTCGGTACGCAGGTCGTTGTTCCGTTATTCGATCCTTGTCGTATTGTTCAATTCTGGTGGTCGTGGCGTTCATCGCGACCGTGTGTCACGACCACGTCGGCGACTGGGTTCCTCGTCATCGCCACCGCCAGCACCACCGTGTGGAATTATTTCGCCTCACAAGGGCTGGTGTATGCAGAAGCGTCCGTCCGCAGGAGAAACGCAGGGTTCCGGTGGAGGTCGCGGCGGTGAGTGACGTACTGGGATTGTCCATCGGCGCCTGCCGCGTCAACGGTGGTCCCGCGCCTGCGTGGAGACGCTGCAGCAGTTGACGCGGGAACTGGGGCGTGACGATGTCGAGGTCATCGTCGTGAATGGGTCCTCCGACAACACCTGGGAGATCGCCGAGGAGCTCGCCCAGGGGTCCTGTTTCCGTCCGGGCGTGTTCGATCCGAGGTGGGCTCGCGCCCGCATATCTCACGGGGGCTTTGGGAGCGAGAGGGGACGTGGTTCTTCTCACCGCCGACGACCTTTCCCTTCGGCGTCACGGACATCCCGTTCCTGGGAATCGGTGTACCGAGTCCAGCAGCCCTGGTGATCGGCTCGAGAGGCACGGGCGGTGTGGTTCCTCAGTCGATCCCACGCACCATCATGTCGTGTATCGTCGCTTTCCTGCGCGGCGATCCTCGGCATGACCGTGGCGGACTGCCAGGGAACTCTTTTCGTGGACAGGGAATGGTTGCGGCGACTCATCTCCCTCCCTCCGGGAACGCGCGGCTATCTGACGGGCACGGAGATCGTCTACCTGGCGCAGCTTGACCGCACACGTGTCGTTGGGGTTCCCGTTGTTCTTCACGGCGGCCGTGACGGTGGTAGAACCCGGATCAGGACATCGGACGTCTGGGATATGGGCATTCGGACTTCCTCGCTTTCGTCGACGCCGTCGGGAATTTTCGTCCGACAGCGGGAATCATAGAAAGAACGGGGTTTCACGGATCAGCCCGGGACGTTGAATCCCGAGGGAACCATTATCGCTGTATGGTGAAAAGAAAGTGCCCCACCTGTAGCGGTGGGGCACTTCGTGTAGTTCGTGTGAAAGAGAAACTCACAGAGCGTTTCTTCAGGGGCGCTGGCCGGAGTGAGCTCTCGCGACGCGGCGGGCCGGAATAGCCGCGGCCTTGCCGGTGGAGGGTTGCGTGTCCCTCGCGTTCGGCGCGCTGTGCGAAAGTGGAAGCGGTGAAAACACCGGAAGCTGGATCTTCTTGTCGGCGGCGACGGCGCTTCGGTGATAACTGCACCGAAGGCATCGAGCTGCGGCTCGGCCTGTGCGTTGGTGAGCCCGGCCTTGGCCGCTCTGGCCTGGACCAGTTCACGCTCTTGGTCATTTGTATGTCTCCTTAAGGAATTTGGAGTACGCAAACATCGCTTTGACTGATCTTGGGGATGCTCAAGTCTGGACGCTCGAAACCTTCAGATATGGCGGATGCGGACGGCAGGAAACCTCAGAACGGTTACCAGATCGGAGACTCGGCCCAGCTGTTCCGTAACATCTCCAGCGGATTCCCGCCACAGTTTGGGGTCGAGGCGCATTCCGACCGTCGATGATGGCGGGTAGAGGCAGCTGATTCTTCTCTGCCCCACTGGATCGAGTCCGAGGAATTCCTGCCATGGGTGAGTAGAGTACCACGCATCAACCCCTGTCAGCCTCTTCGACGGTGTCGCAGACCCGCATTTCGGTTGGCAGGCGGCTGAGAACTCGGCGCCGGCTGCCGGATCCACGACCCGCACGCCCGCGCCGCGCGCCCGCAGCCGGAGGGTGATGTCGAGGGCGCCACGCAGGTCGTCGGTGTCGGGTTTGAAGGTGATCCCGAGCACTGCCGCCACCCTTTCCGGCCGCCAGCCGCGCGCGACCGCTTTTCGCGAGCGTGACGGCGTGTCGCGACGGCGCAGGTTGATGGCGTCCACTTCGTGCACCCGGAAGGTGAGGGCCCTGGTCGATGCCGAGTTTCCCCGGCGCGCGCCATGTGAAGGCCCGCAGATCCTTTCTCGGCGAGGCAGCCGCCACCGAAACCGATGCCTGCCTGGAGTGAACCTGCCTCCGGATCCGGTCGTCGTGGGCCGATGGCTTCCGCCAGTCTGTGGCGTTTTCACTGCCGGTCGCGTCGCTTTCCAGTCCGCCATGGCGTTGATGAAGGAAATCTTCGTGGCGAGGAGGCGTTGGCTGCCACCTTCCACCAGCTCTGCGGTGGGAAGGTTCGCCACCGCAGGGGGATGTCCTCCGGACAGCATGGGCGCGCAGTAGCAGGCGCTCGAGGATTGCTTTGGCGCGTTCTCCTCGCTGCGCGGTCGGGGAGGCCGTAGACGATGCGAGTCAGGGTGGAGGGTGTCGGCGACGGCGTGGCCCTCGCGCAGGAAACTCCCGGGTTTCCAGCGCCAGCGCGTGCGCATTACCCTTAAGCCGCTGAAGCCTCCAGGAGGCGTTCGAGCGCTGCCGCTGCTGGTGCCGACCGGAACCGTCGACTTGCGCACCACCGGCACCGGAGCCCCGGGTCCAGCGAATGCTCGATGACGGTGTCGATGGCCGCGTCGATCTGGCTGCAGTCCGCGCCCAGCCGCCCGGCAGCTGCGCGTTGCCGACCGATGAAGACCAGGTCGGCGGTGGAGAGGCGTCGCGGGTCGGTGGTGAAATCCAACCGACCGGATGCGACTGTTCGCGCAGGATCTCGGGAAAACAGGCTGTGGAACGGGGCCCGCCCGCGCCAACCGGGAACCCCATCCTCGTCCACACGAGTCCCACGACGTCGTGGCCGATCTTCGCCATGCAGGTTGGGCGCACCGCCCCGAGATAGCCACAACCAATCACGCAACGCGCGCTGAAGGGTATCGCGTGAAACCCTCGCGGCATCCGAGGCAACCAGGGATGCGAAGAACGAGTGACCCGTCTGGGAGCCGTGACGAGGGGTCAGACGCACCGGGCGGGCGGGAGCGACCAAGGTCAGGCCATTTCCTGGAAGGTGGCGGATCGGGGCCGGTGCGGCTGCCCGCGCTGAGCGCGTCGATGGCCGCCCGCCGGTCCTCCGCCGACAGTGTCATCCCGAGGGCCGCGAAGTTCGATCCGATCCGTGCAGTCTTCGACTTCGGGATCACGACGAAACCGCGGTCCAGTTGCGCGGATGATGACCTGCGCGGGGTGGCGCCGAGCCGTTCGGCGATGCGGAGCTGGCGACGGGATGGTCCAGGTCAAGCGCGGCCCTCTAGCGGCGACCAGCTCTCCACGCGACCCGCAGGTCTGAGCAGTGGTTGATCAGGTGGACTGCGGGCTGTGTGCAGTTCGATCCTGAGTTCCCGTGACGCCGCGCCAGTGCCGGTCACCGTCGACGATGGTGTCGAGATGCTCGGGCAGGAAGTTGCACACGATCGGAGCGGACCAGCCTCGGAACGGAAGTCGATGAGCTGCCCCCAGGTCTCCACGTAGGTGCGACGCGCGCGGGCAGGCCAGCGGATCAGGTACAGGTCGCGTGGTCGAGCCCGAGTTTCTCGAGGCTCTGTCGGGCCAGGACTGGGCAGAATCGCGGCCCTGGGCTTTGTTCCACGCTTTCGTGGTGACGAAGATCTCGTCGCGCGGCAGCGGGGACGCGCTGAGTCGCGCGTCCCACGCCCAGCCTCGTTGCGGTAGATGGCGGCGGTGTCGACGTGTCGGTACCCCGCCTCGAGGGCGTGGCTGACGGCGGCGGTGGCCTCGTCGTCGGTCATCTCGCCAGACGCGCCCAGGCCGAGGCTGGGGGATGGACTGGCCGTCGTTCAGCGTGGTGGGCGGAGCGCTTGTCATGACTCTATTGAACACCCTGGCGGAGTAGGGGCATCACCATCGGCGAAGGGTGAGGAGAATGTCCCCCATGCAATCGCTGCCTGCCCTGCTCGATGCCCGTCTGCGCGCCGTCACGGGGTGGATCCGGGATGCGCCGGCCACGGAAGACCCCGAGTCCGGCCACTTCCGGTCCAACGTGGCGCTGCGCCTCGCCAAGGAGCACGAAACGAGCGGGGAGTGCGTGCGGACATCGTCGCCCGGCTCGACGTCTCCGACCTGTGCGAGCTGGAGGACCGCCGGGCCGTTCATCAGCTTCCGGATCCCGCGCCGACGGGTGGCGCAGGCCGCCACCGCGGTGCTGGCGATCCGCACCACGGGCTGAGCTGCACCTCGCACCCGCAGCGGGTCGTCATCGACTACTTCCGGCGCCCAACGTCGCCAAAGCAGATGCATCGTCGGGCACCTGCGCACCACCATCATCGGCGACTGTTTGGCTGCGTCCTCACCGCCCTGGGGCACGAGGTGATCCCGCAGAACCACATCGGCGACTGGGGCTGCCCAGTTCGGGATGCTGGTCCGGAGCATCATCCGAGGCGGCACCGACGTCACCGCCCTCGACCTCGCCGGTGCCTGGAGCAGCTCTGCCAAGGACTCCAAGAAACACTTCGACGAGCTTGACCCCGGTTTGCGCGCACGCATGCCCGCGCGCGCGTAAAGTGTGAAACCGCGGGCGGCGACGAGGAGACCCTGGCGATCTGGCGGCAGCTGATCGCGGTCTCCCTCGCCGGGTTTCAACGCCGCCTATCAACGCCTCAGAGGTGCTGCTGACCGACGCGGACCTGGCGGGCGAGTCGACCTACAACGACGCCCCTGCCGGAGGTGGCCGCCGACCTGGCCGAGCGCGGCGTCGCCGTCGTCGACGACGGGGCGCTGGTGCCGTGGGTCGACGGTTTCGACGCGCCGCTGATCATCCGCCGATCGGATGGCGGCTACGGCTACGACACCACCGACATGGCAGCCATCCGGCACCGGGTCCGCGAGTTGAAGGCCGACCGGATCATCTACGTCACCGATGTGCGCCAGTCGCAGCATTTCCAGGAACTCTTCGAGGCCGCCCGGAAGGCCGGCTACCTGCCCGACGACGTCGGGCCCAGCACGTCGGCTACGGCATGGTGCTCGGTCCCGGTCGCGTCCGTTCAAGACCCGCGACGGCGGAACGGTGTCGCTGACGAGCCTGCTCGACCTGGCCGAGCAGGGAGGCTTCACCGGATCGCCTTGGCGGCCATCAAGTACGCCGACCTGTCGGGCGCGATCCAAGGACTACGTCTTCGACGCCGAACGGATGGTGGGCAGACCACCGGCGACACCGGGCCGTACCTGCAGTACGCACGCCCGGATCTAGATTCTGCGCAGGGCCGAGGCCGAGAACATCGGCTGGGGGCGGTTGTGGTGCTGGAGGATCCTGCCGAGCACACCCTCGCGTTGGTGTTGAGTCGCTTCGGTGAGGTCGTCGACGATGTGGCCCAGGCACTCACCGCTCCGAGCTGTGCGGGTACCTCTACGAACTGGCCGGTGCTTTCTCCGGCTTTCTACGAGGCCTGTCCGGTGCTTTGCGGGCCTAGGGGAGGGTGGTTCCTGAGCCTGGTGTTGGGGGTTGCCACCCGGAGGTCCCAGCCGGGCCTCTACTTCTGGAATCGAGGCTCCTGAGTGGATGTGGGGTCTTGCCAGCTGGTTTGGGGGGGGCGCTCGCGGTTTCGGTCAGCTCGCTGGCTCGCGGTGCGAGAGTCCCGGCGGGCGTCTCGTGCCCGTTTTCTCCGGACCGCTGGTCGTGCGGATCGGCCTCCTCGGCTCGGTTCTGAGCTGGCTCCTACCGTGGTCCCACCCGGGTTGGGGCGGCGGCTTCATGTAGGCATCGTCAGTGGGTCGCTGGAGGCCCCGTTTTCTCGGGGTTCTTTCGGACGCCAAGACCGCTGTAGAAGAGCAGCTCACGCTCCCTTTGCAGCCACTGGGAGTAGTCTGGGGCGGTGCTGGGCTCCCAGCCAGATCGTGAGCGATTCCAGACGCGGGATGACGGCGGGGCAGTGTCCCGACAGAAATCCTCGGCTTCGTGTGCGGGAAGCTGAATACACTCGAGGAGATCCGGCGTCCGCATCCGACGATGGTCGGGAGGAAAACGTTCGCGCGTTCTGGAATCTGCGTGCCGACCTGCAGGCATGGATGAGCAGCGATGCGCTCAGGAGGTTTCTGAGTGCACGCGGCCCGAGGAGTGAGCGAGGAGAGAAAACGGATATGCCGGGCTGACCTGTGCGTGGCGCTTCGTGGTGCGCAAAACCGAAGACGTTGATAATGTTCGGCATTCTGCTGTGTTTGTCGACGGTCATGCTGGAGCATGGTCGCGGTGAAAGGCTCGCTGACGGACGCGGCGGCGTCGCGGGTCGGTCCAGCAGCTGAAAGGCCGCTTTCTCAATCTCGAGAGACAACCGGAGAGAGAGAACTCGCACTCCCAGCGTGGCGTGTCGTCAAGGAAGCCGACTGTCGACGCGGTCAAGGGGTGCAGTCCGAGTGAGCGATCACCGTCGGCATGTCGCTGACCGCCGACCTGGTGCGAAGCCGCTGCAGCTGCTCACATTCCCAGCGCGACTACGACGCCCAGAAGGAAAAAGCTCTTCGGGAACCTGCGGGCGGCTACGAGAACAACACCGAACTGGACGTGAACTTCCGTTCCGGGCGCCTGAAACTGGAGCTAGGGGCGCCACGTCAACGAATCCGACGTCAACAAAGGCGATCATTCGAGGATCTCGCCAAGGCGAACGGCCTGGAAGAGATCGACGACAAACTCACGCTGAAGGCGAAACCCGCGAGGACGCCAAAGACAACGTGAACAAAGTCCGACCGAGGAGGTGGAGGTCGAGATCGCTCGGCCTCTTCTCGGGGGAGGAACATCAAACCCGCTCGGACGCGCGTCGAGCTGGTGCAGAACTCCGTCTACACCGACGTGACGGCACCACGAAACAGCTCCGCCAGAAGTTCGCGGAGGGAACAGGAGGTTCTACACGGACGCCACCTTCTTCGGCGTGGAATCCGCCAACACACTCGACGATGTGATGAAAGCGGCCGGTCAGCTGAGTCACGACTGGAAGAACTTCCAGCCACTCAAGACCAACCAGATCCTCGTCGGCGTCACGGGCACGGTGCAGAGCATCTACAAACTCGTCGACACGATGGTGGTCGGCCACGGTCATCTTCGGCGTGAGTGGTGATCTCGCTGGTGCTGTGGCTGTGGGCGGAGAGGCGACGCGAAACCGGCATCCCGTTGGCGGTGGGCACGTCGAAACCCGGAATCGTGGGCACCAGCACGATCCTGGAGCTCGCGCTGATAGCGAGTCCCGGCCTTCGGTGCGGCGTGGTTCGCAGTCGAGCGGCGGTTCATCGGCAACCAGCTGGTGTCGGGCCGCGAGAGGCGACGTCAGAAAGGAGATGGCCTCGCAGCCTCGGCCTGGCAGCGGCGGCCTCGGCGCCGACAGCGAATCGGCCCTGCTCCGGCAAGACCCTCGACCACTGTCCAGGTGATGCTGGATGCCGGGCGGTGGGCGCTGGTGTGCGGAATCTCATTTGGCGCTGCGTGTGCGTCAGTGCTGATCGCTTCCATCCCGGTCCTGCGCGCGGGCCCAAGGCCCTGCTTCACCCAGCTGTCCTGAGGTAGCTGCGATATGGTGCTGCTGAGGAAATGCGCCTGGCTGTCGGTCCAGCAGGCGCATCAGGAGCGTGCGTGGTGCTGCTCATCATGACTGGTGATCTTCACCGCCCTGGTGGCGGAGGCCGCGTCCGCGGCTGCAGCCATGGTGGCTCCTCGGGAGAGGCATGCCCAGCCGTGGTGGCTGCCCGCCGGGTTCGTGGATCTCGTCCCGAGCTCGAGCTGAGCCCCACGACTGCGCAATCCGTCAGCGGGGTGCAGCCACCGGCCCTACAACTACGTGCGCGGTGTCACCGCCGCCGTCGGCCCTCACGCTCGTCGAGATGCCGCCAGCGGTAGTGGAGCTCTCGTGACGTGGCGCCCGAGGCGGGGTCACAGCGTATTCCGCAGCGACCTGATCCAGGGTTTCGCCGCCAAGCAGTACTACCCTCGTCGAGGACGCCCACATCGCCGAGGCGACCCAGAACTCGGCGGCGATCATGCAGGAACCGGGCGGCGAAGAACGCAGGCCTGGTGGAGTGACCGGGTCACGCTGAACCGCGACGGAAAAGTCACGCGACGGTGACCATCGTCGGCCTGTTCACCGGGACCAGCGAAGGCATCGCTGCCGCTCGGAGATGGCGGAGAACACACACTACCGACCTGGCCTCCAGCGGGGAACCTCGCCGCCGGGCAGGGACTCACCGAGGCCCAGTACCTGGTCTCGAGTGCCGACGAGCTGGGCGCTGACGATCGCCCGACCTTGAAAGGCGCTGTCGCTGCCCTGGGACAACCTTCCAGGTGGAGGAGACAACGCCAAAACCTTCTGCGGGGTGCTCTCCGGGTTGCTGCCACCGTCGAGCGCTCAGCCTGATGCTGGCGGGGTGAGCCTCGCGAGCGTCGCGTGATCCTGGTGTTCCGTGCTGGTGTTCTGCGGTGCGCCGGGTGCACGAGATCGGGATCACACTGCTGTCCCAGGTGAGGCACAGCCAGAAGAGAGCTGCTCGCGCGGTTCCTGATCGAGCTGACTACGAGGTCGCGTCAGCCGCGGGTGGCCCGGCGGCCCTCGCCTCCGGGCAGGTTTCTCGCATGCTCGGCGACCTCGTCGTCGGGCAGGCGCGGGGATGGGCGATGGCCAGTCCGGCGTCGCGTCGCAGTTTCGCCGCCGCCTCGGCGCTCGACCTCGGACGCGCCTGGCTGCTCGGCTACGCCGTCGTCCTGGTGTCGCGGCGGTGGCTTCCATGATCCCGATGCTGCAGGCTCACGCCGAAGCAGATTCTCTCCACGATGAGTTAGGAAAATCGCCATGGATGAGCGTTCTTGCGCTGGAAAAGGTCAGCTACGCCTACGAGAGAGATGGCGCGACTCCCTGCGAAAACGTCACCATCGAGGTCTGCGAGGCAAAGTTCTACACGCGATTCTCGTGGCGTTCCGGGGCGGGCAAGTCAGACGCTGCTCAGGCTGCTCGCTTGAGCTGGACGTCCCCACCAGCGGGAAGATCCTCTCTGCAACAGGAAAGGACATCTCCGAAGAAGGACTCAAAGCACCGCAAACGCAACGTGTCGCTGGTGGCCCAGAACCACAACCTGATCGACCACCTGACTCGCTGGAGAACCTCCAGCCTGTGAATCACCGCGGATGCGCAGGCTCGCTGGAGAAGATGGGACTGGAGAAGGAGGAGATCCAACCGCAACGTCATGAAACCTCGGGCGGCCAGCTGGCATGCGGGTCGCGATCGCCGGGCGCTTGGTCTCGACGCCCCCGCGATCCTCGCCGACGAACCCGACGGCAACCTCGACGAGGACACCGCCAGTAACATCTGTCGACATCCTCAAGACCGCCGCACGACGAGCGGGGCAAGTGCGTCATCGTCGTGACGCTTACGGCAAACACGGTACGAGGCCGCCGATCGTCGTGCTGCGGCTGGAAGGACCGGAAACTCGTGGCCTGAGCGTAGCAGGATCCGCGGAGGCCGGCTCGCGGCATTGTCGACCGCGGAACCCTCCCGCATGCCTCGGCTGCTGGCGCCGCGTGGGACCACGAGCTGAGGAACTCCACCGATGTAGTCAGGGTCGCAAGGCGGCGGACGTTCGATCTGCCAGGTCCCGACCGCTCGCGTTTCGGCGATGACCCAGGGTAGGACAACAGGGTCACGGCCCGGAGATCGCCGTTGCGGTGCCCTTCGCGCCCAGGGCGAGTTTCTGCCCGGGGATCGGCGAACGCAGCAGCGTCCCACGGGGGCGCCATCGTCGACAGCTACTCTCACGCTTGACTGATCGACGTGGACGTGCAGCCGCACCGTGCCCGCCCGACCGGGCGGTAGGCGACCTCGCGTGCTGCGGTCTACGCCGTTCCGCCGTCGCGTCCCGGCACTGTTTGCAGCCACCGTAAGCGGTGCGGTCGAGGTACAGAAGATGCCCTCGGTGGGCAGCGGCACCCACCCGAGCTTCCTGGAGGTGCCGTCGAGCGGCCGCGGCACATGTCCAGCCATGCGTCAGCTGGCCTGGAGACGTCCAGCGTCAGATCCAGTTCGACGACCCGGCCCGTCCCCAGCCGGGTGGTCAGTCCCGTGGCGGACAGCTCCGCTGACGTCCGCCGCCCTGGCCGCAGCGATCCAGTTCCTTCACTCGGCTGCTGCTGCAGGATTCGTCCCGTCCGGGTAGTCAGCGTCAGTCTGCGGGGAATGCTCATTCTGGTTTTGCGCCCTCGGTGGGCATCAGTAGTAGGCCCAGCTGCCCATCCACCCCAGCCACAGATGCGGCGCCCCTCGACTCTCTCGAAGGTACGGGCGAGGAGTCCTGACCGGTGTCGGTGAAACGGATCCGTCGTCCTCGAAGAACGTGGAGCCGTCCCGAAGTCGCCGATGGAAGTACTGGGACGGTCGAACCGTGGTTTCGGTGTTGTCGCCGATGGACAGGTCAGCACCCAGCGGGTCGGCCGGTGGAGACGTCGTCGAGGGGGAACAGGTCGGGCATTCCGCCACCGCGCGGCGTGGGAACCTTTTCCTCCCCGAAGTCGCTGGCGTGCGTCCAGGACCGCAGGTCGCGGAACGGTATGCGGCGATGCGGTCGCCGAGGGAACCACCATCACCCACGACCTGGTTGGTTCGTGCCAGAAACCTCTCGGGTCGCGGAAGTCCTGGTGCAGCCCGTCGTTGGGGATGAGCAGGGTTGCCGTCGTGGCGTTCCCAAGGAGCGACCGCGATCGGTGCTGTACGCCAGCGACTGCGCCTCCCTGCCTTCGGTGGAGGTGTGTGTGTAGATCAGCGACCATTCCGCCGCCCGCACAAACGGACGTGCGAGGTGGTGGCGCCGTCGTCGAGCGCAGCGGCCGGACATCTGCAGGCCGAGCGTCGTGTGTCTGTGGCTGCTCAGCGTTCGAGCGCACCAATGTGCCGCTGACGGCGTAACGCCCCAGGTGCCGTCCTGCGTGGAACAGGTGGTACTCACGCCCTGGTGGAGGATTATTGCGATCGCGCACAGGTTCCCTGCCGCAGTGTGGTAGATACGCGGCAGGGATCAGCCTCGTCGGTGGCCTCCGAGGGGACGTGGGACGTGTCGTGGTGATGAGCGGATGCGCCAGTGGATGACCTGGCGGCGAGCCGCGCGTCGCCCAGGCTTTCTAGGGAGCCGAGGGCGAGCGCTCGCGTGGCTGTCGAACCGACTACCGAACAGCAGTGGGCGCGACGACCGTACTTTCCCACTGATCATGTCTCAATGTCTACCTCCACTCACCGTTTCCGTCAGCAGTGACACGATCCAGCGTGACTGAACCGCGCACGCTGGTTGAGCGGGTCGCGACGAGCACGCGGCCCGATGTCGACACCATCCCGCTTCAAAGCTGGTCGAGCCGGGTCGTGATGACGGCCCGTGTCGAAACCACTTCGCAGCACACCCTCGGGCGGCGGGCCGTCGACAGCGTCGACGGGAGCAGCTCGTAGCCACGCCGCCGAACGCTGGCGTGCACCAGCAGCGCCAGGTGGTGCCGGGAATCCTCCCGCCACGGCCGTCGGCAGCGGTGGGCTAATGCCAGGAGGCGGCCCGGCGCTGCCCGCGAAACCGCCGGAAGCAGCGCCATCATCGCGCCTGAGACTCGCGATGTGCGTAGTGGGGCGGCTGGCGATGAGCCAGTTGACGCCCGTGACGTCCACAGGCGTGTTGCCCGCCCAGAGGTCGCCGTGGACCAGCGACGGGAGCTCGGGCGGCCCGCAACAGCTCGTCGACGCAGCGAGAGGACGTCGAGCGCCGCAGCCTCGGCGCACCCGCTTTCTCCGCGACGGCCCGCCGGGTCAGCGGGACGGCACCCGGCGGCGTTCTGCGCAGAACTCCGGACCACTGGCGACGCCGTCGACCCACCTCGACGGACCCCAGATATCGACGTGTCGCCGTCGAGGAGCCGCGGAAGTGGGAGTGCGGGCGGGCTGTACCCAGCAGGCCAGGCCGGCGCCCCAGCGCCAGATTCGGTGGCGCCGCGCGCACCTCGTCGATCCATTCGAGCACTAGCCCGCGGGCGAGGCGGCCAAGCACCTCGAGACCCGCAGCTCCAGGCGGTGCGGCCTCCACGCAGCGCTCAGCAGGCGTCGCGCGCCTCGCGTTCGAGCAGCATCCGGGTGGGAGGTTGCGTCTTCAGGAACTCGGCCCGGAGGGTGTCGAGCCGGTAGGCCTGCGTGCGATGTCCCCGCCACGGACCAGGGTGGTCGCAGACCACCGTCGAGGTCGGCGATCAGCCTCTTCGGGTAGCCGACATGTCTCAAGCTACCGGCGCTGATCCGATGGTCGATAAGCGGACTCGACCATGGTTCCTGGGGATCCGACGCGGTTTCCTGCCGGTTTCGTTCGCGCTGACGTCCCGATGGTCGACGCAAGCGATGGGGGCACCATCACGACATCATAATTCAAACTCAATCGCCGGTTGTCGGCGCCCGCGCTTTCGTCGCCCAAGGCTGGCGATTGTCGTCGCGGTGCTTTTTCCCGAACAGCTCGGGTTCTGCTGCCCGCCATCGCGCCGGTTTTCGTCATCGTTTTCGCTGGTTCTTCGACCCCAGGGCCAGGAGCATCGCGTCGAGATGTTTGTCATCCGCCGCCGCTGCTCTTGATTCCTGGATTCGCACGTTGTGATGCCGGTTGCCGCGTGGCGGTGGCCCGGTTAGTTCGCGGGCAGCCCTGACATTGCGCGGGCATGGTCTTGAGTTTTGTGCCGACGGCGAGCGCGGGTTTCGCGTGGATCGCGGATTTGCAGCAATCTGACGCCAGCTTGCTGCCGTTCGTGATGCGGTGCTGACCCCGTCCCGCTGCCTTCGGGTGGAATTCGACCGGTGCCTGCCGTCTCCGTAGGATTCCGGGGAGCGATGCGCGTATGGTGGTATGGCGCTGGCGCCGTCGGTGCCGGCGGTCGCATTCGTCGGAAAAGGACGGGGTGGTAGGTGAGTGGGAGGTCATTCCGTGGCTGCAGATGGTGGTGGCGCGATCGTCGTGGTGATCCTGGCTTCTACACGTATCGCGCCGATCGTGGACCTCGATCCGATGCTCCTGGTGATCACCGCGTTCCTGATCCTTGGCGGGTAATGGTTTCCGCTGATATGCGCCTGACGGGGTAGGGCAGGGCGGTCGGTGGCGATGATCTACGGGTCGGGCTGCAACATCAACGCCGGCGCGGTAATCGCTGCGCCTTCCCCGGCGGCGACGATGTTTCCTGTCATCATCTCCACCTGTTTCAGCAGGTCACGGCGGCGCGATTGTGGCGATTCAGCGACGCTTCACCTGAGACCGCCCCCCGGCGACGACTGAGAGGCAGCACTGCAGAAGGTGCGGCACCCGTAGTTCCTGCAGCCAGCATTCATTCGTGGGGATGCTGAGTTCGGAAATGGGGAGATCCATGTCATCAGATGAAATATCGCTGCGAGGGTTTCTTTCCAGTGGGGTATTGCCAAGCCGTGTAGCACAGTTGTTGGGGGCTGTCGATTCCCGCGATATTTCAGTAGGTTGTTGAGTTACTCCTGCTGTGGTGACGGCATATTTCCGGTCGTGAAAATATATTCAGCAATGCCTAAAGACTGGTCTGTGAGTTTGGTGGTAGTCAGCGCGAGATGTTTTTCTGTCTGTGGTTTTCGGATCGCTTATTGAGGGGTTTTGACTGCAGTAGTGGGCCTTGTGGGGTATAAAAGTGAAGGCCCACCCTTACGTGGACCGTGGACCAGTTCGCATACCCCATTATTGATGGTTCAAGCTTTGAGTGGCGTTTTCCGGATGATCGTCTTGGTGCCTTCCTGTTCAGTTGAACCCGCATTGATGTACTTGACAAAGTGGTCATTCAGTTGGATAGGCTCGCTTTGTCTCTCCAGTCGGTGGTTTTTGCTGCGGCAAATAGAATTTCAAGAACCGCCGGTGTTTCTTTTGCCGACTAAGACATATTCGGAAAATCTTGCAGAAGGTGGCGGTGAGTACTTGTTCGCCGTCGAAGATGGTCCAACCGAACTCGCCTGTCGCGATTTTGCGAATTTCGGTGGTCATGGATGGGAGGTGGTGAGGCGGTTGGCCCATGTGGTGAATTCTTGGTGGTCAGTGCTGTCACGGTGTTGTTTCCTTAGGGTGTGTGGGGGTGGTGTCACTATTTGGTTGGGACTTCGTCGGGTTGTTGGTTTGGTGTTTCGGTGAGGGCGTCGACGACTTGTTGTGCGGGCCAGGTGTCGGGCACTTTGATGAGGTGCTGTTGCCGAGGCGTTCGGTGGTCAAACCTTCCGCGTGGGTGGTGATGGTTGCCGACCAGTCGTTGATCCACCCGATACCGAAGGGATTTTCCATCTGCCTCGGCGGGTCATGCGGTGGTCGTTCCTGGCCGGTGACGAATGCGGTCGAAAGCCATAACTGCGGCGTGAACCGATGCGTCCCAATAACCGCCCGCCGACGCATGCTCAGAGTGATAGAAACTCAGAAAATTTGGGCGAAGCGATTCGTCTGGATGAGTCGTTTCCGTGCCGGCTCGTACATTGAAATCGGTGTTCAAAGGGTCAGTGCTGCTGAGTAGGGTGATGCTGTATCCGCGCCGCGGCTGATTTTGCCTTCCTCGGTCTTTACTGCATTGTCACCACTGTGACCAAGTTCTCTCGGTGCCGTCCCACTCATCCTCTCAGTGGCCTCCAGTGATCCAGCTTGATTTGGGTAGAGAATTTTCGCGAAACGCATGGACATGCGGGCGATGTCTCTGGTGTTTCTCGCTGAGGGTGTCCAACACGCGCGTGGAAATGTCCGATCGGGTCGTTCGTGGTCACCAGGAGTGATCACATCAATGTCGTAGATACCTTCGCCTTCCAAGACTTCTGCTGATGGCGTCGGTTTCTCTGGAGGAGATGTGCTATCTAGTTTCAGCAATTTGGGGGAAGTACCCGAGTTGCCCATCCACCTCGTCGATCAGGGTTACCTTCATGCCTACGGCTTCTTTCGTGAGGCTGTGGTGAGAATCTGGTATCCGTGTTTCGCGTCGAGGTAGACTTTTGTGGGGATGGCCTCGCCATGCGCCCGTCGATACGAACTGGTCTGGTTCCCGTGAGTTGTAGAGTGTGTATTCGGGCATTTCGCCTTTTTTGCTTGCTTGCGTTTCAGCCGGTGATTTGTTCTGGTATTTCAACCAGTTTTCTTATTTTCGGTTCTCCTTGCCGTTGGCGCTTCTGGTTCACGTGTTCCACGCCTGGTGTTCCGTGGCTCGCTGTGGGTTTCGCGGGTGTGGATGGGGGTCTCCGAGCCAGGCCGTCACCGGAGGAGTAGTTCTTCCTACCGCTGGGTCGTAGTCGGGGAAGGCGATAGGTTTCGCACGCCTGCAGCCGTCGCCTTTGTTCCAGGCGCTCCATTGCTTGGCGGTTGGGTCGTAGCGCATCTCCCAGCCGCGTCCTCGTCCATCACGGGTGGTTTCTTTACGAGTGGTTCGGTACGCGGGTCAACATGTTCCCCCTTCACTGGGTCGAATGCGTTGTCGCAGGCGTGTTTCACATCTGCGTCGGTGTAGTCGACTCCGAATCTTTTCTTTGCCTGGCCCGGGCGCAGTGTGTTTGGGAATCTTCGTCGTCCCAGTTTCCACGGTGGTGGATCAGGCAACTTCGACGCATCAGACCCGGTGTTCTGCCCCAGAGACGACCCGTCACCAGCCTGATGGGTGTTCCGGGTTAGCGGGATGCTCGGGATCAGTGGAATCGCTGTCATGATCCGCCACCCACCGGCCCCATCCTTACCGCCAGGCGTCACCCCCAGCCGCGACCACAGGTTTCTTCCATACCCACGACAGCGCAGTCTGGCCCACCCACGCGTTACCGGTTCTCCCGACCGACCCATGGAATGAGAGCCAGCCATGGCCTTGAAACTAATCCAGATGTTCTTGGCGATTCTGCACCCAGCGGCCACCGATTCACCTGGTTGCGGTTCTGCTTCTGCAGCTTGCCCAGGCATCATCTCCCCCGGACTGCGCGACATCCGCCCGAGATCCCCTCCGCGGGCAGCTCCTGCCCCATCCAACTGACCCCGGTAATCAATATTCGCGCATGGCGCTGCACTGTGAGTCTCCACCACCTTCGTAACGCCCCAACAACGCGTTGTTGCGGTCCACTACCTCTGATAGTCGCCATGTCCCGCCCTCCGACAGCGTGGGTACAGGCACCAACAGCCTCCTGCTCAATGTTGCCAGAGCTCACTCTTGACCGGTTCCTATCGCTGCTTGAAATCATCCCAACCTTTCGAAAGCCTTCTCAAACTTCCGATTTTAATCATCTCCAGCGACGCCGTCCTTATAGAACCCATCAACCATAACGCCGCTTGGAGCCCACATACAACCAGTAAACCATTCACAACAGCCAACAATGCATCATCCAGGGAGATCAACCACCTGTCCACATGGACTTGGTTTTGGACGCAGCTACTCATTCTCGGCATTAATATTTACTCTTTTTTGAAACGCTCAGGGTTCACTATTATCACCGACTGGCTGCTCACATGACACCGCTTCTTTTGCTTTTGAATTTACTGGTCATCTTTGTTGGCCGTGGGTTTCGAGAATAAGGAGAGTCGCGCTCGACGCCGACACCGACATCCCGAGCGTTGGAACTCGCCTTGGCTCCTGTCGCCACCTGCGGGCGCAGGGCGTTTAAACCGCGTGGGTTCACCCCAGCCGCGCCGGCAGCGCTTGCGGTTCGTGACCACGCTTACGAGATTCGACTTCCTGATTCTGCATCAACGCCTGCAACGCTTCGGGTACCTTCGCGATCGAGGCCGCCGGCCTCGCTGATCCCAGTGAAATCGCCTCGAGACTCCCCATCGCCCAACGCTTGCCGCGGTCAGGCCCTCCTGTGCTCGGTCCACGCCCGTCCAGGATCTTTCCACCCAGCAGGATCAATCTTTTCCAACTCGTCGCGAGTCGCTCCATCCTTTCCGTATCCGAGCGCTGACCGTCTCAACGCGATCGCCTCGGCTCCACTGTGCGGCGCTTTGTCCGTGTTGTCAAAGGCACCATGAGTGTCGCTCCACGGCTGAATGCCTCCGGTGGATCACCAGCTTGCAGCTACTGCCTCCCAGGCTTCGTGGATCACACCATGCAGCATGCACCGTGAGTGTGTTGCTCCGGTACTCGTCGTGCGGGGTGCAGACCTGGCGATCCGAGCCCATTCGAGGCATTTCACCGTGCTTCCCAGTCACTTGGCGCGCGGTGGTGCACCTCCTCAGTGGGGGACGTCGCTTCAGACGCAATACGCAGCAGCTCCGTGGCCATCGGTTTCATCCTTTCGTTTCCGTCCCGGGCGGCGGGTCACGTGGGAACTCGACGGCGAGTGCAGCCGCCAGGCGTTCCTGAGTCGGGTCGTGCGCAGGCGCGGCCAGCTGATCTCACAGCTCGTCTGCCGCTGAACCTCACCAACAAGCTCGGTGCCCGCCTCAAACCCAGCGGCGTCACGTCGTGATGCGCTGACAGGACGCCATCGATCTGCGGGTCCCGTGCCGCCGGGCCCCGATCAGCACCGCCAGCGGCACGTCCATTCTTCTTCTGGACACGATCTGTCCAGCGACCCGTCCAGATCGACCACTTCGCTGTACGAGACCATCGCCGGATTCGGACGGAACCCCTGAACCAGACCCCTGGAGGTCTCGGTGATCGCCGGATGCATCGCCAACGGCGCCCCCTCCGGGAGGCCTGCCACGGCTTCCCGTACTCGCCAGCTAGCACCAACCCTCGGGTGTGCTCCAGCAGCCCGTTTTCTGGTTCTGGAGACCTGGAAGCTCCCGGCTCGTTCTCGCCACGCGAGCAAGATGACGTTGTGACACAGGCATCGCATCGCAACAGTAGGTCACATCATCCCTGTTCCACATTGGCCAGTGGTTCGCACTCACTCACCGCACCAACCTGCCACCACCCAGACCCGCAACCATGTGCTCGGCCACCGCTCCGCACCGGGTTCTTTCCTGGGCCCGCTCCCGGAGTGGAGCACATCGAGCCCTGGGCGGTGGGGGCCAGCTCGAGGACCACAACTTCCCGCCCGCCAGGGACTTCTCCACAGATCCTGAGGCCGTTGGAGGCGATACCCGAGACCGACCATCGTAGATGGCGCCGTCCTCGCCCGGACGACCCACAATCCGCCGGAGAACCACGCAGCTCGTCGGCGACGAACCATCAGATGGGCTGCGTGGAAGTGCCCAGGATCGGTTTGCCCGACCCTCACGGGCATCTCGGATGAATCCACGGGAACGGCGGCCGTGGTGAGCCTACCCGTTCACTCGAACACAGCAGGCCCGAGCTGATCCTGGCACTCATCGGGGAGGAAGGCGGCGCTTCGTCATTCGAGACAGCCGAGCGTGCGGTCGATAGGGCTGGCGGCCCGTCATCGTTCTCCGCCAACGATTGACGGATCGCTCAATCACCTCACGTACCTCGACGCCATGTTCCACCGCTGCTCGATGCCATACTCATCAGAGACCCCATCAGCCTGATACTTTGCCTCATCACTGCCTTCATCAGCATCCCGACGATCAACACAGCCTCAACTCCGAGCACGCCTCAAAATTCCCCTGCAGCCTGAGACGCACCCACACTGTAATCATTCACGATCCATCTGATTACCAGACCTCACACACACTCCCCAGCACAGCAAACCAAAAACAAATAAACACCCCCACAAGCAGCAACCCCAGCAGAAAATACTGCGGACCGATACGCGACAAAAACCCCTCAGCACTGAAATCAGCGAGCACCCTCCGCCGACGCATGCACCGACGCACTCATCCTCAGCCGCCGTCACGAAACGCCCGATTCTGACCCGAAATCGAACCCCAATCCCAGCCAGCACGCGCAGATTCAACGACGCAGAAATCTCATCACACTCACCTTGAGACTTGTCAAGCAAGCGGCCTCGCCGGACCATTCACCTGACCGACAACGGCTCCAGCAGCCTCAAACAACCGCCTCACTAGCACCCCAAATCCTCAGACTCCGTCTGAAGACCGCTGCCCAACACCACCAACGTGTCACTTCTCCATCGCGAACTTCACGCTGAAACACCCCTTCCCGAAAAACAATTCCTCACACACACATGTGGGGTCCCCATACCCTCACGCCACCCCACAGCCACCCTTTAAAGCATCAGATACAGCCCATCCGCAGCACCCACCCGCACGCCCCGACAAGGCAACACCCCACAACGCCACCATGTCACCAGACGGACGACAGCCCGGAAACCCTCCGAGCGCAACACACGGTTAACGCCCACCACCCGACACGAGGCCGTTGGACGCTCTGAGGAGGTGCCGTCGGAGACGACGGATCGGACCGTCTCCTTTCCGCAATGCTGGCACCGCTCCTGCCCGGTCATCGGGTGATACCCTCGCCCTGCCGCTGTTCGCTAGAACCATCAGGAGCCCATGAACTGGCTGCGCCGTCATCCTCGGCATCGTCAGAGGGATCACGGAATTCCTTCCCATTTCCTCACGGGACACCTCAACATCGTCGAGAAGTTGTTTGGCTACGAGATCAGCTCGGAAGGCGCAGACGGCCTTCACGGCAGGGTGATCGAGGTGGGCGCCATCCTCGCCGCGATCATCTACTGTCTGGAGGACATCGTCCGGATCGTGGTGGCCTGGTGCAAAGAGACTGCAGCCAGCAAGAAGCCCGAGCGGGACCCCGACTACACCCTGGGTTGGGGTGTGATCCTCAGGTCTATCCCGGTGGCCGTGGTCGGGCTGCTGACTCAAAAGGACTTCATCGAGGGCCCGGTTCGCTCCATGTGGGTCATCGCCGGGGCGCTCATCCTCTGGGCGTGGCCATGTGGCTGGCGGACCGCCAGGAGAACCTCACCAGGGCATGCGCGACGTCAGCATCAAGGACGCCCTGATCATCAGTTGCTTCAGAGCCCCTCGCCGAGTCTTCCCAGGCATTTTCACGTTTCGGGCGCCACCATCTCCGCGGGTCTGTTTCCTGCGTTTCGATCAGGTGACCGCCACGCAGGCTGTCCTTCTTCCTGGGCATCCCGCTCTCGTTGCCGCCGGTGGGCTGGAAGCCGTCACTGCCGGAAACACATCGCTGATGCCTCCATCAGCGGGGACCGACGATCGTCGCCACGCGTGGTCTCGGGTCGTCGCCTGCGCGACCATCGCCTGGCTGACTGAAGTTCGTCTCCTCACAGCAAGTTCACGAGCTTCCTCCATCTGCCGCGCGATCCTGGGCGTGGTCATCATCGCCCTGATTCTCGCCGGTCTCGTCGCTGCCTGAGCTAAGCGCCCCGACTCAACTCAACCGGTTTCGGGAGGGAGCGCGCGAGTCAACTGCGTGGAGGGATCAGGGGTGCAGGTCTGCGTCCTGTGCTGCGAGCGCCGCGCCGATGATTCCGCCCGGTTGCGCATCTTCGCCGGGACGATGAGGTGCGCAGCTTCGGCGGGGGCAGGACTTCTCGAGTCCTTCGACACCGCCGACGACGAACGGGTCGAGGGAGAGACAACGCATCTCGATGATTGGCTGTCGTGGCGCTGCAGACGCACGGCCCACTATAGCTGAGCTTCTCCTTGTCCTTGACGGAGAGGCCGCCAGGCTCTCCGCGTCAGAACCGTCGAGTTCCACGTGTCCCAGCTCGGCGTTCGGCACTAACACCCGCGATGGATGATGGCGCTGCCGATTCCGGTGCCCAGGGTGGTCGCTGATCACCAGGCCGTCGTTGCCGCTTCGCCGCGCCGTGGTGGACCTCCGCCAGTCCGGCGGCATCGGCGTCGTTGACCGGGGTGACGGGACGTCCCAGATGATCCTCGAGAGGTCGCGGCCTCCAGTCCGCCCACGACTTGTGGAGGTTCGCCATGAACGGCACCTTCCGTGCACGACGGGGCGGGAATGGTCAAGCCGATGCGGGAGTCGGCGGGGAATCTGCTCATGAAGTTCTCGACGATCTCTGCCACCACAGCCGCGACGTTCGTGGGGCTCGATTTCGAGGGTGAGGGATCCGCACCGGGCTTCAGCAGTCTCCGAGGCGCCAGGTCAGCAGGGGCGCCCTTGATGCCCGGAACCGCCAACGTCAATGCCAGGATGTTCATGCCGGTGAAGCATAAGGGTTCAGCCCCTACCGGGGGCATCCCGAAAGCGCCAAGCGGGTGTGATCCTCCGCTAGACTGGGCCCGTCCTTGAGGCGACGCGCGGGCGTAGTTCATCGGTGGAACGAGGCTTCCCAAGCTTTCAGAGGGCGGTTCGACTCCGTCGCCCGCTCCATTCATTCCTCTCGAAACGTTGTGCGGGCCTTCAGGCAGGGTCCGTGGGAGGGCCAGCGCAGGCGGCCTCCTGGCCGGAACATCACCCAGGCCGCTTTGGCGAGCACGCGGGATCTCGCTCGTGGTGGTGCGGTTTCGTCAACGACGTCCGGGCCCAGCAACGTGTACACGGCGACCTCGCGCACCGCACCGAATACTGCTCGGTGAAAACCATGTCGAGACGGCATGTCGTGCGAACTGGCTGATGAACGCCGGGTTCTTCGACCCGTCAGGCACCACCTTCGGACGGTCAGCGTGGTGCGCCGGTTGAACAGAGCCGACGCGTAGGGCATGTGAGCGGGAACCACGTTGATCACCGTGGACATCAACTCATCGACGCGATCCGTGATCGGTGCGCGGTGGTGTCGATGCGACCCTAGGTGTCCCGATCGTCTCCAGCAGCATCTCTCTGCCCGTCATCTCGATGAACGGTTTGGCGATGAAATCCCCGTGCGGCGCGGATGGAGCGCATATCCCCAAAGACTCCCCTGCTCGGGGGGTCTGGGCGTAGTAGATGCGGCTGATGGTGCACCACCAGGGAAGATCAACAGGCCGAGTCGACGAGGTGTTGAGCGCGTTTCCGGGCGGCTGACGGGTCAGCCGGGAGATCTCGGTGATGAGGCCGTGATTCGGAGGTGGTGACGGTGAAACTCGTCCACTCCGACTGCGAACGAGTCGTTGAAGAACTTGTCCGGATGGCCGAGGTTTGTCAGAACAGTCCGCGGCCTGCTTTCCACAGCAGGGCCGACGGCTGTAACGGTGGTCCTCGACGATCGCGGTGGTCAGGTCGCCGATCGAGGTCGAGTCCGTGATGAACCGATTGGTGCGAACACGAGATCCTCAGGGACGCACCTCGATCAGGCCCCTCGGCGTCGTTGTTGTCTACTCTCCTCGTGCTCAGGCCGGTGACGATGATCTCGATCGCGCAGCGGGTGTCGCGAAAGACGAACTCGGTGACCTTGCGGTTGTGTGATGAAGGGTGACGCCCTGCCCTGCAGGTGGGCGCGCAGCGGCGATGACCAAACCGTCGTACTGGTTGTACGGCGTGCGGGTGACCCCTCAGGGTTGTTGATCGAGAACTCGAGGATCATGCGGTTCATGAGCGGCGCAGCTCGGCTGCGGAGGAGACGTCATGAGGCGGACGTGGTCTCCCACATCCGCCAAGTTCGTCGTGAAGAAGTCGGTGTCTCGGCAGACAAGCGCGGATCGAACGTCATCGAGTTCTCTCTCGCGCGACTCGGGCAGCATCATCAGCCGGGTCAACAGCAGGCGTTGCTTGTTGTTGAGAACTGCGTACGTGCCCTTCGGGCCCGAACGCGCAGGCCTTCGGAGTCGATCAACCTGCCGATGTCCTTGGTTAGGTGCGCGTGATCGAATTCGAGGATCTCCTATGTGGCGGACTTGCCGGCTGGTCCAGCGAGCACGCTGCCCATCACATCCCAAAGTTCTCGTGGTCTCTCGTTGGGCATCCGCCCGCCTCGGTTGATTCAGGAGGGGCTCAAAGGTGGCGTCGTGGGAACCAGAGCGATGTCCCGTGGTGGGTGGTTAGAGGCTGCGGCAGCCGACGTCGGCGCCGAACCTCGCTGCGGCGGGCGCAAAGACGGCCAAAGCCGGGAGACGCATCCTGGAGGGCGCCACCGAGGCTCGCTCAGCCGAGGGATGCGAAGCGGTGACCACTGCAGGAGATCGCGGAGGCGGCAGAGAGAGAGGTGTGGGGACCCTGTTCATACGCCGGCTCGAGTAGGCCGGCTGCTCGTCACCGATGATGCTGCCGCTTCGCCGAGGGTGGGGCGAGGCATCGACGCCCGCAGAAAGGCCAGACGACAGCCAGTCGATCTTGTCTGCCATCTGCGTCCGTTCGTCGAGAGTCGATGACCCCACCGAGTACATGCTCGCGTGACAGGCGTGAGGGCTCTGTCCAGTGGCGATCAGGTACCGGGAAAAGAGCCTCGCAGCTGGCGTCTCGCGCGTCAGACGCCATCACTTCGGGTGTTGCCTGCTGCCGTCTGTGGCGGAACCGCGAGAGCCCTCGGCTGATCTCCGAGGACATCGCACTCATCTACGCCGTGCTCCTGCCTCGACATCGTCCAAGGTCTTCGCCCACCGGGCGCAGCGCCAAAGGGCGGATCTTCCCGCCGGATCCGATGCTCATCCGACTTCCCTCACGGGGCGTTGCTCAAAACCTGAGACCCGCCGCCGGGTTTTGATGACTGTCGGCGGCCGGATGGTTTCGAGCTCGGCTTTCTGGCAGCGCTCACGTGCCGGTGTGTGGCCAGCTCCCGGAAGGAAGGTGCTCGCGCCAGGTCAACTCAGCCTTGCAATGGTGATTTTTGGTTCCAGCTGCGAGGGAGGGAGCCTCTCAGGAGGCTCGAGTTTATGTTCAACGTAGCGACTGGGTTAGGCAGATTCGGTTTCTGTGACGAAAAGGAAAGGTATTTTTCATCTGGACTTTTCTGGTCCATAGGAAATTACCCTTATGCTGACCGATGATTGTGCTTCGCCGGAGGTTTTCAGGAGTTGCGGGTCAGGAGATGACTATGACCGATGTCGATAGAGGTAGTCGCCTGGCGTAAACTTCGTTGCGTTGCTGGCTGCTTTGTGGTACGCCGTAGTGGGTGTCTACGTGCAAGGTGTGTAGCACATGCGAGGAAACAACAGTCATGTCATTCGGACCATTGACAGCTACCCATGTCACCGAGACCGACCCGACCTTGCTCTGGACGTCAACTCCTGCCAGGAAACTTCTTTTTCCTGGATGTCTTCGATGCCACAAAAGCCATTACGCAACCGACACCTTCTCCATTTCCATGCACTGAAACACGTTCCACGTGAAATCGCGACGCAGTTTCTCGGCAGAGGGTCATTAAATACGCTCTCTCTCATGTCGAGTGCTAGACCCGGGTCGGTGACTGCAATGTCGAGGGCCAGCCTCATCGTGCACCCTGAACGACGCGGTGCGAGCCCGCACCAGGCGTCCTCGAGGGCGCTCCGGAGCGCGGTTGAGGCGACGGACGGGGTCACGTCCAGGACCAGCAGCACCTTCGTCGTCGGCGGGACGGAACCACGCCATCCAGCGCTGGGCAGAAAGCCTGTCGCGCTCCAGGATCATGCCATTCACCCCGGGCACCAGGAGGCGGTCAAGACCCATCGGAGTCGGCTCCGGATCGAGAGGTCATCAGCTGGCGCGTTATCTTGACGGTGGCACCTGGCTGAAGAACAACGCTTACAACGGCGGGCCCGTCTCACCATCAAGGACACCATCAGTAGTACGCGGGTATGGAGGTGCCGGACCGTCCCACGGTGCACTGACTCATCGAGGTGTACGGCGATCTCTCGTCACCGTACGCGAGGCCACCGACCGCGTCGTCGCCAAGGGGACAGGAACCGGTGAGGACTGGACGTCAAGCTTCAAGGTGACGCAGCTGGACGAGCACCGTCACCTTCAGGTCGAGGCCGCTTTTCACTGGACGAGACTGACCGTCGAGCTGCCCTCGCTCCACCGGCCTGCGAGGTGATTCCCTGGTTCAGTACGCCAATGCCCGCGACTTTCGTCAGGGCCAGGTCACCACTCACTCCGCTGTTCGCTGGCTATTTCGAGATCCTTCAAGGCGATCGTCACCCTGCAAGCAGGGTTTCCGGTGGCTTCGGGTGAGCAAGGAGCAGCGGGGTGACGTGATCCGCCGCAGGGCCAGAAAGTTCGACGTGCACCGCGTCAGCACCCTGCCTGCAAGAGCACCGGCGGCGAGACTACCCCGTGCTGGGAGATGCGCCTGAGAACACGGCACGAAAGCTGACCCGTGCCGCGGCGGTTGGGAGGCACCACACGCCGTGCAGCTGCCGTCCCAGAGGGACCACCGTACGGTCACCCTCGGTAGAAAGAAGCTGGTTCGACTTTTCGCATTGCGACCCCATTTGGATGCGCCTGGCGTGCCAATGGTGCTGGCGTCGAGCCCATACAGGGTGGTATCAATGCAGCCAGACGGGAGCGGGCCCACCTTCACCATCGAGGACCATTGGTGGCTTCCTTCCGTCTCGCTGATGGGCACCACCGAGCCCTCTCTCAGTGGAACACTTTGCGATTTCCAGACTGGCATGTTGATGGTGCTGATGCGAGGGGCACCCGATTAAACTTTTGGTGTTGAGTCCTGAGGTGTTCTGCTGTCGGGTGAGGATATGGCGTCCCGGAAGCCGGTACAGTTCAGTGACTACTGGTGGTGAGAGGGGTTGTAGGTGAGGTTCCCGGTTGGAACTACGATCGTGAGTGGTTTCCGAGGATGAGAGTGCTGCCTGCTCGAGGCTGGATTATTCGTTGAGTGTTACGACTTGAGGGGTCGGTCGAGGCGGCATGTTGTCCAAGGGTGAGGACTGTCAAGGTGGATGCTGGGCGAGTACACCTATGGCAGGATGTGGTGTTTTGACGTTCAAAGACTGTGTTGGTGATGGTGGGTCGAAGGGCACCGGCCTGCTGCAGTGTTGGTACAAGTGCTCCGCTGCGAGCGAAGAAATGATGAGGGTTTGTTGCCGCTTACCGTACCGTTGCAGTGGTGTGCTAATGAGTGGTGAGGAAGGTTGTGCAGGTGGGTTCCCGGTTGGAGACTACGTGAGGTGGTTTCCGAGGATGAGAGTGCTGCTGCTCGAGGCTGGTGTCGATTGAGGTTGACGTCGGTCGGTGACTGTTGTCGGGGTGAGACTGTCCAGACGATGTGACTGAGCTACTTTTCTCACTTGGGATGTGGTGTTTTGCGATTTCCAGACTGTGTTGATGAGTGGGATTCCGAAGGCAGCGCTTGCATGAGTCGGTGAGTACAAGTGTTCCGCTGCGGGTGAAAGTAGACGATGAGGTTGTTGCCACTTCGCAGGCCACTGCGTTGCGGTGGCTGCTGGTGGTGGGAAAGGTTGTGGTGGGTTCCCGGGTTGGGACTACGTGTGAGGTGGTTTTCGAGGATGTCTGCTGCTCGGCTGAGTTATTCGTTGATGTTGACTGTCGAGTCGGTGACTGTTGTCAAGAGTGAGACTGTCAAGGTGGATGTGACGAACACCATCAAGGGATCCGTCAGTTCCTGGGCCCGGCGACGGCGCTCCTGCCCCCACGTCTTCACCGCCTCGCCGAGTGCTTCGCCGTCTCAAGCGATGCGCCAAAGTGCACTCGCTGCGCGAGAGCCCATCAGTTGGGATCCCTCTACACCATTGAACCGACCGTGCCCGGTGATCCCGACGCCCACCGGGAAGAGAGCGAGGGAAGCCACGGTTGTGAGGCGGCCTGCCGAGGCACCGGCAGCTGAGTCGCTGACCCGGGCTGACGTCCGGTGCCAGGTCACCTTTCCGGAGTCGGCGTTATTATTCCCCTGTGCCGCGTGAGAGGCCACGACTTGGAGGAGTTTGTTGTCCATTCGTTCGACGCGTCGTTTCTACTGAACGCGGCTCCACCGACATGATCCTGGTGGCAGGTTTTCCGCGACGGAGAGAGAGACAGATGACGTTGGCTCGAAGCCCCTCGTCGAGTCTGCTGAGCATACCTCCAGGCACGGAGTACAAGGTTCGCTGGATACGCCGTGGCAGCGGACTCGATCGACTCCAGGGACTCGCGGGATCTTAGATCGCCGCGCTCGTTTTCGACATTTGAGGCTAATGGGGCAGTCATCCACACCTGCGTTTCCCATTGATGCCCAGATGCCGTCTGCCGCCGTAGGGGCACCTGGAGCGAACGCGCGTGCTCGGGGACTTCCTGAATTCCGCCTTCAGCGCGCGGATGATCATCGTGCTTCCCGGCGACCCCGGGCCTCGTCTCTACGTCGACCCGACGATCTGCGATATGACGCGCAGTCTGAGCGAGGGGTCGAGCTTATATAGGATCGCTTGCGACCTACCGGAGACGCGTTCGTGGTTGGAAGAAATCCGGACAAAAACGCCGGACGGTCCCGACCGCTCAACATGCAACATTCGGTCGAGGAAGCCGACTCCTTCTCCCCGGGGCAGTTCAGCTTTTGACGATGTCGACGGGCTGCTCGACGAATCGGGAAGCCGCCGTGACGACAACGACATCAGCGACATCAGATAAATCGAACTCGACCAGATAGCCCAAGCCGGGGATGGGCGTCAAGACCACGGCTCACGGACAACTTCCCGGTGCCATGCGCATCACCGACGACGGCGGAGGGTCCTGACTTGCAACGCGCGCACCAGGACACCGACGGATCGAGGCGGTTTCGCGCCGTCGTCGCGCCAATCGGTGCGAGCGGTTCCTGCTACTCATGCCGTCTGGCCCCAGGGCGCGACAGCCAGCATGCGAGGTGCCGGCCAGGCGGGTGGGTCGTGACATCGTCGTGTGTGTGAGAACCGAACAGTGCGAAGGGCAACCGCCGGCCTGTGCGGTGCCCATCACCACCAGGCTGAAAATTGGCCGAAAAAGAGTGACATGTGTCTGCTTTCGACGACGGTTGTTTTCAGCCAGTCCGTTGTGTCCGAGGAGAATCGTTCCGCTTTGATTGGGTGATAGTCGGAAGAGGGGCACCCATGCAGCGTCGTTTCGCTGCGGTGGGCGTCGTGCGGTCGCAACCTCGACGGACATCGCCTGCGACCTGTGAGAGCGTGCCTGCGTTCATCGAACTTGAACTGCCAGGACCGGTCGCAACGGCTGATGGGCGGGACAGGTTCGTGGCGGTCGATCCCAGCGCGCGAGGCCTGATACTATTCCTCCCATTAGTTGAGCGAGCCTCTTCGGGGATCCGGCCACGGTCCCGAGTGGCGCCCATCGGATCCGTGTGCTCCTCTGGTGGGGCAAGAGACGATCTTCTTCCGGGGACTACCAGCTTAGATATCGAAAAAGTTAGGTCCCGTAGCCGATGTTCGTCGCTTCCGAGACCGTGCAGGCTACTCCGGCGTTGAGGGAACCTCGGGAGGGAAAATGAATATTTCATCGTTTGCGCGCTTCGCGACGACGTGTCGCGACCTTGATTTCCGCCATTCTCGTGATGTCGACCGCCTTTCGGCACAGGGGAGATCCCGGCTCAGGCGAAAAATCAATTCGGCATCGTCTTCACTGAGCCGCCGCAGCTAACACGTGTAGTTCCTCGAGCGCCCCAGTCTGGAGCCGCCAGGAGGGATGCTGGCGGGCGACAACCTCCGGAATTCGGTAACCTACGACGGAACGAACGCCCGGTTGCCTTTGGCGACAGTGCGATCGACTACCCGCTTTCTCAGACTCCGGACACCGCCGCCCGCAGGCCGATGACTACCGCCGACGGAACCAAGGCCGGCGTTTGACGCCCTCAGTAACACGGACGCACTCGACCATCGGCTGTGTTCAAGGGAGCAATCACTTGGAAGAACGCGTCATCCCCATCCTGGGGTCGCTGAGACCACCACTGCCACCCAACCGCCGACATCAGCCTCAGCGGAAAAAGCCAGACCGTTCTCTGCGGCAGGCAGTGGGTCGTTGAAACCCGCCGAACCTGGCCCGCGAGCGAACCGGCGGGCCGGGCCGGCAGCTGCCTCCAACTCAAAAGGCATCAACTGGGACGTCAAACCGGTGCCTGGGATCGGCATTTCTCCCTCCAGGGGCGGGTGTGGTCATCAAGGACACCACCACTCCGAGAATGTTCTCCTCGAAAGCGACGGACCGAACCCTACAACCGCGTGATCGAGGAGTGCAGCGATCGCGAACGGAAACACCAACCTCTCCGTGATAGATGCGGACGAGACGATGGACGGTTCCACCGGTCGACTCCGTCGACGAAGCAAATTTTCTGTGAGCACGGGCCGTTGGAGCAACCGATGCACCTATCGTCGAAACTGCGCTCCGTGTTCGCCGACCAAACCGTCGACAAACCACCACCTACGTCCGCTGCGCTTCCTTCCGGGGAGGTGGGCACCGGTGACGCCGAAACGGTACCGGAAGCCTTCGAGAGCTCCGTCAGCTATCGGGAAGGTTATTGAGGGGTGGCTCGCGGTCACCGATGCGCCGCCGGTTCGAGCGCCTGACGCGGAAAACGCGTCCCAGCCGTTCCGGAACGCGACGTTAACGATCTTCCATTGGTCGTTTGTCGCAACCCGAGATGGATCCGTGAGCTATTGTTCTATAGCGGACCGGAGGCAGGAACATGGCGGACAAACGAGCAACGACTCGTGGAATCGTCAGTCTTACAGCGAGCGACGGTATGAATTTGCCTCGATGACGCGGCTTCCATGAATTGAGGTCCGTCGCGACCCGCATCCGCGACCTCCAACCGGCGCTGCTGAGGTGCCCGCGGTACAGGCCTCAAGCCAGACGCTTGCACCGGCGTCAACATCGACGACAACTTCGCACCCTACCGTGCGTGACCGCCGACGAGAAGGCGACGCTGCGGGGAGCTGAAGCAAGCCAGGACGCCGACGAACAGCTGCGGCGACCGATGATGGCGCCGCGAGCGGTATGCGCATTGGCTGCTGGAGAACTCAAGCAAGGTGCCGCCATCGCATGGTCTTTCACGAATCACGCCGACAGCCATCGCCGGGCGGTCGCCAACCCAAAACTCGACATAACCTCGTCGACGCGGGAACCACCATCCTCATTTGACCCTTACGGCTACGAGGATCTTCCCCCGGTGTATGAAGAAGGTCGTGTGCCGAAACGTGGGCGATTAATTGTTGCGATCTTATTGACCTGCACCTCATCGTTGACCGGGGCAGAGACGCATCGCTTTGCTGGGTGCCCGCCGACACTGGGATATGGGCGTTTACCCTCGACGGTTGACGCCGAGGCCGACCCGTACCTTCCCGACGCCGCCTGACCTCCTCGACAGGGGTGCGTGTCGCCCAGGTGCGACTTCGACTCCACCGGGCAGCCTATACCTCGGTTGCGGTCCTGGACGAGACCACCGCCACCACGCCGCCACGACCCTCCCGAGGCCGCAGCGTTCCGTGTTCGACAGGTGAGCCAAGCCCCCACTCTCGATCGCGAACCGTTCGCACCACCACCACTCAACGGGAGGCTGGCCGGAAGCTTTCGGGTTTACGGTCGCAACACACCATGCCGTGGTTGGCGCGCAGCCAGAACCCGGCGAATCCTCCTTCAGATCCAGGGGGTTTGTGGAACTGTTGTTGAAACCGCGTTCGAGCATCCGCTCCACGTCGACTCCTGAACCAAGCGCCGCCGATCGGTGCGCGGGGTCACCATCCCGGACGTCCGGGATGGGCGATCGGCACGCCGTGGTGCCCGCTGGTGAGGTGGCGGTGTGGGACCACCGATGGTGTGAGACGCTGTCCGCTGGCGTACGTCTGTGCTGCCAAAGAACCGAGGGCGCGCCGCCACGTCGCCTCAGAAGAGAGCCGATGCGGTGAGGGATTGTCTGGTTCCAGGAATGCTGATCTTCTCGCGATTGTTCTCGTGGTGGTGT